>Ga0187827_10004457_pt1 | contig 17268 bp, 12 predicted proteins | sample ETNtaG_39_FD_167969 | JGI IMG/M metagenome (GOLD analysis project Ga0187827, IMG submission 167969) | Marine microbial and viral communities from oxygen minimum zone, Eastern Pacific Ocean - ETNP2014_SV_150_PacBio MetaG (Illumina Assembly) | ecosystem: Environmental > Aquatic > Marine > Hypoxic...
TTCATTTTAAGGCGGGTACTACCTATCCGGGCCGGTATCATGGCAATAATGTTTAAATCTTCTTTCATTATTATATTTTGAAATCTACATTATATTCTTTACTAATCTGGCTGAAATCCCCCAAAACTTTTCTTGGAATCGGAATTCCTTGTTTCAACCTGATTGTGGCAATTTTTTTCTCCGGATCGCCAGGTACCTGCACAGGAATATCCTTATCCCTCCTTGGTTCGGACCTTAGCGCCTTCAACATCTCGGCCATTCTCTTTTTAAATACCGATATTTCTTCAAAGCAATCGATACGTAACGCCACAAAATAATGGCCTAAACATCTTCGCTCCTCCATTCTGCCTGAATACATTTCACTCACATTAGCCCCACCGGGCATCCCTGATAACAGACTGCAAAGGACGTCCACCATCATGCTCAGGCCATAACCTTTATAATCACCAATTGGAAGCAAGTATTTAGCACTTTCTGGATTAGTGGTCGGGTTACCATTAGCATCGGCTACAGTATTCGGCGGAAGCGAAATACCCTCTTGCTTAAATTGAAGCACCTTATTAAAGGTGATGGCGCTTGTTGCCATGTCAAGACAAAAGGGTTCTTCCCCCTCGCAGGGAGCAACAAAACAGATAGGATTGTTGCCAAAATAGGCCCGATTGCTCTCTGTGGTTAAAACATGAGGCGTGGCATTTGTAAAGCTCATCCCTATCATATCCTGTTTTGCAGCCAAAAAGGCAAAAAATGCCGCTACACCAAAGTGGCTGGAATTATAAACGGCAACATGCCCTGTTCCCGCTTCTTTTGCCAATTCTATCGCCTTATTCATACCTTCAACTCCGGCGGCATGCCCAAAAGTATGATCTCCATCGAGCTTACCTGTGGAAATTGAAGTTTTCTTAAAGCTGAAATCTGGTTTTGGATTTATTCTGCCTGCTTCCACCCCCTTCAAATAATGGGGCAAAAGTCTAATACCATGAGTATCTATACCTCTCAAGGAAGCCTGGATTAAACCTTCAGCCACATTGCATAATACATCCTCCCGCACACCAGCCTTAAAAAGGATCTTTTTTATGAATTCTTTTATTTTTTCAGAGGAAATAAGTTTTTCTGATTCAATCATTTACTCGAAACCAACAAAATTATTATCATTAAATTTAACGCATAACCATCTTCCATTTTCTTCTAAACTCCTATTTACAGCCTCAAGGATTATGGTAGGAACAATGGAATTTCTAAAAGTCGGTCTTTTATCTTCGAGGTCTTCTATTTTCAGATCACCGGACTCTATCAGAGAAACATCGTTAAAAAAATGCATTATGCTGTCGATACCGTACCCCTTAAATGAAATGCCGCCCTGTTCAGACCCGTACATTGAACAGAAATCAGGATTTGGCTCCACAGCGCCGTTTTCGTCGCTTATAATATATATACCACGTTTTTTCTGGTCTGCCTCAAAGCGTCCTTTTGTCCCGACGACCTTGATCTTTTGGTCCGACATTGCAGTTGTTAATTCCGGGTCAATCCAATTAGTAAAGAATGAAGAGATGAATTCAGTGCCTGAAGGCATTTTCCAGTCAATAACTGTCTGTATAGAATCATATGTATCAATTCCTTTGGAAGATAAGTAGCCTTTTTGTCCTGTTGCCATTACTCTTTGAGGTTTAGCCCTTGTTGTATAATAGATAATGTCCACATAGTGGATACCTAGATATTGAAAAACATTCGTTGTCTCAACCCATTCCTTAAACCGTTCTTTAGGAATACTTTTCCTCTGGCTATACTCTACTATGCAATACAGAGGTTCGCCTATTTTACCTCCCGCAATAGTATCTCTTAATTTCAGGTTTGAGCGGTCAAATCTTTTATGAAATTCCACAGCACAATAAACATTGTGTATTTCCTGGAGCTCTACTAGTTCAAAGACCTCCTTTACAGTCGGAGCAAGTGGTTTTACCACCAGAGGGTGCAATCCATTTTCAATGGCATGTCCAGCAATCTTTCTGTGAAGGTTATCAGGCACTACTATAACTACACAGGCTGGTTTTGGAATCTCACGGATTGCATCCTTGTATGCTTCTGGATTAGAAGTATTAGTCTCCGGAAAATACTTTGGTGCCACCTCAAAATTAAATAGACCATTTAGTTCCTTTACCTTTTCCTTAATAACCTTTATTCCTTCTACTTGAGATCCTGCAATATAAACATCTCCATTTTTACCGTGCCGTTTCCATTCATAAACGGCAGGCAAAATGGTCCCATGCCCATCCATGCCTCTACCACACACATACATGCCTGTACCGATTATAAGGATGTTTAATGAAGAGTTGTTAATATTGTCTTTCATAATTCTCTTTTTTCAATAATCAAATCAAATTTGCCCTCAGGACAAACAGGGCCGAAGTTTTTCCTTGGCAACTGATGTTTTTATGGCAGGAATATTTTTTCTTTCCAGTTGGAATGTATTACTAGAGCGTAAAAGGTCGGATACTTCTGATGCTTGTTCATATCATTTCTGATCGCATTAATCAGTCTTTTATTGTACTCATTGGTTTTGGTTTCACGCAAATCACCAATTCTTGCAAGTCTTGGTTTAGTAATAAAATTCCAATGGAGAGAATTACACTCATTACCTCCTAACCCAAAGAGTACTGAATAGGAAAAGTCATTAAAAATCCTTGTTATTTTTGATATAGTCCGCAGTGTGTATTGTCTTATCCCGTGAAAAAGCCCCAACTTAAGTTGTGCACTTGAAGGAAATAAATGTATTTGAATAACATTATTTGATGTCATAAGTATAAAGTCGCGAATTTGTTCAAAAAAATGTAAGTCTTCATCAAAATGTTCTATAGCAGATTGTGTTATGAATAAGTTAGTTGTTCTCGGAATATAATCTATAATATTTGTACTGTCTAGTTTATAGAATCGGATGTTTTTATATTTCAAAAGTAAATTGTCCCAATTTTCATAGTAATGCGAATCAATTCCAACATAACTTGAAATACTACTATCAGAATCAGCTTGTAGCTTTATTCCGTAATGTCCGGGACCACAACCAGTATCGAATATATTAATGCTAGTCAACTCTGATATGACACGCTTCCATGGAAGTTTTAACCAGAACAAGTCAGATAATATTCTACCGGGAGTACTTTTTATTTTTAGTTGATTCCAATCTACATCTGAGATATCACATACGAAATTACGTATAATGAGATCATTATCAGCATTATTAGGAAACCAATTATTATTTACCCAATTACGCAACAAGTAAAACACTTTGGTTTTAAAACTAATTTTACCCAAAGATAACCATTCATCACAGTTAATATTACTAAATGTACTTTTTCTCATAGAATCCCTGCTTATTATTGTTTCTGATTCGTTCACAGATTGTATACTATAGCCAGGACCTTCATTATGTAGTCACTTTTATGATTAACCGATAATCTGTATTCAGATATCAAAAATGTTACAACCTTCTTTTATTTAAATATAATTTGCCCAGAAATCAGGAATCTTCTAAAATCTATTACAATATTAGATCGATTCATTTTAAATGCAAGTCCAACAAACTCATTTGTTCCTTGTAGACACTATCAAACTCAATTGGTTTCTTTTTGTTTAGTGTGGCCAAGCACCAGACTTCTTCATCTTCTTCACCATGCATCACGGAATATAAGCTTCCAAGCTCTATCGTCTTAAACAAAGTCTCTTTACAATAATAGTAAGGGTGAACCGGCCTAAACCAATATTCCCACCAGTTTCCATAATCCCTTAAAACAGTCCTTGGATGCATCATGTCCGGCGTGGCAATATAAATAAAACCATTTTCATTCAAAACTATTTTTAATTTTTCAAAAGAACCTGCTGGATCCATCATATGTTCAACAACATGCCTTATAATAATTAAATCAAATTTACCCTCATATTTATTTGTCCAATTTGAATCAAAATCAGTTGTTACTAAGGTTGCTCCAATCTCTTTGCTTTGCATGATCTCACAGCATTCAGAAGAAGATTCAATACCATATATAAAGGAATTTACAACTTGATCTTTAAGGTATTTCAAGCCATAACCATAACCACAACCAACATCGAGAATATTTGTTACGTTGCCATTTAAATGTTGTTTAATTCTATTCCATATCACTACCATATTTCCAACAACGCCATCAATACCATAGTCTGAATTGCTTTCAAGTCTATATAAATCATCATAATAGTTTTCATAAAACACATTATAATCTTCCTTGCTCCATCTTGGATTAAGAAACACAAGGCCACACTCACAAATAACAGGGTGGACCGCATAACCAAATTGCCCATCAACGAAAGGTTGACCATGCAACAGAAGAGGAGAGTAATTTTCTGTATTACAAATATGGCATTTAACATTTTCCCATTGTATGTTCACCATTGGAGGTTTCATTCAATCTCACCCTTCAATACTAATTTATTTTGTCTTCCCTTGACAGAAACCAAGAATAGATTCTTTCACTTACTTTATTACTTTCTAAACAAAAATCGGCTTTATTTATATTGCTTGCCCCTTCAAGAGATTGACCTGACAGCAATATGTGCAACTTTTGACTAAAATCATCATAATCAGTAACACGATAAGGACCCAATAAGGAGTCATCCTTGTCAGGCAAAAACACGTTTCTACACCCAGGATCCATATACAACAGATGTATATTGTGACCTAACAACTCATGCCCCATAGTTGACCCAAAGGTTACAGCACATTTTGATTGAAAGGCAAACTCGTAAGAATTTAAGGATTGGTCAATATAATCTATAGATGATCCATCCGTTATCTTTCTTTCCCTTTCATCAAATATATATGTAGGATGATGTTTAATTCCTATTCTCAAATGGGGATTTTCTTTTGAATATTCTACCAGCCATTGGAATGAACTATAGTAATCATCCATAAAGGAAGAGTAAGCATCAATATAATGGAAAGCCATGGCTGCCTTAATGGTAAAATAAATAATATCATATTTACAGTTTCTGGACCGTTTAATATTACGTTTAAAACAATAGCATTCCATTGCTGTAGATCCAACAGGCACAACGTGGTCAATTCTTGCGCCATATTCATGCACCCAATCAGCTGACTTCTTACCAAAAGCAAAAAACACATCCATATCAAAATAAAACCCATTTATCCCAAGTTGCTGTATATTTGTTTGTGTGCAACACGCATAAGCACCTCCGTATTTTCGGAATATATGATTCCTTACAGCACTTGTTTCATACTGTCTTTGTTCAACGTAATACTTTGAACGATTATATTTAAAAACAGTATAGGCATACAGATATTGTTTTACAATATCATTTGCAATTGATACCAGATTTATGCCAGCTTTATTGGACAAAAACAGATAAAGAGTCAGACCCTTTGCAATTTCATTAAAAATAACCCGAGAGGTTTCTTTACGATCATATAGCTTATGTTTAGGTTGATATAGTATCTTGTGCTCCGGCATATTCATATTTTTATCAGTAATTATTAAAACATTTTCTCTGCCGAATAAAGCCATCAAACGAAAAAGCCTGTCATAATCAATTTTAGAAATATAGGGTGCTATCAAATTAAATGATTTAATCTTTCCGGGATAACTCCTAGAAAAGAACAAGACAAATAGCAGATATAACGTATGCTTTATCGCTAATTTAAACCGTTCTAAGGGTAATAATACCTTATGAAAGCTACATCCTCTGTAATCATATTTCCGACTAAGAAATACCTTCATTTGTTGCTTTACGATATCACGTGGTAAAGAATAATTATCCTCAAAATGAATATACCAATCATCAAGCATAGGGTTTTCAACAAAAGAGTCAATTCTGCTTTGCAGATCATTACACGATTTCCTGAAATCAGCATCTCTGTCATGTGAAAACTTTAACAATTTATTCATTATTTAACTTCCAACAACTTTGCCTATCTATTTTATTTACTCACTACCGTAGGGGATAATTCAAAATTACCCAAAATGATAATTTTGAGTACCCATAAAGGAGAGAACGACCCCTTTGTTTGACAGTTTAGCAATTGATTTGAAAGTAGAAACTATTCGCCACCATGCCATTAGTTTCCTTGGGTATCCTGCCTGCAATGGGGCTGACATGTTTATGTACATACAATAGTTAATACACAAGCTTTTGCAATTCTACAATCTGCTTGAACTTACCATTATTATTAATCAAAGTAGTAAAATTTCCATGTTCGATGATACGTCCTCCTTGAAGTACATAAATAGAATCAGAATTTATTATAGTTGATAACCTGTGAGCTATTACTACTATTGTAGTCTTATGGGCAATATTCTCAATCGCACTCTTGATAAGCAACTCAGAGCGGCTGTCAAGTGCACTTGTAGCTTCATCGAGAATTAATAGCTCTGGTTTTCTCAACAATGCCCTGGCAAGTGCAATACGCTGACGCTCTCCGCCAGAAAGCTTTACACCTCTCTCCCCAACAACAGTATTATACCCATCAGACAAATTCACAATGAACTCATCTGCATTTGCCAACTTACAAGCTTCCTCAATCTCATTATCGATAGCACCTTCCTTACTCCACAAGAGATTGTTTTTTACTGTATCATTGAATAGAACAGTGTCCTGCGGAATATATCCAATATGTTGTCTAAAAGAATAAATATCGAATTCCTGTATAGGTTTCTTGTCTGCTAAAATTACCCCTTTATCAGGCTCATAAAATCCAATAAGCAAATCAATTAAAGTTGACTTTCCAGATCCTGATTCACCAACGATTGCTGTCATCTTATTATTTTTAATTGTTATATTAATATCATTCAATACAGGATTATGTCCAGGATAAGAAAAACTCACATCTTTGTATTCAATGCTATTATCTATCCTGTCAAAAACGCAATCACCTGTTTTCTGAATATTTTCATATGCTAGTCTGTTCATATATGACACCTGTTCATAGCTGGGATAGAAATTCATAATGGCATGTTTAGTTGATGTAAACCCACCTATCATCGGAATAATTCTCAAAAAAGCATAGCCCATAATGCCCATCTCGGCAACCGTGAGTTTAAAATACTCAGATGATATATACATTGTAATTATAATAACCATCCATCCAAAAGGTTCAAATATCTTTGGTAGTGCATTTTGTAAGACATTAGACTTTATTTCATAATTACAACGCTCACCAAATACCTCATTAAATCTTCTTGTATATTTTGTATGATTGCCATATCCCAAAATCACTTTTGCTGCCCCTAGGCTTTCATGTATTAGCTCCATCACTTTATTAGATGATACAGTGTTTCCTTTACCAAGTCTGTAACTTGCCCTATTAAAAAAAATAAAAGGAACTACAAAAAGACATCCTAACACAACTGCAATGGAAGTGATTTTCCATGAAATATAAACAGGTACGGCTATAAAAAACATTGCCCGTATAAACTCTGAAAGCATTCTGCCAACTGCAACAAAGGCATTCATGACACCATCTATCTCGCGGGTTAATGTATTTAGAATTGAACCATAACGTTGGGTATTAAAAAAATGCCAGCGGGCATTAAAAAAAGCATTAAAGGTCTCTACTGCCAGGGACTTTACCATAGCGTACTGGGCTTTCAAAATTAACCAGTTTGTAACTATTATGGAAGCACTAAGTAGAGCATTAAATAGAAGAAAAAGAATTAGAATATTGATTTTTGTTACGCTAATATTAAGCATATTTAAACAATCAAATAATCTTTGTGTTATTGTGCTAATGTTTTTAAGTTCTGGACTAATGAAAACATCTATAACAGGGGCTATCAATAGAGTACTTGCAACTTGGATAAAACAGACAAAAGTGAGCATTAAGATATTTAAAATAAAAACAAGCGGATACTTCTTATAGAATGTCCAGACAAGCTGTAAGATTTTCATATTGTTCCTTATCTTCCCAAGAACTTTGCAGACTTAGTAATTAGAATATATTCATACATCTTATCTATGCCTTCAAGACGTGTTCGAGTGACTTTTACAACCATTTCAGGCCCTTACAGCACCAAAACAACCAACGTGTTGTCGTTGTTTTGTAAGTTGAAAGTTGAAAGCCAAAAATCGAATGTCGAAACACGAAACAAAACCCAAATTCAAATTTGAAAATGTCAGAAAAATGAGGTTGTTGGTTAAAAATCTTTTGTTTTGAATTTAGAATTTCGATTATTTGATATCGTTTCGAATTTATTCTATCAAGCCATGTTATAAGAATATCCCACTGAAAGAGGTTTTTTCCTAAGCTTGCCTTAGAAAATATTTGGTACCTTAGTTCTCTATATTTAGTGCTTTTTGTGGCATAAAATCAAATTACAAAACTCAAATCCCAAATTTGTTTGAATTTCGTACTTAGGATTTCGTGTTTGCTTGTTATTTGGTTCTTGTAATTTGTAATTTCTATCTTGCCTGAGCTAGTTTACAACCACTCATCTAGTTTTTATTGAATCTGCTACCACTGTATACAATCATTTATATAAACTTCCTTAATTCCTTTACCCATACATCCAACCAGTCTTTTCTTGCATAAGCAAATCTATCACAAAACTTCATACGAGCATTCTGTACGTTATCACTCAACCACCATTTTCCTGGATTATCATATATTTCATTAACTTTTTCTGCAGCATTAAACGGAGCTTTATAAAGTATTCCTACGTCCCTTAATGCCTGAAAATAAGGCTCTGCTTCCGGCCTCATAAGACAGATATCATGGTCCCAATACAAAACCGTGGGGACATTAATTACTAAGGCTTCGATGAATGAAGTAGCTGGATGGTCTAATACAGTAATTTTTGCCTTTCTCATCAGGTCAACAAGCCTTCTTTTTATGTCATATTGAATCCCAGGAAATCTCTTTTTAATACCATTGATCTCATGCCAGCCTAATTCCACACCTGGGCGGTACATAATATTGTTTTTAGTTTTTTCTAATAATGCATCAAGAAAAACTTTCTTATTATTGAAATAATGAACCATATCATCTGGGAAAATAAAGGAATCAAAATTCCTAAAATGCCTGAACATTGCCGTACCTACAAGCACAATGTTGTTATTCATATTATTGTAAGAATAAGAATCTCTTAATTTTGATAAGTATGGGCTTGGCAGTGGGATAACATTATTGTTGTCTTTATAAGTATGGCCCCAGGAATAAAAAATACCTCTTTCTACTGATAGCTCCTCAAAACAAACCGACATACTGGAACCATAACCTCCTCCATGCTGAAATTCTGCCAGTTTGGCCCCATTTAAAGCTGCTTCAGCGGCAAAGAATTTAAACAATTCACTAGGGCCCCATCCCACCGCTGACCCTACAAGGTTTAAGCCTGTATTATTGCTGACATTATTGGAGTAATGAAAATAATCTTCAACATAACATATAGGAATAGCATCAATAATCATTTCCTTGAGAAGAGCCTCAAATCTATTGTCATAATCCCTAATTATCAATCTGTTTCTCATCTCAGTAGACATTCTTTTCATCAAATTTGTTTCTATTTGAGGATCAATTAGCGCAAACTCTCTGAAATCCACGTTATTGAGGCCTATCTTGATATTGAGTCTTATGAGGTCTTTAATACCTACATGGTACATGTTTGATAAAATTATTTTACCTCTAAAACCCAACTTAAAAGGAGTCTTTAAATAGTTAAACAATCTCCTTTTCCAACCTTGTTTTGTTTCACATATCCTATCTTCTATTGCATAATCCTTGACAACTGTTTTTTCAGGACACAGTTCGTATGCCACAACACTGATCAACTTAAGGGTAAAGCAATCACTCATCGATTTAGCATTTATGCCAAGGTTATAATCACTAAAACTATATGATATAGGTTTACATTTTTCTCTTGGTAAAACATATGTAAAAAAATCGGAATAATGATTCAAAACAGCTTCGATTCTAATGTATTTATCATAAACTATTTGAATAAAGCTCGATAGCCAACAACCAATAAGCACCCTCCAGTATTCCACTGGATATGCAACATTATGGATTTCATTCAACTTTATAGATATTTGAGGTAAAATTTTATTATAAATATGGCAACAATAATCTGACGCCTCTTTTATTCTGTAAGCATGCTTCCATGGAGAATCTACAATCAGAACATCACTCAGGTTAAAAACCGCTCCTTCTTTATTTGCAAAACACCATGGCCCTAAAAAAAGCAGATTACTATCTTTATCCCAGAAATCCTCTATGGCAGTTGTAACTAAACAATAGTATGAGTCTTTAATGCCCATAATTTATACTCAACTCATCCAACTTCTTAGGAATATGAACTATGCGATTATAAAGATTTGCAATTATTTACTGTACTAATAGTATCCACCTACAACACTGACCCCAATAACATCAAATCTATTATTATTCAAGTGTTCCGCGAGATAATCACCCTTGTATCGATACAAATCCGATTGTGTATCCCGTAACTCTGCATCCATTTCTGCAGAGCATAGATGCAATATATGCCAAGCCCTGAGATAAATAATACAAAAACATTCCAGCATCATATATTTCTTCAAATTAGTCCAGTTTGTCTTGCACATATTTTCTGGGTTTGATTCAATTAGCCACTGTACCATCAATCAAATATGGATTAGCATTCATAGATCTTATTTGAAGATTACTGTCTAAGGGAATACCTTCGGAAGAATCAGAAGATTTTATTCAAAACAAATCACTTCGTTCATTGATTTTTCTTTGATATAAGAAAGTTTCCTATAACAAGATGATCTATTCCTGTTGCGGCAAAGCAGCGAATAGCATCTCTTGGCGTGCAAACAATAGGTTCATCATTATCATTGAAGGATGTATTCAGCAAGACAGGCACACCCGTAATTTTTCTAAATTCATCAATTAATTTCCAATAGCGGACATTTATCTCTTTCGAAACAGTTTGTGATCTGCCACTTCCATCATAATGTGTTACAGCAGGAATTATTTTTCTTTTTTCTGGTTTAATCTGAAATAGCATTTGCATAAAATAATTCTCATTATCAGTCTCAAAAAATTCACCTGTATATTCTTTCAAAATAGAGGGAGCAAAAGGACGGTATATTTCTCTATGCTTCACAGCAGCATTTATTTTGTCTTTCATGTCAGGATCCCGTGGATCAGCCAAGATGCTTCTATTACCTAAAGCCCTCTGCCCCATTTCCATTTTCCCCTGAAACCAGCCAATTATGTTACCTTTGGAAATCAAATTCGCTGCAACAGTTTCAATATCGTTGTCGTACCTTGAATAATTTAGTAGTGAATCTTTTAGTACTCTTTCAATTTCGTCGTTTGTGAATCCCGGCCCCCAGTAGTCATGCTCAATTTGAAACACTCTATCGTTTCCTAAAATCTGATTCCAATAATAAAAACATGCTCCAATACTACATCCTGCATCGTCCGCACTTGGCTGCACCCAAATCCTGTCAAAAGGCCCCTTTGTCAAAATACTTCCGTTCATCTTGCTATTCATTGCTACACCACCAGCCAAACACATATTTTTGCATTTTGTCTTTTCATGAAGATACACACACATCTCAAGAACTATATCTTCCACTCGTTTTTGAAATGATGCAGCAATATCCCTGTGTCGATCTGCAATTTCATCACTGTTATATCTCTCGGGACCAAATAGCTCTATAAACTTATCGGAATACCGCCTGGCACTCCATACATAATAAGTAAAATAATCAAGATTTATATTCAACTCACCAGTTTTCTTATCAAAGTTAATTAACTTAGCAAATTGTGAATAATATTTCTTTGAATCACCATACGGAGCGAGCCCCATTACCTTCCATTCATCTGCATTAGCGCGAAACCCTAAATATTGAGTTACCCCAGCATACACTTGACCCATAGAATGCGGGTAGATAGTTTTCCCAATTTTTCTAATGCTACTACCAACTCCATGATAAAGCTGGGTAGTAATATCATCACCATAAGCATCTATTGTCAAAATAGCCGCCTCTTCAAAAGGAGAAACTAAAAAAGCAGACGATGCATGACAGCTATGATGTGGTGCATAATGAATTTTCATTTCTTTGCCGTCAATGAAACGCAAGTTTTCATCTATTGATGCAATCCTCTTATTCTTTTTATCTCCTCCAATTAGATCAAGAAGATTGTTTGGAACATAATGCAGGAAGTGCTTATGGAAACGAATTGCAGCATTTGAATCGTGGGGTTCAAGCTCATGACCAGGGTTCCAAGCGAAAACAATCTGATCAACATCCTTAATTGATTCAACTCCCGCTTCTTTTAAACTATATTCTACAGACATAGAAGGGAATGCGTCATCAAATTTAACCCTGGAAAACCTTTCTTCTCTAGCAGCAGCTATGAGCATCCCTTCCTTAACTATTGCAGCGGCAGAGTTAGAATCATTAATGCCTAAAATTATCATTTCATTATCTTTCTTTAATATTGGTCTATTTACGTATATGCCCCAAACTCTGCTGCAGTCTCTACAAGCATATCTCTTGCATTAATCAAATCATCATCCGACATATCACTAATGTTTACATAAGGTTTGTCATATACCGGCCCAAGGTTCATGCAATATTCTTCATCATCAGTAATAAGTCCGTTTCTCTTCGCTTTATCATAAAAAAAAGTCCCAGGAAATAAAGTAAGGATACCAATACCAGAATTGTTTAGCTTTAACATCCTAATAAACCGTTTGGTCTCTTCAATAGTATCCCAACTTTCGCAGGGCCCTCCAACAATAAAAGTTGTATGAATTCTTACCATACTCTTTATGTCATTAAGATTGGCCAACGCTTTCTTAATGTCCAGATTTTTTCTATAACGATTTAGCATTTCCTGACTCCCAGACTCAAGTCCAAATGAGATATTGTATAACCCAACTTCCTTTAATTTTTCAACCACTTCAATTGAAATCCTATCGGCTCTGCCCTGAAATCGCCATTTGAATTTATAAGGCTCTTGCAATAGAAGTTCTCTAAATCTACTAACCCGTTCAGTGTTGTTTAAGAAATTATCATCAACAAAACTGAACTTATTAACCATGTAATTATCAGAAACAAATTTCATATGCTCTACAACTGATTGCAAAGAAGAAGTGGTTATTTTCTGACCAAAGGAAAGTTTGCAAAAATTACAGCGATTATAACATCCACGAGAAGTAGAGAGTTCCCAGCATCTCTCAGTCTCTTTTAAATAGTTAACATACGGTTCCATGGGAAATGCTTTGTACAGTGGCCATGACATATCTAAATCTTGAATTCTTTCTCGTTCACCTGTAAAAAAAGCCATATTTCTTAAAGAATCCATAGAATATATTCCCTTTACTAAAGATATATCTGATTTCCTTTCAATAGCATCCAATAGTTCAGGGATAGTACGTTCACCCTCGCCTTTTACAACAAAATCTATAGGCATCATAGAAACTAAAAGATCTGGAATTGTGTTGGCAATCGGCCCTCCAACTATTATCTTGATTAATTGATTAATTGATTTTATTGATAAACTAATATCTTTAAGAAATGGGTAAGTATAGTTTCCAAGAAATCCTGACAGCAATACGATATCCGGCTTTTTGTTTTCTATTGTTTTAAGGAAGCCATCTGTAGAACCATTAACATAACTGTCATACGTATCAAATTCTCGACCACTATTCTTTAAGACAGATGCAATAATACCCAGTCCTAGTGGAAAATGAAGTGTTGAATATTTTTCTCCAAGTGTTTGATCTGAACAGTTAGACGCTGCTGGTTTTAAATTCCCTATGAGAATGTTCATCGCCACCTATTATTTAGAATATTTAAAATGAGCGGCATAAAACAAATTATAGTGTCTAATTCTCACTACTTTATGATTAGAACGGAAATTCATCGTAACGCTTAAAGTAAGCAATTTTCCTTAGCTCCTTCTTCAATTGTACTGAAAATTTGTCATCCTTACTTGCCAATTCTATCATTGGCCATTGCCATTTAGGAAGTATTTGATAAAGACTAAAATTTTCATAAATACCCATTACTTTCTTCTTGTAACTTTCGTCAAATTTAAACACCGTTCCTTTTCTGGTCAAATAAGGATTATATGAATCCTCTGTAGCGGACAACTCTTCTTCTGTCAAAAGGTTCATTTCTAAGGCCATTTTCCTAATTTTCGTAGCCTTGTAGGGATAAAGAATACCAACATTTGGTGAATCAATTTCCCATTCCCTTGATGCTTCAACGTTCATCCAAATATCCTGTTCCGTCTCTTTTGGTAAAAAAAACATAAAATTTGCAACCTTTCTAATACCGTATTTTTTCATAATCCCAAAACATTTATTGTAAGTTGAATTACTTACTTTTTTACCAAGAATATCCCGCCTAAGGCGTTCACTTCCCGTTTCTAATCCAATACTCGCTGAAACACAGTTAGCTTCTACAAGCATTCTAGCAGAATATTCTGTAATAGACTGTGCTGTTGTTTCAATAGCAAAGGGAAGCCCTATTTCCTGTTTGTATCTTCTTGAAAAATCAGTAAAGTAATCTTTATTCATCAAAAGAAATGTCTCATCCCAGAATTTAATGAACTCAATCTTATATTTTTGAACTAAAGTCTTCAATTCTTCTATAACATAATCAAGCGACTTGTACCTACCAGCATACTTCTGCCCCTTGTTAGAAGTAGCTAAATATCGATTTATGCAATAAGTGCATTGAGAAGGGCAGCCACGATTGAGTACAAAATCCCCAATTCTATAAACTTCACCCATATATGGTTTATAGAACTGAATTTCATGAAAATCACTCCAATCTAGGAATGGAAAGTCATCAAGATCCTGTACCAAGCGACGTCTTTCGTTTCTAATGATTTCCCCATTTACTTTAAAATGCAAATTCTTAATAGATGTATCAACCTTTCCTTCATCAATTGAGTTAAGAAGTTCCACTAACGCATATTCCCCTTCACCTTCACACACAATGTTGATTTCTGGAAGTGTGATGATTTCTGGATCCACAGTTGCATGGGTTCCTCCAAATATAATTGGGATTGTATAGCCAGCTTTTATTTTTCTCGCAACTTCTCTGGCAAAAGGCCAGTGGTCAGAAAGGCAATTAAAACCAATAATATCAGGTTTAAATTGATCTATTTCCTTACACAGCTTATCAAACATCCCTTCAAAACTGATATTTATTCTCGAGGGCAAACGTTCAGAATTCTTAACCATCTTAAATTCAAGCGTTTCTTCTCCAACCTTATTCATATCCTTTGCATATCCTATGCTGTATAAAGTAGGATCAAACAGCTTGAATACGTGGCCTGCCTTTTTGACCACACCAGCCAAAACTGATAGAGAAATTGGTCGGTTTCCAACGGTTGTTGTGTTTGCGTAAAAAAGTAGTATTTTAGCCACAGAAAGAGTCTTATATTAATGCCTAAGAGATATTAAAATCTTAATCTTACATCCTAACAATAGAACGTTTTTGTACAATACAATTGTTATCCCAAACATTTTTGGCACACTGGCAGGTCTTTAATATCAAGCTTTTTATGTTTGAGTCTAAAATCTCTCATAACAGAAGAATTCCATATATCATAAATTGTAGACATATGTATATTCCCCATATTAAGAGGCCTTGCCGTTTGACTACAACAAGGCAAAACTGCTCCATCTCCTTGGATGGTTACCCGCTCCCATGGTGCAGTGCAGAAATTCTTATATTTTCCTTTTGTAATTTTTCCAGCAACCTTAACTTTCTTTGAATAATGAGAATCAAATGGATAAAATTTCTGTATAGAAACATAGTCCGCCTTACCCGACCAATTTTGGACAAAACCCTCTAAATTACTCTCATTATCTTTTTGATAGACTAAACTAATTCGAATTACAGGCAATTTATTTTGTTTCTTCTTTTTTAGTTCTAAAAGAGTATTAATATTTTCTACTACAATATCATAATCTGCTCCTACCCGAATTCCTTCATATTCCTGTTTATTAAACCCATCTAAACCGATTAACAATCTGGTTAATCCCGACTCTAATATCATTTCAGACTTATCTTTTGTTAATAAAGTAGCATTAGTATTCATGTGAATGTCTATAATTCCTTTTTTGAAAGCATACTCTATTCGACTGAAAATATCATTCTCTAACAAGGGCTCATTAATATTGTTCAGGCATATCGATGGACAATTATGCTCAACACATTCATCAATTAGACTGCAGTATATTTTATAATCTAATTTATCCTGATATTTATATGTTTCTTTTGTGTCTTCATATCCATGTATACACATTTTGCATTTTAAATTACAAGCAAACTGATTCTCAAACAACACGAAAAGAGGAAAATCTGTTTCTAATTCTGTCGAAGAAGCCCTCTTCCACTGCTTACGATACTCAACCCATTTCTCTCCAATTATTTCTCCTAATTTCTCATCAATTGGTTTTTGTAATGAGAAACTTTGAACTCTCGATGCATAATCAAACGACTTCAATATTTTACTCATTTATTCCTCATCAAACGTTGTTTCTGTTTATAATTCCCCTTTGATTCCCTGTTTGTTTGGTAGTTGGCCTATGGCATTCTTCTAATTAAATGATTAGAATAAGTAATGGTGTTTAATTTCTATATTCAGAAAGTTTTACCCATTCACCACTTGAATCTTTGATATACCACCAAGTCCAACCGTTAACTGTAGATCTATCTACTACAGATTTAGCCGCTGCTGTTGGAGTGTAGAATATTTTATTACCTAACTTAATCTTACCATTTGAAGATAACATAGCTTTATATTCTTTTCCTTTGTATGTTCTATAAAGAGGTGTCCTTTTTGAAACCAAACCCTCTAAGTTTTTCTGGTGTCTTGATGTAGATTTTTTAGAACTTTTATTACGGATCTTGTTAGAGTTAAACATTCTTTCAAATTCTTCATCTTGTTTTTGTTTGACCATGTCTTTTAGCTTTTTAAGCATTGCACTACTGGACTTTCCTTTCGGTACAACCCTGTTGCCTTTTGGGTTTGAAATTCTGATCAGTAAAGATTCAAACTCATGAATATGTTCAGCGTTACGAACGAGGTATAAGCTAAAATGTGTCCAACTTGCTAAATGTCTATCACGAAGATGAGTTTTAACTCTGTTTCTTAAATCAGTGGATTTACCAACATAATAAAGCTCTGTATCGTCGTAAAGTGCATATATACCATGAGAATTACCAATTAGTTCCGTAATTGAACCAAAATATTTTCTAAAGACATCTTTA
>Ga0187827_10004463_pt1 | contig 17232 bp, 15 predicted proteins | sample ETNtaG_39_FD_167969 | JGI IMG/M metagenome (GOLD analysis project Ga0187827, IMG submission 167969) | Marine microbial and viral communities from oxygen minimum zone, Eastern Pacific Ocean - ETNP2014_SV_150_PacBio MetaG (Illumina Assembly) | ecosystem: Environmental > Aquatic > Marine > Hypoxic...
CTAATATGTTAAGAATATTGGCAAATTTTATTCTAATAAAGAATCTTGCAATAAGTTCGGTAAAATAGTTTAATTTATAAATAACTAGCTGAGGTATTCCTCTTTTTGCAATTTCTAAAGAAGCAGTTCCTGAACATACTAATGCAATTTTTGTTTTTAAAAAATAGCTTTCCATTTGTTTGTTATCCATAATTATTACTGTATCCATTTTCCATTTTTTTGTTCTTTCAATAATTTCATTCCGTAAATGAGGTAGTGTTGGTATAAAAATTTGTAATTTAGAATTAATTTTCATTAATTGTTCATAAGCTAATTGATAATAAATGAATAATGATTTAATCTCACCCATCCTGCTTCCTGGAAGAAAAGCCACGTTATTTTTTGTTTTAACTAGATTTGAATTATTATTAATATAATATATTGGATGGCCTATGCAGGTAGATTTTAGGTTATGTTTTTCAAAAAATTTATTTTCAAAAGAGAATAATGTAAATATTTCATTATAAACTTTTGCAAATTTTTTGGCCCTGCTTGCTCTCCATGCCCAGACTGTTGGGGCAACAAAATGAATTATAGTAGTATCACGTTGGTATTTTTTTATTTTTTTTGAAAGAGGATAATTAAAATCTGGAGAATCAATAGTTATAATTAAATCATATTTATGTTTAGCTATATATTTAGACAAACTATTGATTATTTTCAAATATTTATTTATCGAGAATAATATTTCAATTATCCCCATTGATTTGAAATCCTTTAAAGAATAAAATTGATTTTGCATAAAAGGTTTCATTTTTTTCCCTCCCACTCCATCAATTAATAACAAAGGATATTTTTTTATTAATTTTTCAAGAATTTTTTCTCCAATATTGTCTCCAGATTGTTCAGTAGCACAAATAAATATTTTTTTATTAATATTATTTTTCAATTTTTATCAACACTTGCTATAAAAATGTCATTTGCATTTGAAAATTTTATAACTTCATCTTTGTCAACTATGATACATTTGTTTTTTTCTAAAAAAACTCCGTCATAATCATATGCTTTTAGTTTTGTTACAGTCTCTATACCAATAACAGGTATATCAAGGTTAGAATGTTGATTGTATTTACTTAATTTTATTAGTATACCTTTATCTCCTCGATTTTTATATTCAAAACATCTTTTTATTAATTCATCTGTACCTTCGGCAGCCTCAATTCCTAATACAATTTTATTTTGGATTATTAAACTTTGCGCAATGTCAGTTTTTCCAATTATTTTAAATATATCCAATCCTTTATCTCTATTAGAAATTGACTCCATAGAAGGTTTTTTTAATGTTAAACATTTCTTATTAATGAAAAGATCCTTGCATTGATCTTTCCATTCTAATATTGGAAAACCATTGTTTTCAAAAAAAATAGATATTGCTGACAATAACTTATCATCTCCTTTTGAATCTAATGCAAAATTTTTAATTAATTTAAGAGTATTAAAATCAAAATTAATGTCTTTAATGCTAGGTCTTTTTACTTTACCTGCCATTATAATTTTTTCAATTTTATTTTTTTTCAAATTATTTAATATACTGGTAAGAGAATTTATTGAAATAATTTCAAAATTATAATCCTTATATAATTTTAAATCGCTAAATTCTTCTATACAAAAAAACATCACATCATATTTTGATTGAATTAATTTTTTTCCAATTAATAACGGTAATTTACCTCCGCCTGAAAGGATCCCGATTTTAGTCATTAACATATCGACATATGCCTCTTTTTAAATTCAAAGATATAAAGTCTAATATTTCAGCAATCTCTAATATTGATTTTTCTTCTTGATCAAGATTTTTTATATTTTTTTCTAATGAATCTGGTGCACTAAAAATTTTACTAAATATTTTCTTAATTTTAAGAATTATTTTTTTATCAACTTTTTTTCTTTTTAATCCAATTAAGTTTAGTCCTCTTAAATTGTCTCTGATTCCAAAATAAAGACCATAGGGTACTATATTTGATTCAACTCCACTCATCCCTCCTATCATTGCATATTTTCCTATATGAACAAATTGATGAACTGCAGATAATCCTCCGATAATCGCATTATTATCTATTACAACATGACCAGCTAACGTTGCATTATTTGCTAAAATTACATTTGATGAAATTTGACAATCATGAGCAACATGTGATCCCACCATAAATAAACAATTATTTTCTATCTTGGTTATCATGCCACCGTTTTTTGTTCCTGGATTGATTGTAACATTTTCTCTAAATGTGTTATTCTCACCAATAACTAATTTTGAATCTTCTCCTAAATATTTTAGATCTTGAGGTATTGTGCCCACAGATGAAAAAGGGAAGAATTTGTTTTTTTTTCCAATTTTAGTATTTCCACTTAAATGAACATGAGAAATTAGCTCACATCCTTCTCCTATAGACACTCCTTCATCTATAAAGCAATAAGGTCCTATTTTAGTATTCTCTGATATTTTTGCTTTAGTTGAAATTATTGCTGTTTGATGAATCACATTGGAGTGAATAAATTAAATAAGTAATATTTGAAATATATTAATTATTTCAAAGTATTTCGCTACTAGATTTATTAGTAATCATCGCAGAAAATTTAGCCTCACATACTTTAGTTGAATTATTTTTTGCCAAACCAAAAAATTTATAAACAGATCTAACATTGTTTAATTTCTCAACCTCAAAAGATATATTATCATTGGGCAACACTGGTTTTCTAAATTTAGCATCTGAAACAGTCATAAATAATACAGATTTATGTTCTTCATTTTCAAAAGCTTTTGAAATTACAATTCCTGCAGTCTGTGCTAATGCTTCAATTAAAATAACACCGGGCACTATAGGTAATTCTGGAAAATGTCCTTTAAAAAAAAAATCATTAGGTAAAAATTTTCTATATCCCACCCCCTTAATTCCTACTTCTATAATCTCACATTTATCAACAAACAAAAAAGGTTCTCTGTGAGGTAATAAATTCTTTATTTCATCACTTTTAACAATCATTTTATTTTTCTATATTGATTGATTATATTTTTCTTCCATATTTTTATATCAACTGCTGGAAAACCTGCAATAATTGAATTTTTTTTGATATTTTTAGTCACTCCACTTTTTGCGGCTATTGTTACTTTGTCTCCTATTATTAAATGTCCAGCAATACCTACTTGACCTCCTATTAGACAATTTTTTCCAATTTTTGTACTTCCAGCAATTCCTGTTTGGGCAGCTATAATAGTATTTTGACCAATATGGACATTATGAGCGATTTGAACAAGATTATCAATTCTAACATTATCTGAAATTATCGTAGAATGCAGCGTGGCTTGATCTATTGTTGTATTTGAACCTATTTCAACATTATTACCTAATATTACGTTTCCAATATGTCTTATTTCGATCTTAGAACTAGGAGTAAAACCAAAACCTTTTTCACCTATTTTTGCACCTGGTTTAATTAAACAATTTTCACCAATGAATGAATTTGAAATTGCACAATTAGACATAACAATTGAGTTTGAGTCTAAAACAACATTAGGACCAATAATTGAATTATCAAATAAAATACAATTATCACCAATCTTTGTATTTTCTTTTATTGATACATTATAATTGACCTGAACATTATTACCAATAATAGCTGTATCATCAATATTTGAATAGGAATTAATAAAACCATTAGATTTTTGTTTGGGAAATAAAAAATTAGTAGTTAATGCATATACAATATAAGGATCATTTACAATTATTGGAGCACATAATTTATTTAATAATTTCGAATACTCTTTAGTAATAAAACATGCTTTTGCTTTAGTTAAAGACAATAAATTAATATACTTATTATTATGGAAAAAAGTTAAGTTATTTTCTTTCGCTGATTCTAAAGAGCTAATACCTAAAAAAAAAGAATTATCCAATAATTTACTTTCAATACTTATTGATTTAGATTGTAGAAATAACTTTAATTCAGAATAAAAAAATTTTTTTGTTGTCATGGTAATTCAATTATTTCAAGATTTAATTTTTTTTCATTCAACATTTCAATTATTTGATTTGAAACATCAACATTATCTGATGATAGAAAATATTGATCTTCATTTAAAATAATGTCAAAATTATTACTAAGAGATATTTTTTTTGTAATTTTAATAATTTCATTTATCACAATATTTCTATTTTTTTCTATATTCATATTAATATGATTATTATATTCATCAAATTTGTTTTTTAATGAATTTACTAAATTGTTGTAGTTTTCAATTTGTTGATTATATTCAGTTTCAGAAAAAATAATTTTTGATTCTTCAATTTTATTTTTTTTTTCAATTAATTTTTTTTCATCTTCTAGAATCTCATTTTGCATTTTAATTTTTATAATATCAAGTTTATTTATAAATTCGTCAAATTCTAATGATTTGTCAATAACATATAAAAGTTTAAATGTTGCAATTTCAGTTGAGTAAAGAGATGGTGAATAAAAAATAATGAGTAAAAAAAAAGAAAATAATTTCAATTTAATTGACCTATACTAAATACAAACATTCTTTCTATATCATAATTCTCACTGGAAATCGGGTAAGCCCAGCTAAACCCTATTGGACCTATTGGTGTATAAAATTTAATACCTAATCCATAAGAAGATCTGATTGATTCAGTTGAATTGGTAGGAATATTTTTATTATCAAATACTTTTCCAACATCAAAAAATAAATTCAAATCTGTTGGATTGTCTGAATTTTTAAAGATAGGACGTTGATAATCAATTTTTGAAACAATCAAATTTTTACCACCAATATAAGAGGTTCTTGAATTTCTAGGACCGGCTCCATATAAATCAAAACCTCTTAACCATCTTCCCCCGAGAGAAAATTTTTCGTCAGTAGGAATAGAAGAACCTTGTAATGAAGTAATATTTCCTATTTTGGTTTGGATAGATATTATATTAGGATCAAAATTAAAATATTTTTTATAAGTTAGAACATTCTTGATTGTTCCATCATCAGAATTTGTTATTGGAGAAACACTATTATGAAAATTAAGATAAGTACCTTTTGAAGGTCTTATAAAAGAGTTTAATTTATTGTAAATTATATTATTAATTATATAAATATCGATATTTGTACCTGATAGTTCTTTTATATCATTTGAAACAGTAGAAGAATTTGTAATACTATAGTCTTTTAGACTATACTCAAGAGATACCTGATGATCTAAATCTTCTGATAATAAATATTTAATACCGACTTCAGAACTAAAATTAGATAAATCGTAAGAAGAAGTTTCACTAAAATCTAATTCTTGGTAATTAATACCATATAAAAAACTCATTTTTTTATTAAAAATATATGGTTCAGTTATATTAAAATTATATAAAGTATCATTATTAGAAGTATTAACAGTGAAATCCACATGCCTTCCGGCTCCAGCAAAATTTTTTTCTTTTAAACCAGTAATAAAAGATGCTCCGTCATAAGTTCCTATCGATAAACCAACTTGGAACTCTCCTGTTGATTTTTCTTCAATATTAACATCTAAATCAACACTACCATCCTTTTCCGATTTCTCTTCTATTGAAATACTTTTAAATATTCTAAGTTTTTTTAAATTCTTATTTGAAGTTCTAATTTTATCACTATTAATCGCATCGCCTTCTGCAACAGTAATTTCTCTTCTAATAACTTTATCTAAAGTTCTAGAATTACCAAAGATATTAATTTGATTAACATATTTGGGTGAAGAATCAAAAATCTTAAACAAAATATCGACATTAGTATCTTCAATTTTTTCTATAACTTCAATCTCAAAGAATATTAATCCAATATTATATAAATAATCAGTTATGTTATTTTTTAAATCATTAATTTTTGATATGTTATAAAAATTTTTTTTATTAATAAATTTTATATAGTAATTATTTACAATGGTTTCAATTTGATCAATTTGATTTAGATTAATATTTGATAATTGAGTATCTACATCAAATTGACGAAAATTATAATTTAAACCTTCATTAATATAAAAATAAATATTAAATTTATTCTTTAAGTTAATATATTCAGTTTTATAAGTAATTTTAATATTTCTAAATCCATTATTTCTATAAAAATTAGAAAGACTATTTATATCGTTTTTTAATACATATTTTTTAAAATTAGCATTTCTAAATATTAAGAAGAAATTGTCTTGTTTAGATTTTATTTCGGATAATAATTCATATTTTTTATAAGTATTATTTCCAAGAAAATATATTCTATTAATCTTTGAAATTTTTCCCTCAGATATAATGAATTCTAAATTAACAAAATTTTCTTTATCCTGATGGTTGACAATATTATAATCAATATTTATTTTATTATAACCAAATGAATAATATATTTCTTTTAATTCAACGATAAATTGATTTATATTTTTAGTATTGTAAGATTTGAAATATTTATCTTTTTTAAAAAATTCAAAAATTTCTTCTTCTTTAAATCTTTTATTTCCATAAAATGAAACTCTATCAATTTTTGGGTTTTCTTCAACAATGATAATAAAATTTTCGTCCTGTTCTACAATTTTAATATTTTTAAACCTACCAGTATTATATAAAGATTTTATTATTTTATTTTTATCAGAATCAGAATTAATTTCATCTCCAATAATTGAATAAATTACTTCATCATCAATATTTAAATTACCTTTAATAATTAATTTTTTTTGTGACTGTGCTAATGAAATACTGGTTAAGAGAAGTATAATTAAAATTAATAAAATTTTATTCATAGTTACTTACAAATATAATAATTTAGATTTCATCATTTCAACAAAATTATTTTGAAAATCAATAATATTTTCTATATTATTAACGTCAGTTGTTAAATCTAATGACATTGAATTTGCAATAATATTATGTATATCACCAAAATTAATCTTTTTATTGGCAAATAAATCAACAGCAAATTCATTTGCGCAATTAAATTTTATTAAATTTATTGGAGATTTCTCAATTTCACTAAATATATTTAATACAGGAAATAATCTTAAATTAGGTTTATAAAAGTTTAGACTATTATTTTTTTTAAAATTAAAATTATTATCTAAAATTGGATAATTTTTTTCATTAATTGCTTCCATAAAAAAATTAAATAATGGAATGTACATATCATGAAAAAAATAATTCATTACTGTTGTGAAGTTATTATATTCTATAATTGAATGTACAAAAGCCTCAGGATGAATTAACATTCTTAATTTATCGTAAGGTAAATCAAATAAATAGTGTGCTTCAATTAATTCTAAACATTTATTAACTAAAGTAGCAGAATCTATACTATTTTTATAACCCATTTTCCATTTAGGGTGTTTTTTAACTTCTTTAAAAGGAATATTTTTAATTTCATTGAATTTTTTTTTAAAAAAAGGGCCTCCTGAAGCAGTTATATAAACTTTTTTGAATTCATCATGACTAGATAAATTGATTAAATTTTTTAAAGAGTAGTGTTCAGAGTCTAATGGAAAAATTTTGGTTTTATTTTTTTTATTAATTTTATGAAATAAATGTCCTGCAGAAACAATGCATTCTTTACTAGCTATTCCTAATATATCAGTGTTATGAAATATAGAAGCAATATATTCTAATGATTTATATCCAGATATTGCTAATATAGAAATATCTGATTTTGAAGATTTAATTAGATCAAATAATTCATTAGAATCAATAATCTTAGTTTTTTTGTTATTAATATTTTTTTTTAAATATTTAATTTTTGATTCATCATTAATAAAAATAAATTTAGGTTTGTAAAGAGTTGTTTGTTTTAATAATTTTTTATAATTTGTGTTTGCTACTAATAAATTAATTTTAATTGTTGGAAAATATTGATTTATTATTTGTAATGATTTTGAACCTATTTGTCCTGTACTTCCAAATAAATTTAAATATTTTATTTTTTTCATATAAAAATGCTAATAATTAATAATGATATTGAACTCATCACAAAACTGTCTAATCTATCAAAAATTCCTCCGTGTCCTGGTAAAAAGTTACTTGAATTTTTTAAATTAAAATACCTTTTGTAAAATGATTCAACTAAATCACCAATAAAAGCTGATGAAATTATTATTAAACTAATAATAAATGATTTTATAAATGTAAATATATGAAAATAATTATTAAAAACCAAAGAAATAATTAGTGTAAAAAATATCCCAGCAACAAATCCTAAGATTGTTTTGTTTGGACTAATATTAGGTATTATTCTTTTTTTTCCAAATAATGATCCAAAAACATATGAAAAAATATCAAAACAAATAATTAATAGAATAAAATACAAAAACAAAATTCTTTCATAAAAATAAATAAAATATATTTCAATAGAAATTAATGAAATAAAAACATAAAAAAACAAAAAAAATGATCTTTGTTTTTTTTTCTTAAAAAAAAACAAAATTTCACAAAAAATTATTATGTAAATAAATAAAATTACAAGAGGAATATATTGTTCAAAATAATATATAAAAATAAATAAAAAGAAGATTAAAAATAAACTAGTAAGGAGTCTGGAGATTAAATTCCTAAAGCCCATATTTTCTTTCTATTTTATAATAATTATCAAATATTTTTAATATTTCTTTTTTGCTTAAATCAGGCCATAATGTTTTTGTAAAAAAAATTTCAGTATAGCCTAAATTTAAAAGTATAAAATTACTCAACCTTTGAAATCCACCCGTTCTGATTAAGAGGTCTGGATCTGGAACATTTTGTAAATACATATGTTTTTTTAAAATAGTATCTGTAATTTTTTTTTCTTTATTCCCATATAAACTTACAATTTTTTTTACAATTTCTAAAAATTCTATATTTGTTCCATAATTAAAAGCTATGTTAAGATTTAATTTTTTATTATTCTTAGTTATCTTTTCGATGTCCAAAAATTCTTTTTGAATAGTTGGGGGTAAATTTTTTTTTTCTCCAATTATCTTAATTCTAATTTCTTTTTGAAAACTAAATTCTTCAATAATTTTATTATTCGCATATTTAATAATATTAAAAATTATAGAAACTGATGTTCTTCGTATATTTTCAGTTGAAAGTGCATATACAGTTAGGTGTTTTATTTTTTGTTCAAGACAAATAGTAACTATCTCTTTTAGTTTGTCTAAACCTTTTTGATAACCTATCTTTAAACTAACCCCATTTGTATTGGCCCATCTTTTGTTACCATCCATGATCATAGCTAGATGAATAATTTTATTTAATGACAACAACTTATACTTTTAAAATTTCAGTTTGTTTTTTGGATGTTATTAAATCAACTTTTGAAATATATTCATCAGTTATTTTTTGAACATCTGAATATTTTTTTTTCATTTCGTCTTGAGATATTTTTTTATCTTTTTCTTCTTTTTTTATAGAGTCCATTATTTCTCTTCTAACATTCCTAACAGTAATTTTAGAATTCTCACCATATTGAGATACAATTTTTGCAAGTTCATTTCTTCTTTCTTCACTTAGTTTTGGTATCGGTAATCGTATTAATTGTCCGTCTGTTTGTGGATTTATTCCAAGATTAGATTCTATTAACGCTTTTTCTATTGGTTTAATTAAATTTATATCCCAAACTTGAATCGTAATTAAGTTTGAATCAGGAACACTTATATTGCCAAGCTGATTAACTGGAGTTTTTACTCCATAAGAATCAATTTTAATATTTTCTAACATAGTTATGTTCGCTCTCGATGTTCTAACAGAGGATATCTCCTTCTCAAAATAAGAAAGAGCATTCTCCATTTTTTCTTTTATTAAACTTGAATCCACAAATTTATATTAACTGATTATACTGAATTTTCCTATACCTCTAATAGCATTAATTATAGAATTTTTTGTGCTTAGATTAGTTACAATAATTGGGATTTTAGACTCCTTTGCAAGACTAATTGCAGTACTATCCATAATTCTTAAGTTTTTATTAAGAACATCAATATAAGAAATTTTTTTATAGAAATTTACATCTTTGTGAGTATTTGGATCTTTGTCATATATTCCATCAACCTTAGTACCTTTTATTATCATTGTACAATTCATCTCTGATGCCCTTAAAGATGCTGCCGTATCTGTAGAAAAAAAAGGATTTCCAGTACCTGCTGCAAAAATAACTATTCTTTTTTTTTCTAAATGTCTAATTGCTTTTCTTCGAATATATGGTTCTGCTATTTGAGACATTGATATTGCCGATTGAACTCTGGTGGGTACATCAATTTTTTCAAGGGCGCTCTGCATTGACAATGCATTAATAACAGTTGCTAACATTCCCATATAATCCGAGGTTGATCTATCTATACCTTCAGATGCACCTTGAATACCTCGAAATATATTACCGCCCCCAATAATTAAACAGATTTGATAATTATTTTTATAAACTTCTTTTATTTCATTAGCTATATAAGTTATTGTTTTTATATCTAAACCAAAGTTAGTACCTCCTAATAAAGCTTCTCCAGAGATTTTTAACAGGATTCTATTTTTCTCAGTCATTAAGATCCAAGAACAAAAAGTTCAAAATTCAGAATATTAAATAAATTAGTAGAGGTAAATTCTGATATTACATTCCTAACATTTTTATCAGTATCAAAAATATATGCTTGATTTAACAATGTTACTTCTGAAAAATATTTTTTCATTTTACCTTCCAATATTTTTTCAATTACATTATCTGATTTACCTAATGATTTAATTGAAGCTAGTTGTATATCTCTTTCTTTTTCAACTAAAGATAGATCTAATTCATTAATATCTAAAGCAAGAGGTTTGTTAGCAGCTATTTGCATACATAAATTTTTTCCAAATTGCTTAATATTTTCATCATTATTTTTCACCTCAGCCTTCAATAAAACACATATTTTTCCTATGTTTTTTTTATAAGCATTATGGGTATATGAATAAAACTCTGAATTTGAATCTTTGTGAATAAAACTTAATTTTCTTAGAACAATATTTTCGCCAATTTTTGTAACAATATCTGTAAAATATTCAGAAATTTTTTTACCTTCTATAGTTTGATCTAAAAAACTTTCTAATGTCAAATTCAAAGAATCATTTACATTCAAAGCATGTTTGCCAATTTCATTAACAAAATCTAAAAAAATTTCATTTTTAGCAGCAAAGTCTGTTTCTGTATTTATTTCTAAAATTGCAGCAACCTTTTCACCTATGAAAACTCCAATAGCACCTTCTTTTGCTTCTCTTGAAGATTTTTTCATAGCTTTCGCTAATCCTTTTTTTCTAAGAAAATCAATTGATTTTTCAATTTCATTGTTATTCTCTTCAAGTGCCTTTTTACAATCTAAAAAGCCAGCTCCTGTAGTTTCTCTTAAACTTTTAATATTATCCATTAGATTTGACATACTAACTACTTTATTGATTTTTTATCAGAAGTAGATTCTTCTTCTTGCTTTAATTTTTCTATTTTATTATCAGAAATAGATTTTTCTTCTGATTTCAAATCATCTTCTTTTTTTGATTTTTCAAGTTCTAAATCTTTTATAAGTTTTTTTGCATCTAATATTGTTAATCTAAATAATTCAACATATAGATTAATTGATCTAATTGCATCATCGTTCCCTGGTATTGGATAATCGACTAAATCAGGATCAGCATTAGTATCAACTATAGCAATTACAGGAATGCCAAGTTTTTTTGCTTCTAAAACAGCCAGCTTATCTTTTACAACATCAAAAACTAATAAAATATCTGGTTTACCTGCAAGAGTACGAATGCCACCTATATTAGAAATAAGCTTATCTTTTTCGTTAGACAAGTTTAATAATTCTTTTTTTGATAGATTATTGTTAGAATTATTATCATTAAGTATAATCTCTAACTCTTCTAATTTATTTATGGATTTAGAAATTGTTTTCCAATTAGTAAGTGTTCCTCCCAGCCACCTTTTATTTACAAAAAATTGTTGTGCTTCTAAAGACATTTCTTTTACAGTTTTTGAACATTGATTTTTAGTTCCAACTATTAAAACTTTCCCTGACTTAGATACAATCTCATGAAGTTTAGACAGAGCAACATCAATTAATGGTAATGTTATTCTTAAATCAATTATATGTATCTTATTTCGCACACCAAAAATATATTGCTCCATTTTTGGATTCCATCTTCTAACATTGTGGCCAAAATGAACACCTGCTTCTAAAAGCTGTTCAATAGTAACTTTTGGTAAATTCATTATATTCTCCGGTTAAACCTCCACAGAAATAAAAACACCGGTTTTTCCTGTGTGCTAAGATTAATTTTGAGATGGATTACTAAAAAAGTAATAAAATTTCAAGGAAATTTATAAGAAATCAATAGAATAATCAATTTTATTTGCATCATTAAGTTGATCTAAATACGAATAATTAGATATTTCATAATTTTTTGAAAAATCTAAAGAAATTAATTTTTCCTTTTTATTATAATATATAAAAAGTTCATTTAAAGAATTATCAGTGTTTTTCAATAAAGAATCAATCAATTCTATATCACTTTCATTAGATAAAAAAATATTAAACTTTTGCTTTTGAAAAGAAAATAATTTATTTAAATCTTCAATCTTTCTAATTATCTTTCGAATATTTTCATTATCTTTAAATATATCAATATGAAAAACTAATATATTTCCTTCTCTAATCAAGTGTCTAAATTCTCTTAACTTATCACTAAAAATAGTTAGCTCAAACTGCGATTTGGAGTTTGAAATTGTCAAAAAAGCGTATTTTTTTCCGTCTTTATTCGACCTTTCCTTTATATCTAAAATAGCACCTGCAACTTTTGAATTAACAATATTAGAATCATTAATAATTTCATCAAAATCAACAATATTATGTAGCACAAAAAAATTTTTTGGATAAAGAGATATGGGGTGATTAGAAAAATAAAATCCTATAACTTCAAGTTCATTTTTTAATAAATCTGCTAAAGACCATTCAGTAATTTCTTGATTGAATAAATTTTTATCTTCAAATGATAATTTTTTTTCATCAAAAAGAAAAATTTGATTATCGTTTGAATTTTGAATACCACCATAAATTTCAACAAAATTTAGAACATTATTAAATAATTTTGACCTATTTTTGCATACAGAGTCAAAAGAGCCTGATTGAATTAATTTTTCAAGTTGACGTTTATTGATAACATCACCTTTCAATCGAGTCATAAAATCAATGATATTTCTATATTTCCCATTTTCTTTTCTTTCAATTACAAGATTATTCATTGATCCAATGCCAACTCCTTTGATTGCACTCAATGCAAACCTAATAGATCTTGTATCTTTGTCTTTTTCAATTGAAAACTTTGAGTTTGAAAAATTAATATCTGGTTTTTTTAATTTAATATTTAACTTATTTAATTCTTTTTTTAGTAAAATAATTCTGTCAGTTCGATCCGTTGCATAATCCAATGAAATTGTCATAAATTCATATGGAAAATTGGTTTTAAGATATGCGGTTTGATAAGCCAGAAGTGCATATCCTGTTGCATGACTTTTATTAAATCCATATCCTGCAAATTTATCAACTAAGTCAAAAATAATTAAAGCTTCTCCAACACTAATTCCATTATGTTTTGCTCCTTCTACAAATCTATTTTTTTGATCATCCATTTCTTTTTGGATTTTTTTTCCCATTGCTCTTCTAAGTAAATCTGCTTCACCAAGAGAATAATTTGACAAAATTTGTGCTATCTGCATTACTTGCTCTTGATAAACAATGATTCCATAGGTTTCTTTTAAAATTTTTTCTAATAAAGGATGTAAATATTCAATTTTTTCTCTTCCATGCTTTCTGTTACAAAAAGAAGGTATATTTTCCATTGGACCGGGTCTAAATAAAGCTACGACAGCAATAATTTCTTCAAATTTATCAGGTTGAAGTTGTTTTAAAACATTGCTCATACCTGTACTTTCTAATTGAAATACACCAACAGCATCACCTTTACTTAGTTGATTATATGTTTTCTTATCGTCCATTGGGATTCTCTTTAAATTGAATTCTTTATTTGTTTTATGAATTAGTTTTACAGTGTCTTGAATAATTGAAAGCGTTGTTAAGCCTAAAAAATCAAACTTTATAAGACCTGTTTTTTCAACATATTTCATTGAAAACTGTGTAGCATTAACTGAAGTATTAGGATCTTTATACAAGGGTACACGATTTATTAAATTTGAATCTCCGATAACAACTCCTGCTGCATGAGTAGATGCGTGTCTGTGCAAACCCTCCAATTTTAAGCTAATATCCACAATGTTTGATATTCGATCATCATTAGTTACATATTCTTTTAAATTTTTATCAGAATTAATAGATTCCTCTAAAGTTAAAGGGTTTGCAGGATTGTAAGGGATAAGTTTTGCAAATTGATCAACCTCTGAATAAGGAACTTCTAAAACTCTACCAACATCTCTAACAGCTGCTCTAGAAGCCAATGTTCCAAATGTAATAATGTGAGCAACACAATCACTTCCATATTTATTACTTACATATTCAATAACTTCATCTCTTCTGTTTTGACAAAAATCTATATCAAAATCTGGCATCGAAACCCTTTCGGGGTTCAAAAAACGTTCAAACAAAAGTCCGTACTTTATTGGATCTAAGTCAGTAATCGTAAGTGCCCAAGCAACAACACTTCCTGCTCCTGAACCTCTTCCGGGGCCAACTGCGATTTCATTTTTTTTAGCCCAATTTACAAAGTCAGCAACAATTAAAAAATAACCTGAAAATCCCATTTTATTGATTATTTCTAATTCATAGTTTAATCTTTTTTTGTAAGATTCTTCAAAAAGATCATATGATCTTACTCTTTCTTTCAAACCGTTTTTAGCTTTCTTTATTAATAATTCGTTTTCACTAAGTCCTTCAATATTTGAAAATTTTGGAAGTTTCGGTAAAATTTCTTTTGGAAAAAATTGACATTTTACAGCTAAGATAAAATTATTTTCAATTGCTTCAGGTATGTCATGAAATAACTCGTACATTTGATCTGATGATTTAAAATATGTCTCAGGATTAGAAAATATCCTATTGTCTTGATTTATAGTCGCTTTTTTAGAAATGCATAAAAGAGCATCATGGGCATTATGGTCACTCGCTTTTTCAAATTTAACATTATTGGATGAAATCAAAGGAATTTGATATTTTATTGATAATTCAATAAAATTATTCTCATATTCATCTAACTGAATGTCATTAATTCTTTGTATTTCGAAATAAAAATTATCTGAAAAAATATCTAAAAAAGTATTTATAAAATCATATATTTTTTTAGTCTTATTTTGTAATTTTAACATAAATAAAGGATTTAATTGACCTCCAATGAAACAGATTAATCCATTTGTATGATTTCTTAGATCTTCAATCCTGATACCCACAATGTTGTTTTGTTTTGTATGGCTAATTGATGATAAATATAATAAATTTTTATAACCTTCTTTATTTTTTACCAATAAATTAATTTGTGAGGAATCATGATTCTCTTGAATATCCAATAAATTTAATGATGATCCTATGATAGGTTGTATACCATGTTTTACACATTCAAGTGAAAATTCAAGTGATCCGAAAAGATTATTGTTATCTGTTAATGCAATTGATGGCATGTTATTTTTCTTTGCCAATTCAGCAATTCTTTTAATTTTTATAGCTCCTTCAGCTAGTGAATACGAAGATTGTACTCTTAAGTGAATATAAGGATGGGGTGTCATATATTTATAATATTTCTTTTTGAAATGACATATCTTATATCTGCTTTTTTAGCGTATTTTTCATTATGTGTTACATAAATAAGTGACTTTTTATTGATTCTAATTTCATTGAGAAAAAAATCAAATATAGTATCTGAGGTTTCTTCATCCAAATTTCCTGTCATTTCATCTGCTACAATAATTTGTGGATTATTTATCATAGATCTTGCAATGGAGACCCTTTGCTGTTCGCCACCTGATAAATTTAAGGGTTTAAAATTAACTCTTTCTGTAAGACCAAATTTTTCTACTAAGTATTTAGCGGAAACAATTGATTCTTTTGTATTATTAGTTTGAATCATTTTCGGTAAAGCTATATTTTCCAATACTGTTAATTCTGGAATTAAATGGAAAAATTGATGTACAAATCCAATGGAATTATTTCTTAATAAATTTTTTTCTTGAACTGATAGGTTAATTGAATTTTTATTTAATAAGTCATATTTTCCTTCAAATTCTGAATCCAACAATCCTATAATATTTAAGAAAGTAGATTTTCCACAACCTGAGGGACCCATGACAGAAACAACGCTACTTTCTTGAAGCTCAAAATTAATATTTTCTAATATTAAGAGATTAGAATTCTTTAAAGAATAACTTTTATTTAAATGTTCAATATTAATAATTTTATTAATCATTTTTTAATGATCTAATTGGATCTATTAATGAAGATCTATAAGCTGGAAAAACTGTGGCAAAAAGGGAAATAATCAAAGAAATCAGAACAACATATAAAACTTCAATTTGATCAAGACGAGAAGGTAAAGATGACAGATAATAAACTTCTTTAGCAAATAAATCTGTTTTGAATAATTTTTCTAATATATTTTGAATTGATGAAATATTTATTGAAAAAATAACACCTAAAAGTCCTCCAAAAGATGTCCCGATTAAACCTATTAATAATCCTATAGACATAAAAATTTTCATAAGACTAGAATTGCTTAACCCAATTGTTTTTAAAATTGCAATATCCTTATTTTTTTCTTTTACAAAAATAATTAAACCCGAAATTATATTCATCGAGGCTACTAAAATAATTAAGGTCAGAATTAAAAACATTACATTTTTTTCAACATTTAAAGCATTTATTAAAGATGAATTATTTTCTTTCCAAGACAAGCTATAAAGCTGATTATTCATAGTTTTGATTTTATTATCAATTTCTAACTGCACTTGTTCAATGTTGTTTGGATCTTGAGTAAACAGTTCTATTTTATTGTAATTATTATCTTCAATCATCAAAAGTTTTCTTGGCATGACTAGATTAGTAAAAACAAAGTTGGAGTCATATTCATACATGCCGAAATTAAAAATACCTGTAATCTGCAATGTTTTAAATCTAGGAATATTTCCAAAAATTGTTTTATCAGTTTTGGGTATTGCAATTTTAATTTTTTCGCCAACTGCCAATCCTAGTCTATTAGCCAAAGCATATCCGATCACAA
>Ga0187827_10004465_pt1 | contig 17224 bp, 19 predicted proteins | sample ETNtaG_39_FD_167969 | JGI IMG/M metagenome (GOLD analysis project Ga0187827, IMG submission 167969) | Marine microbial and viral communities from oxygen minimum zone, Eastern Pacific Ocean - ETNP2014_SV_150_PacBio MetaG (Illumina Assembly) | ecosystem: Environmental > Aquatic > Marine > Hypoxic...
TTGCGCAAGATAAAGGAAACCGTATTGCCTGGCTTAAGCCCGACATCAGTAAAATACCGGCAACAACGGTTCACGAGGTTGTCAAATTCCCTATATGTCCACTTATTATCACCTTCAATAAGAAAAGTTTCAGCGGATGATTGTTCGGCTCTGTATGCTAATATCTCCGAAAAAGTGGGGAAACTCTCGATTTTTTTCGAAAGTTGATACTGTGTTTTTTTATCCATCCTGCTGCTGGATCAGTTCAACCAGGCTTTTTTGTGATGTGTATAGCCAGACAGTCGGTGTATTATTATGGCCCGCGCCAGGAACAATATCACCCAAAATCAAGGAACCTAGTGATTTGAAATGTTCTATCGCTTTATGAATATCAGGTACTTCGTATGCCAGGTGATGAATCCCGCCACCAGTCTTTGCCAGAAAACCGGTCACCTTAGACTCTTTCGAACTAGGCATGATAAGCTCGATCATAGGCATGTACCCATAACCCGTTTCTAGGAACATAATTTTTACGTTGTGGGCAGGTTCGTCAACAATGCCTGATAGGGGTTTACAACAGAATGTTTTGATATAATAATCCCTGTATTCCTTTATATCCTTAACTACAAAGCCAATATGGTCCAGTCTCATCATAAAATATATAAAAGCTCTTTTAGTATATTTCTAGGGTATCGCCCATGGTGAAGTACCAATCTTTTTCATTCAAGTGAGGTCTGTACTTTTCAGCTTCAACATTGAACCGGCAGATCATGGGTCTAGAAGCACCGGGCCAGCCTCCGCCGGAAACTCCGTCTACACTGAAACCAAACTCTTTTAGAATAACCTCAAAAAAAGATGATCCCTGCATCCAGAGCGCAACTTCATCAACCCCCTTGCTGTCAAAATATCTTAAACCGTTCATTACGAGAAATCGGCCGCAATCACTATTCCCGTCTTGTGTAAATAAATCGATAAAGTGTCCGCACAACACATTTTCATCTTGGTAAAGTTTTAAAACACAGTACCCTTCTAAAATATCACCATTAAAACCACCATAAGCATAATAGGGTACATCAGGCCGGTCAAGATACCGCCAGTTCAGGAATACCGAATTGCGAATGACAATGGTCTTGAAATCATTTTTTGCGCTGTCCCAGAGTACGTTGACTCGGTCATCAAAGCATTCAATTTTCTGCCAACTAAGAATTTCCGAGGTAGCTACCGACGTATTGTCCCCATTATTCTTAATCTTTTTATAAAAAAGACGCTGCATGGCAATATCTTCATAGCCTAAAAGTTTTATATGCAAGTCATAGGCATTGTCATTGGGATAGCCATAGGTAAATGGAATCTTTTTCTCTTCAAGTTCTTTGATCAACTTATCCGCCACAAACTTAATCAAGCCCTTGTTCTGCCACGCGGGGTCAATCATCATTGCAGCAGAGTGCGAACCCACAACCTCTACACCATCAATCCAGTATTTCATGGGTATGGCGGAAAAATGACCGATTATTTCACCGTCATTCTCAGCATAAATCATTATGGGCTCACCCGCAGGATTGTTGCCCTTGAATTTCCATTGCCAATTTGCAAGGTTTCGCCTGTTCCAAGGATGGATTTCCACCAGTTGATCCAGTTTCTGGAAACCAGCTTCATCGCCCGCCTTGTATGGTCGTATTCCCAACATGATTTAGTTGTAACCGTAATGATTCAATATTCCATCGGCAATTCTCTGGGCACCTTTACCATCAATCAATGTTTGCGCCTGCTTGGACATGTTTTGCTTCATGTGATCATCATGTAAAAACGAGAGGAAAGTTTTCTCAAAACTATGTGATTCTACGTGACTAATGTCTCCTAAACATGTACCCAGTCCCATTTCATTGATCTTTTGGCCGGTAACTTCTTGATTTTTATCAATGACCAGTACAATTTGCGGCACACCCAGATAGGCCAGTTCAAATACTGTTGATCCAGCAGCAGTGACAGCAAAATCTGTCCTTGCCATATACGGAGAGAGGTCCATTTGCTTTTCAACAAAATTAAACTGAAGTCTATTACAAATGTTTACGAGATTTCGAATTCGTTCCTTATTGTAATTATTGCCATTGATCACAAAATCTACATTAATGTTAACGTCTAAGTCTTTATCAAGTGCCAACAATATTCCCAATATACCTTTGATTCTGTCGTAAACCTCCCCGCCGCCGAAGCTCATAAAGACACGGTTACTTTCTTTTTTTCGTGTTGCGTTTAATATGTTCTTTCTCAATAGAGTGTATTGTGCACCAAGAAATAATTTCGGTTCGTTTATCGTCTTATACTCTAATTGATCGCTCCCCAGATTCTGATTAATGATCATGTCCACATGGAAAACACGATCTGCGAGGTCATCTATAGCAATCAGGTTCGGGTAATTTTGTTTATAGGTTATCATTTGTTCTTCAGTTACATCATAATTGTCAAAAACAGTAATGAACGCGTCAGATAATTCAAAGTGCCTATGCGGAGCAAACCTCAATCCCAAAGCTTTTTTTGGGAGTTGGATATGTGTCATATTCGTACAGTCGAATAAATCTTTGAATCCATCTGCATTGCTTCTTGAAAAACAAAATGTTTGTGCATGTTCAAATTCCCGAAACGCTTGGCCCAAACTAATACACCGCATAAGATGGCCAAATCCGTACTGAGCACCGAATTCACAGCGGAATATTATCTGAACGGTATCCAAAAGCACTGTCTGAGTTAAGTTCTTTTATAATTCGAACTTGTAGAGCAAATAACCAGATTTGATTGAATTGCTCTCCACAAAACCTGCCGCAGTTATTGCTTTAATTGAAGCAATATTTTTCTCTTTTACTTCAGCTATAAGGGATATACCAGTCCATATTTTGCGAACCTCATCAATACCTCTTTTTAAGATTACCTTCCCGAGCCCCCTGCCCTGGAAAGCATCGGAAATAGAATAATCAAGTATTGCTTCTTGACCATTAAGGGCCCAGCGGATTTGCCCAGCGGGGATACCATTGCATTCTAGGATCCACATTCTTGTGTTCGAATCATCCAAGTGCTGATATATCCACTTACTATGCTCATCGATGGTGATTTCATGTTGATTGATCGCCTGATATCGCACTACCGGATCATTGGCCCAGGCCAACAGCATTTCTTTATCTTCGAGAGTAACCTGCCGTAGTTTAAGGTCATTGTTCATGAGACTAGATTCCTGGACAATGAGAATGCTTCCGCAGCCTCGAAACCAGCAGATGCACCGCGCCAGCGTGCCAGGTATTCAATAGCCTGGATCGAGCGGCTGTGGGGCCACGGCTTCATTTCCGATTCATAAGCCTTCAGGGCGGCAAGTTTTAGCTCTAGAGTATTGGAAATATTCACGAATGTATTGGGCATAAATTGGGATCCTTTCAACCGGTCCTGCCATTCCGAGCTGGAAGGTACTTCGAAGCTGTACAATTGCTTTACGATTGCGCCAGGTTCAGGCCGACAAGCAGTGAACACAGCCTGATGTGTAATACGATGATCTGCATTTAAATCATTGCTGTGATGCGTGTAAATAATTTCAGGATTTATTTCATTAATCTCGTTTTCAATCACCTTAATGACATCAAGAAGATCAACTGAATCCATACGGTTATCAGGAAAGTCCAATAATTTTGTGGCACTGGTGCCTAGAATTTTATGTGCTTCTTTGGCCATGTCCTTCAGTTTTATAATATCCGTCTCTCTTCCTTTGCGATCCCGTGTATCATCCCGGCTGGTCATGCCTTCCGCCAGTATGAACACATAAACTTCGTCACCATCATGAACATGCTTGGCAATCGTTCCGCCACAGCCTAGCACCTCATCATCCGGATGCGCTGCAATAACAAGTATCGTTTTCATTTTTCTTGCCTCAAGATCTTATATAGCAATTCCGCCCGCTTCCAATCATCCTCGGTGTCAATATCTGCCGCTCCATAAGCCGGTAGTTTGATAATGGTGGACCTTTCCGAAAAAATCGGCCTGTCTTCAACCCAGGCCTCAGGACTGCCCCAGTAAAACTGACCCGCATCGTGAAATGTGGGTGTTAAGTCTTGTGAGCGTCTTTTTAAATTTCCTGATATAAGCATTCTTAAACCACTATTGTCAAGAACTTTGAATGATCGCTCAACTGGATAAACATTTTCTGCGGCTGAAAATACATAATCCCATTTACCCTTAGTGAACATTTCATAACTAGTTTTTAACAATTCCACATCCAATAAAGGTGCCGTTGGATAAATGCAGCACACACCATTTAAAGTCCATCCTTGATTTTCCATCCATTTAATGGCGTGGGCGACCACTTCAGTTGTACCGGCATAATCATCGGATAATTGTGCGGGCCTTTTGAAAGGAACTTCTGCACCAAACTGTTTTGCAATACTATTAATTTCATCATCATCTGTTGAAACAATCACTTTGCCAAATAGACCAGACAAAAGAGCTTTTTCAATTGAATAAGCGATAATCGGTTTGCCACTAAATTTTCTAATATTCTTTCTGAGAATACGTTTGCTCCCCCCTCGGGCAGGGATGACAGCTACATTCATGTGGATATATTTTCCAATAGATTATTTACCACCAATGATATGTCCTCGGTTGACAGGTCAGGATAAATGGGCAGTGAAACTTCATTTCTATAAAAGCTTTCCGATACAGGATAATCCCCTTCTTTAAACCCATATTGCTCACGGTAAAAGGGCTGTAGGTGAACCGGGATGTAATGCACCTGCAGATTGATCCCTACCTGTTTCATTCTATAGAAGAATTCTGGTTTAGTTATTGGCAGTTTTTCAAAATTAATCTGCAGAGGATACAGGTGATAGGCATGCTCAACTGAATTTTGATTTTCAGGTATTTTCAGATTATCCATATTAGAGAATGATTCATCATACATTTTGGTAATCTCACGCCTCTTATTTACAAACTCGTCTAATTTTCTTAATTGATTGGAACCCAAAGCACATTGGAAGTCAGTGATTCGGTAATTAAAACCCATCTCCTGCATTTCATAATACCAAGGGCCATCATTCTTTTCCAGTTGTTGTGGGACTTTTGTCATTCCGTGAGTTCTTAAACATCTTACCTTTGCATCAATTTCCGGATCATTGGTTAAAACTGCGCCGCCCTCACCAGTAGTGATATGTTTTACCGGATGGTAGCTCTGAATCACAGCATCTGCATATTTTATGGCGTACTGTTTATCACTCCTGTATGAAGATCCTAAAGCGTGACAGTTGTCATTGACCAGTTGTAAATCATATTTGTCGGCGATTTCACGCAGCCCTTTCCAGTCACATGGATGGCCAGCATAGTCTACCCCGATAACGGCCTTGACCTTATTGCCCCTGAACTGATGGCTCTTGATTTTCTCGTCCACCTTGTCAAGATCCAGAGTGTAGCTAACCGAATCAATATCTACTAAATCCGGCGTGGCACCAGCATAGATAATACAATTTGCAGTTGCCAAAAATGTGATTGGTGAAGTGATTACAATATCATCAGGCTGCCAATTTAACGCCAGACCAGTCAAGTGCAATGCTGCCGTGCCATTGGCAATGGCGCAGACATGCTTTGAACCGAAATACTTTTTAAGGTCGTCCTCAAATATATCAACCGCGGGGCCCTGGGTAAGCCAATCACCATTTAAAACATTAACAACAGCATCAATGTCTGACTGATCAATAGACTGTTTGCCGTAAGAGATCATCTAAAGATCGTAGAGAGCATAGCGCTTGGCACTAAGCACATATTGCTTCCCCGCCAGGTACATTATTAATTATCAAGTCCCTAATCTCCTCGACAGTCAAAAAGTGGGGGTTTGTTCCGCTGTTATAACTGAAATCTTCAGCACAATATTCTCCGGCTGTTTGATTGCTTTCATTCAAGAACTTTTTTCGATCCCATGACAGATAAGCGGAGTTGGGGGTAATGACAAAATAATCACCGAATTCCACGGTATTCATGGCGTCATTCACAGTAATCATTTCCTCATGCAGTTTCTCTCCCATACGGATACCCACTATTTCATGTTTGGCCTCCGGCGCAACTGCCTTAGCAACATCAGTTACTTTAATAGATGGAATCTTTGGTACAAACAACTCCCCACCCCACATATTCTCCAGGCATTGCAATACAAAATCCGCTCCTTGTTCAAGGGTAATATTGAAACGGGTCATGCGTTCATCTGTGATAGGTAAAACACCATCTTTACGTTTTACTAAAAAGTAAGGTATGACGGACCCCCGGCTGCCCATCACATTTCCATAACGCACCACGGAAAACTTGCTACCATGCCGCCCTCTATAGTTATTTGCGGCGATAAAAAGCTTGTCTGACGTCAGTTTTGTTGCACCATAGAGGTTTATGGGCGCCGCGGCCTTATCCGTGCTTAGAGCAACTACTTTTTCTACACTTGATTGTAACGCTGCATCTATCACATGCTGCCCACCAATTATATTAGTCTTCACGGCTTCAAAGGGATTGTATTCCGCGGTGGGGACCTGCTTGAGGGCAGCAGCATGAATAACAATATCCACATCAATCATGGCCATTTTTAACCGGTTGAAATCCCGAACATCACCAATAAAATATCGAATTGGAGTTTTCTTATCATTTTGGGGCCATTCTTTCTGCATTTCGTACTGCTTGAGTTCATCGCGGCTGTAAACAATTAGTTTCTTTGGTTGATGTCTATCAAAGACTGTTTCGATAAACTTTTTACCAAAAGAACCGGTGCCGCCGGTGATTAAAATGGTTTTATTATTAAGCATGCTTTACTTCTTATTTTATTGCCTATTCAACTTGTAAATGCAACTCAACTGCTTCCATAAAAGGACAAGCTGTCGTACGCTTCATGTGTCTTTGTTGTGGCACGTGGATTCAACTCACAAGTGCAACCTTGAAGTTGGTTTTAACTGTTTTAGGCATTATTTAATAGTTCACAGAGTTTTATAATCTTCTCTTCCTCAAGGTCAGGATAGTTGCCAATATAATAGCCATAGAAATGGACATGCTCTACCTCTGGATACTCTTCCCATTCCTTGTTTTTCACAATACCTTTCAAGTACGGCTGCCGCATCTGATTGCCGCCCCCGGAACTACCGCGCCGAAACTCAATTCCCGCTCTATTCATCACTCCTTCAACCATGTCGCGTAACTCTGGATCGGTTTCCTTCAAAACAAGATTGAAGGCATAGTTGCAACTGCCGTTCAAAGCAAAATCCGTCCTGTATCGACCGGAGTCGAGATTATCTAAAAACAAATCGAAATTCTTCCTCCGCTTCTCGTTGTTCTCATCCAACCTCTTAAGTTGATTCCTTCCAATTACGGCACCAATCTCAGTATTGCGCACGTTGTAGGCTGGATAAGCAAAAATAAAGTCAGGGGAGAGGTCAGGATTATTATTAATATACCTGTTCTTAAAAGCATCATTAGATGATTCGCGAACCATACCGTGAGAACGCAACATCCTTAACGTTTGAAAAATCTCTTCATCATTGGTGCAAACCATACCCCCTTCTATGGTGGTCATATGGTGAGCGTAGTAGAATGAAAAGTTCGAAACTAGACCATATGAACCAAGTTTCTTGCCCCTGAAAGTGGCCCCGTGGGACTCACACACATCTTCGATTAGGGGGATGCCTCTCTCTTCCAAAACTTCGAGCAAGCGGTCTGTTAGACCATTGAACCCCTGTGCGTGGGTTAGGAACACAGCGCTGGTTCTATCGGACAGCTTAGCGAGAACTTGTTGATCGCACATGCAAAGGGTTCGTGGATTGATATCAACGAAAACAAGGTCAAACCCATTCTGAATGACCGAGGATATGTCGGACACCCAGGTAAGTGTGGGCACGATGATTTCACCATCGCCGCCGCAAAGGTGTTTCAATGCAGCCAGTGTGATTAGGTTAGCTGAGGCACCAGAACTCACATAAACGCTGTATCGCACACCCAACCATGATGACCATTCTGCTTCGAATGCTTGGACATTTGAGGATTGAGTAAGTATGGGATCATCTTGCTGAAGAAACGTGATCAGTGCATTCAGATCATCTTTGGTGACATTGTTACACATCAACGGCAAATCTAGCATAATCATCGTCTCGGAATCATTTCTCGTTGTAGTAGTCACCATATTCGATTAGCAGTGTTGACCTCCCATCTTCACGATCGAGCGCTTTTCTATAAGCAGGGAAAATATCCTCCGGTTCTTCTAAACGGATGATGTCGACATGGTGGCACATGAGCCTGAACGCTTCAGTAAAGTCGCCTATGTGCTGCTGCTGCGGGTGTAATGGACGTTCTGAGCCGATTCCTGTCCGGATGATGACTACCGGTTTGTATCCTCCTTTCGAGATTTGAGGCATTCTGTCTAGATGGTTAACCAATTGATTAACTGCCAACAGGAGGAAATTCCATCGAGGAAAGATACTGACGGGAATCATGCCATCAAGAGCCAAGCCTATGGTTATCCCCATCTGCATTTCTTCTGTAATGGGCATTTCTCTTAATTTCGTTTGAGGAACGTCCTTTAGAGTAGTGGTCATGGCCGTACCGGGCACAGCCACTGCCTGTCCCAAATAGATGGTTCTAGGATGAGTTGCCAAATAATCCATCGATCGCTTTAGCTCACCGAAATAACTCATTACTTCTCCCAGAATTAGAATTGAACTCTAACGCCAGCACCCGCATGTGGATAACTGTTCTGATACCGATAATAAACCACCATTGGGTCATCATTGTTTTCGTACGTTAATTGATCTGTCCCCCACGCTTCTCTGGTATCAGTGCAGACTGACTTCCCGTCGTCCTCAATGATAAACCTGATAGGGAGATCATGATTATGGCTGTACTTAATACATTCATGCGCGATCCCCGTTTCCGAAGTCATGTCACCGATAAAACAATGAACCCGGTTTTCCCCACCATTGTGTTTGATTGAAAGTGCAATCCCTGTTGCAATCGGAAGGATACCACCAGCAATTCCTGAGGAGAATATCTTGTATTCCGGAAAACAGAGTGATATGGAACGACCCTCGATAATCTCCTTCATCAATTCCTCGTCAGGAACTCCCTTCAGCAAACATTGATAATGGCTTCTCCAAGAGCACAGCACCCAGTCCTCTCTTTCAATTACCTGAAAGACGTCAATCATCTCTTCTTCATTTCCGTAATAAAGATGCACAGGTGCCTTGATTTTGCCGGCATTAAAAGTTTCGGCAACCTTCTCTTCGAATTTGACCAAATCATCCTTGGTCAGTTTTGTAATCAAGTAGTTTCTCCTAAGATATGCCTCTTCAGTTTTACTCCTGTTAGTTTCCTTACGTTATTGACAGGAACTTCACCATATTTATCTCTAACTCTTCTTAGGAAATTCGGGTTGGTGTGATACATATGAAAGGCCTCGTCACGAAACTTGAGTATTTCAGCTTAAGAATAATATATGATGCTGAATCTTTACTCTATTTACTGTGATTTACACTAACGACATTTCTTTTAAGTTTAATCTTAGTCATTTCTTTAATATTATTGACGGCAGAATTCCCATATTTATCTTTTACCTTCTTAAGAAACCTTGGTGAAGCATGATATTTATGAAATGCATTATCTCTAAACTCAAGGATCTGGCGTGGTGTCAAATGCTTTGTCGGCAATGGTAATGTATCTGGTGAATGAAATGAATAACCAGAATAATTCCTTGGTAAATCATATCCCTTTTCTCTGGCTCTTCTATACAGAGTGGTGCCCGGAAGAGCCATTACAGCGTAAGCATTCCAAGCGATAGTGCACAATTCCAAACTAAGGTCGAGTGTCGTTTGCATACTATCAACGTCATCTCCGGGCAATCCAAACAGATAATTTGCTATAATCTCAATATCCGCGGCATGTATTATGTCTACTACATCTTTAATATCAACATCCTGGAATTTCCCTTTTGAAGATTCTAATCGTATAGATCTCACCCCACTTTCTATACCAAGTGCCAGCCATTTTATTCCCGCTTTTCTGACAAGGGTAAGCTGCTCTGGATCCTTCACGGTATCAATCCTTGAGTAGGCCCACATATTTAATTTTTCACCGTACCCCCTTTCCTGCATCAACTTACAAAGAGGAACATAATATTTCTTATTCAAAAGAAACATCTCATCGCTGATGCGCAATGTTTTTACACCCATGTCAACAAGCTTATCGAATTGCTTAATGATGAATTCGGGTGACCAGAAGCGCATCTTAGCATAGTTGGCGGCATCCCCGATTAAAACGTTGTCATCTCTGTTCAGCATATTGATCATGCAAAACTCGCACTTGAAGGTGCACCCCAAGGATGTATAGATTGCCGCGAAAGGAGTTCGTTTTTGATGATCATATTCAGCGTGCCAGAAATGAGATCTGTAAAGATCAAGCGGGTGTTTGTCATAAGGAAGTAGGTCCCAGGCATAGCCAGGCAGATCTTCATCCATCTTTTCGTAAGGAACAACTCTTTCCGGCGGAGTGAGTTGTGCTTGGCCTTTCAAACGATATCCTATGCCTCTAATATCTTTCAGTTCGCTCTCGTTCGCTATGTCAATAGAAAGAAGATTGTGCAGGGCATAAACGCCTTCATTGCAGAGCACGATGTCCACACTCGGTTCTGTATCCAAGACTTCAAGTGGCAATGCCGACACATGGGAACCCACAAAACAGATCGGTGTAGTCATTCCAGTGTTTTTTATGCCATCAGCCAATTTTACAGCCCCACTCATATTAACTGTGCCGGAGTTAGGATTTTGCCCGTACACCACAAAACAGAAAAGGCGCGCATCTGCTTTTTTCAATTTTTCAACAGCTTCTCTTGTTGACAGACGCTCCGCATTTACGTCAAAGATTCCGGCAGTGAAACCTGCTGACCATCGATTGGGCCAAGAGCATTGCCCAGGTGGGCGTCTCAATCGCGGAATAATCTTTGGCCAGGTCCTGATAAATAGCCTTGGAATTACCAGGATTTACAAAGAGGACATCTAATTTCATTTTGTGTCCTGAAATTCATTTGAACCATTGGCTTTGAACCAAGCATAAGTGTTTTCTATAGCCGTTTCGAATGATATTGATGGTTCCCAGCCAAGTGAAATAAGGGGGGCGCAATCAAGTGTTTTTTGGGGCATGCCGTCGGGTTTAGAACTGTCGTATCGTATCTGGCATTGGCACCCTGTGATAGTCTTGATAACTGTGGCCAAATCAGAAATTGACATGGTCGTGCCGCTACCTATATTGATAGGTGATTCATCGTCATAGTGCACCATGAGAAAAAGACATGCATCCGCCAAGTCACGCACATAGATAAATTCCCGCTTGGGTTTGCCAGTGCCCCATATTTCCACGGTATCATTCCCATTTTTTTTTGCTTCATGCATTTTTCTCATCAGAGCAGCCACGACATGTGAATTCCCCGCGCTGAAATCATCGCCTGGCCCGAAAATATTGGGCGATATTGCAGAAATAAGGTTATCACCATGCTCCTTCCGATAGGCCCGACAAAGTTCAATCCCCGCCAGTTTGGCCATGGCATAGGCGGAATTGGTGGGCTCCAAGGAGCTGGTCATGAGCATGTCCGGATGCATGGGCTGATCGGCATATTTTGGATAGACGCAGGAACTGGCCAGGTAAAGTAGTTTCTCTACTTCAAATTCATGGGCGGCACTCATAACATTACTGATAATCTCCAAATTATCAAGCATAAGAGTGGCGGGCATTTCCTGGTTGGCCTTTATTCCCCCGGATTTGCCAGAAAACAGGAAAACATATTCAGGGCGCGTTTTCTTGAAATATTCATTGGCCAAATCACGATTTGTCAACTCCGGCTCAGGATGAAGCCCATTCGTAATGTTGCTGTAATCTTTTTGTTGAAATAACCTGATGAGTGCTTTCCCCTCCATGGTGGTCTCACCAGCAATAAATATACAGGAATCCTTTTTCACTTTATGTCCTTTAACTCCGCAAAGGGGATGCGTGAATATTCTGTATGGGCCAGCTCTTCCTCTTTATATTCCCGGTGCCAAGCATAAAAAATGATCCGGCTGCCGGTGGGCTCAAAACTGAAAGGGACGTGCAATAAATGAGACAGCTGTTTCTTTACATCAGGCTGTTTATTGGCAGGCACGTACAACAGTAAAAAACCACCACCACCAGCACCGGACAATTTACCGCCCAATGCTCCGGCGGACAGTGCTGTGGCATATATCTCATCCACCTGAAAGTTGGAGACTAACTTGCTCAAAGTGCGTTTTTCCTGCCACGCCTCATTCAGGAGTCTTCCGAAATCGTCCAGATCGCCACTTCCAATAAGATCAATGGCCTCATCCACCATAGCATGCATACGGACCAACTGTTGTTCCTTGAACTGGATGTCTTCTACATAACTTTTCGCCACCTTTTCAGCGGTTCGAATAATGCCGGTATAGAACAGCATGAGGTTTTCATCCAACGCCCGGACCCGTTCGTCTCTAATCGTGACAGGCTGCACAGTTATTTCTCCGTCCTGTTTGAACCGAATTCTGTTAAAGCCTCCGTATGCAGCATTGGTCTGATCCTGAGAACCCACTGTCTCCTTGATAATATCCTGTTCAATGTAGATACTCTCCTTTGCCAACCTGCGGGGCGAAACCATCCGGCCGAGATACGCATAGAGTGCGTGAAGAAGGCCAACCGTGAAGGAAGAACTGGACCCGAGGCCGCTTCTACCAGGAAGGTCACCATCGTAATGAATTTCCAAGCCATTATCAACACCGAGAAATTTCAGCACCTCCCGTGCAGAAGGATGATCAAGATCACTGCAGTGTTGGCATTCTTCAATCCTGGAATAAACTAAGCGCAGACGATGCTCAAAAAATGGTGGCAGATAACGACAAGAAATGTAAATATATTTGTCAATTGTAGTAGACAAAACCTGCCCGTTTTGTTTTAGATACCAACTTGGGTAATCGGTGCCACCGCCGAAAAAAGAAACACGGTAGGGTGTGCGAGAGATAACCATATATGCTTAGTGCGATTCCTGTAGTTGGTTAAAAAACCTTTCAGCTTTTGCAAAGGATTGAGGGGTACCAATATCGATAAATCGGCCTGTTGTTTCATGGCTAAACATTTCCTTACCAATCATAATTGGTAAAAAGTCATATTCCAATGAGCATGGTATTTTATTTGGAATTCTTTTTAACACTGCGGCATCCATTATGTACACTCCGGTATTAATTAAACCTCGCCTTTTGGTGCTGCATTTTTCCGTAAATTCAGTAATGTTATTTCGTTTATCCACATTTATGGCGCCAAAGCGTGTTGTGTCTTCTACTGCTTTCACCAAAATTGTCATGTCAGCATTGTTCTGTTTATGCGCCATAAAAAGTGAAAGTGGGTCAAACTCCGTATAGGAATCTCCATTCATAACTAATATATATTTATGGTCAATAAGTTCTATGGCATTCTTTAGTGCACCACCAGTGCCTAGGGGTTCATCTTCTCTAGAATAAATTATTGTGAGGACGTCTTTGTAGAGATCACCAATTACCTCTTCAATATAATTGGCCAAATAACCTGTACTAATTATTACTTCATTAAATTTCATTTCAACAATTCTATCAAGCAAATATGTAATAAAAGGCTTAGTGTTAATTTCTACCATAACCTTTGGGATATCGGTGACAACGGATCTTAACCTGGATCCAAATCCTCCCGCAATGATTAGGGGAATAATTTTTTTTCTTCTACAAACACAAGGGGGGTTGCAAATATGCATTAGTTTAAGAATTTACAGGTTCGCACATGAGAATTGCGTGGTTAAAAAGTTTAATAAAATGTTTGTAAGATTAAATTATGGGGGTTTTGGTGTTTTTGACGAATCCATAGATACTAGTCCAAGTCGGATATAATTACACTATCCTCACGGCTTAGAGAATTGGTTTAAACATTGGTAAAGCGGTCGGGTTTAAGAATCTTGTATCCCTTCATTAATTCCAAGATGCCATCATCTAGCGAATAATCGGTCTTCCAGCCCAAAGACTCGATCTTATCGTTACTGACTCTGTAATCACGCTTGTCAGGATCCTCACCGATTTCTGCTGAGTGGATATAGAGTTCTGGCACATATTCCTTTATCTTTTCCGCCAACTGGCGCTTGGTGAGGTTGGCGGAACTGAGTCCTACATTATATGGTTCACCTTTCATTTTTTCATAATTCTTAATTCCGAATAGGAACGCCTTGGCAACATCCCGTACATGAATATAGTTGCGGCGGAAGTGTTCTTCAAACAGCACCAGCGACCTGTCATTCACTGCCCGGTAGACAAAGTCATTAACCAGCAGGTCCATCCGCATCCGGGAACTCATGCCAAATACCGTAGCCAGCCGGAAGGTGACAACGTTACCTTTGTCAAGGAACGCTTTCTCCACCTCCACCTTGGTCCTGCCGTATTCCGATATGGGCCGTAACTGGGTTTCCTCGGTGCAGTAGCTGTCCTTTTCGCCTATGCCGTAGCCGCTGTTGGTGGTAGGGAACAGAACTTTCTGATCTACTGAAACATTGTTCACAATGTTCATGTGGGCATCATGGTTCACCAGCCGAGTGAGTGAAGGGTTGCGCCTGCAGGCTGGCGCACCAACGATGGCTGCCAAGGGAATAACAATGTCAAAATCAGGGAGCAGGTCGTTCACCAGAGCGTGGTCGCAGATATCGCCCTGAATGAATTCGAATTTCGGGTCAGCACAGCAATCCAGGAGTGATGATTGATTAAAGATAAGGCTATCCAGAACGGTTACGGCACATCCCTGTTTAAGAAGAACCGGAACCATGGTTGAACCTATATAGCCTGCGCCGCCGGTTACTAATATTTTGTTATACATTTTATTGTGTTGTAATTGGTAGTTTGGTTATTACTTCATACACAGGCATGCAATCTTCACGGCATTGAGAAGACGGTCAGGGCAACATAGCATGTGATAATTCATCATCATTATTTGAGTGTTTAATGTCACCTTTTGAAAAAAAGAGTCGCGTTTCGCCAACGTGTAAAGTATCAGCTTGGATTCTCTATCCTGTGCAAAGGGGGGTAATGCTCCTTTCATTCTCTTGTTGCGCGCACCAGCCCAGTGTTCTTCTAGTAAAGATTCATCACCGTAGTGCGGTAGGATATGAAAGTCAAGATTTATGCACTTTCCAGCATACAGACCAGTCCTCCCTATATGCTTTTACTTGCCATTACCTTGAAAAGTTGTCTTACATTTGACAAATGGTCTTACAGCATAAGATCCCCAATCATAAGGATAATTCCCCCTTGCGCCTAATCCTCTTAACTCGTCCACTATTTCAAATGATAATGCATGTTCTACTAGCAAGTTTGTTTGTGAATTCGAGATATTTGGTGGACTATATATAGCTGTTGTTATGGTGGTTCTTCCTGGATTTAACAGGTTTTTCGGGATAAAGAAAGCCGCTCTATACATCCCCACTGATTTGGTACTTTGCTTGCCCCATGGGCCGTATATGTACTCATCTGCCATTAAAAATAGGGTCTCAGTAATTCTGTTCCCAACCCTAACAAATAATGCACATCGATAGCCTGTCTGTAATACAAGATAGTCTATTTCCAAAAAGAAATCATCAGATACATCAAAAACACTCTTTATTTCCCCTTTTTCGTTCTTAGTTCGAATGGCAACATATTTTACGTAACCATTATTGGGCGCATTCATATCCCATTTTCTTTCTCCTTTATACTTGTCTATCGTGTTACTCCCGACTCTTAAGTAACTCTCAATTACTTCGTTAGTAGGGCCATCAAAAATGGCCTTGCCTTTCTCTATCAAAATTGATCTGGTACAGAGTTTCTTGATAGATTCCATGTTGTGGCTCACGAAGAGCACAGTTCTGCCCTCCCCCTCGCTCACGTCCTGCATCTTGCTGATAGCCTTCTTCCGAAACGAAGCATCTCCCACTGCCAACACCTCATCTACCACCAGAATATCAGGGTCCAGATGAGCTGCTACAGCAAAACCCAAGCGAACAAACATACCGGATGAATAACGTTTGACGGGGGTGTCAAGAAACAGCCCTACGCCGGCAAAGTTCACAATCTCATCGAGTTTTCTTGACACCTCTCTCTTATCCATCCCGTTGATGGCACCGTTGAGGTAGATATTCTCACGTCCTGTCAATTCAGGGTGAAAACCAGTTCCAACCTCTAAAAGACTTGCAACCCTACCTTTATATTTGATGGTTCCACTCGTCGGTGCAGTAACTTTCGACAAAATCTTTAATAACGTCGATTTACCTGCTCCATTAGCACCGATGATACCTAATATTTCACCATCTTTCACCTCAAGATTGATATTATTTAAGGCAAGTATCCTGCCCTTACCCCTGTAGGGATTAGCCACACCAAGAAGAGAGTTGGGGTCCGGTTTACCTCTTACTTTAGCCCACCAACTCTGCGTGTCTCTAGCAAGGGTGCCATAGCCGACAACGCCCAAGCGGTATTCTTTGTAGAGGTGTTCAATTTTTATGACAGTTGACATGTCAGTTAACAGAGAACGGCATTTACAGAATAGTTGTGATGCAAATTTGTATTTCCTAAAAACTTGAGCAGCGGTCGAAAAGCATTTTTCTTACCGTTTTTAATTTGTGAATTCCTTTTTTTTGCTATCCGGAAGCCCTCAGCTACATTGGCTGGTATGGGTACTGCGGCTCTTTTCACCTGAAAAACGAGTCCGAATTAATCATCTCCAAGAAATTCAGCTGTTACATCATATACCATAATCACAGGGTCAACTGCTCGTTGCCACAACCCCAAATCCCAGTATTTGTTAATCTTTTAATTTTGATTCGCAAATCACTTTGCACCCTTACCTGTTAACAGATGACCGCTCACTGGTACCTGCCCCTGCGCGGCTAAACTGTATCCATAAATGTTTTTTCCACCCTGTTAAACATGATGATGCCCCCAAAGAATGATAGAATTGTAATGGTAACGCTCAAAAGTAGTCCTTGCGGAGTTAGTGAACTAACACCAAAGAAAGCACCGCGAAAAGACTCGACAACTGCAGTCATAGGATTGATCAAAATAAATATCTTAAATCTATCGGGGACTTCTGAAAGAGGATAAACTACCGGCGTCAGGTACATCCATAATTGTACTAGAAAACCCATAGCAAAGGTTAAATCACGGTATTTCGCTGTCGC
>Ga0187827_10004469_pt1 | contig 17207 bp, 13 predicted proteins | sample ETNtaG_39_FD_167969 | JGI IMG/M metagenome (GOLD analysis project Ga0187827, IMG submission 167969) | Marine microbial and viral communities from oxygen minimum zone, Eastern Pacific Ocean - ETNP2014_SV_150_PacBio MetaG (Illumina Assembly) | ecosystem: Environmental > Aquatic > Marine > Hypoxic...
ACTTTCGTATCGGCAACGCTTCTCGCAAAAGCATCCTTATCTACAGGGTGGTTGTTCATTGTATGGAATGTATCCTTCGCTTTGACTATCAATGCAAGCTCATCGATCGTTATGGAAGCTGCTACATCCGGACCGAAAAGCATCCTGTCGATGACTACATGAATCTCAATCATATCAGAGCCTCTTGCCAACGCGGCAAGGCTTGGAAATACACTACCTGTGTGATCAGAGAGTCCGACCGGACACCTGAATCTTTGACGCAATTCATCAATGACATTCAATCCGACTTCCCTAAATGATGCAGGGTACCGGCTTGAACATTGAAACAATGCAAAGGCTATCCCTTTCCTACGAATAAATGATGTAGTGTCCTCAATCTCTCTGTAACTACTCATACCTGTACTAACCAAAACAGGCAGGCCAGTTCCAACTATTGTATCTAGCATATCCTGCGTATTGACTTCTCCAGAACCAACCTTCCACGCAGGAACTCCAATTTTGTTAAGCATCTCAACGGCTTTAACGGAAAAAGGGGAACTTAAGAAAACTAGTCCGCTCCTCATGGCATGTTCAAATAATTCTGCCCATTGCTCTTTAGTAAACTCCATTCTTTTCCAATAGTCATAACGCGTCTTGTCCTGGTAACTAAACTTAGTACGAAACTGTTCATCCAAGGTGGACTCATCAGCAGCTATGTGTGTCTGAAACTTAACAGCATCAGCTCCTGCCTCAGCAATAGCATCAATATAAGCATGGGCAGTCCCAATTGACCCGTCGTGAGCCTGTGCTACCTCCGCTATAATAAAAGCTTTGCCTTTCCCAATTACATGTTTTCCAATTGAAAATCCGTCTGTAGTCATAAAGCGTTTTGCCCTACTATACTAAAACAAAATGATGTATCACCCATCTTGACAGGCTGTCCGAGAATGCAAAACCCTAAAAACCCTGTATTGACAATAAAGATCTTATGACTCAACATTCTTCCAAAATGCCTATTCTAGGACAGCCTGTGGATAATTGACATTTCATGCTAGAAAACACCTCTCATATTATTATACCTTCATTATTATCAAACATTTATCCATCAACCGCACTAAGATATGCTTCCATTAACTGTTGGTAAGTTTTGTTACCATAAACAATGTCATTGATAAATTTATCTGATTCCTTGTGTTTAAATAAACTTCTTATACTTTCTTTATCGTGACTTAATATCCTTTTCAATTCTTCAATATTTTTTGCTTTAATGCAAACATCGTATTTTTCATAAATTGTATGATTAGTGTGTATGTAACTTGGCACAATTATTGGCACCTTGTCTAATAAAAGTTGGAATCCAATGCTGGTCCCATAAAGAACACCAACATCCGCCCAGTCTGACAAAACAATTGAAGGTATATCAAAAACTTTATAAACTTTAGAGAGAGAGTCATCTACTTTTTCTAACTCACCTTTTGTGCGTGCCTGACAGACAAGATTTATATGCTCCAGCGCTCCGAGCTCGCTAATTGTCTTATAAAACATTTCTGGAATAACATTATATATAAAATTGCTAACGAAAATAACAACATTCAATTTTGCTCTATCACCATATTTAAATTCATATTTTTCTAACAAATAGTTTTTAATAACGTCATTCCACTCATATGTGAATCTTGGAGCGCCGACTTCTATTACTCTTTCAGGTTCTTTGAAACCCGCTAATGATGAGGATTTAAAAAATGTCTCTTTTTGATAATAACAGGTCAAATATTTATCACTGTAACACCTTTTACCTTGAATTATATTTCTTATTTTATTCTTTATGCAATTATAATCACTTCCTCTGTGTTTACCTTTAATATTGTCTATATTTGTCCAGACCGAAATACCATGGATAAAGCATATTGTTGATAAAAATCGTTTTCCTGCATATTTCACAACAAATTTATTAGGAAAGTTTACTTCACTGCCCACATCAGTAATTATAACATTAGAATTATCAAGACCATAAATAAAGCCCCTAATAGGTTTTGACAGAACAAACAGATAAATTCGAATCATAACAATAATAATGCATGTGGATAAAAAGGTTGTATAAGGAATTTTAATATAAAATCTCTGAGTTGTATCCATAAACATATTATATTTTCGAAAGATTTTTTTATAAAATGAAGAGAAGACTATATCAGATATATATACAGGCTTTATCTTGTGTATTCTTCTTAAAAATTCCAGGTGATCTTGAGCACCAGGTATTTCTTCCACATTTGATATAAGTTGGACTGTTCCTTTGTTATTGCTTAAGACATAATCAATGAAAGGTAATACATGATCCAGGCCAGCAAAAGTTCTAATGAAGATTAAATAATTTTTTTTCATTTATTTGTCTATTTAGATTATACTGAAGATGAACTACAAATCCTTGTTCAATTAAATATCATGCGTTGATCACGTCGCATGCACACTGTCATAACAACTGGTCACGAGAGGCAATGATTCCTTCTTGTTTTCCACCAGACCTCTAAGATTATACGCTTCCCTTGATGAGACTGTAATGAAACCATTTACATCCTTAAGAACCTGCCAGACTAGGGATTTGGCCCAATCTCTTTCTGAAAAACTTGTACTGAAGCTCCCCTAATCTTGATCGGAACTCTCGCAATTCTTCTATCGTCATATTATATGGCTTCAAGATGAAGTCATTTTGTGCATGGCTCATGGGCGATTTCCATAAATTGTCAATATCTACATTTTTAACGAATAGTTTATCTCTAACTGCTTGTTTAAAAACTTCCGTACCAGGGAATGGCATTAATATCATTGTCCCCATTCGATCTAATTGTAATTCAGACATCATTATGTATTGATCAGCCATTGTCTCCGGAGTTTCCTCAGGAAAACCAACAATAAAGAAACTACCAGTTAGCACTTTGTACTTTTTGAAAAGAGCCGCTACCTCGTAAATTTTCTTACGGGGTAATTTTTTCTTAATTACCGTATTCCGAATATAATCATTTCCATGTTCTATTGCCAAAGAAGTAGAAACCAACCCAGCCTTAACCATTGCGGCCACGATCTCTTCTGTCAATGAATTTACATTCAACCCATTTGGAGTATCGAACTGTATATTCAACTTTCTCTTTAAAATTTCATCACATATCTCAAGGACATGCTCTTTTTGAGCAGTGAAATTGTCGTCCATAAAAGAAAAGTAATCCATTCCTCTTTCACGATTGAGATACTCCAATTCATCAACTACTCTACTTGGACTTCGTTGACGAAGTTTCCTACCCATAACAATATACATATCACAGAAAGTACAAGCATGGGGACATGCGCGGCTCGTAAAAATAGGTATCTGATTCTTCATCTTAAGTCCCTTTGGATTATAATAATGCGACAAATCCATCTCGTAATCTTTAAAATCAATGAGATCCCAGGCAGGCATAGGCAACTCATCCAAGTCATCAATAAATCCAGAGCGGTCATTTACAACAACCTCACCACTCCTATATCTATATGCAAATGATTGAATCTCAGACAGTTTATATTCATCATTATTTTCAATTAAATCAGATAGAGCAACAATTTGTTTTTCACCCTCACCATTAACAATGAAGTCTATTTCCTTAACATTACTCAATATTTCTTTTGTATAAGTTGTCGGATGGATTCCCCCAATTGCGATTGGAACTTCAGGAAAAAATGCTTTAATGGACTGAGATATATCAAGGACCGTTGGGAACAAACCAGAAAAGAGGCAATTTATACCAACCAAACCTGGCATCTCATCTCTAATGGTCTCTATAATTTTGTTTTTGCAGTATTCACATGGATCAGCCTGTCTATACGTTTTTGCACTATTAAAATCAAGAAGAATCGGTTCATGGTTCATATTCCTGAGAACTGCTGCCAAATAAAGGAGAGCTGCAGAAGGTAAAAAATCTTCTCGATCTTGTTTGTTCCGTTCGCTAGACTCTTGATAATGCAGGTATGGTGCAATCAATAATACTTTCAACTTTTAGACCCTTAAGTAAACTACCCAATTAAGTCCCAGGTTACGGGATTCCCCTTTTTAACAAATCGAATAATTTTTTTTCCCAAAATTATCTCATAATATTTAGGAGAAAGACCATGTCCCGGACGAATGACTCTTAAATTCTTCGATGTAAAACGATCTCCCTCGTTCATATCCTCTGCTACATACAAAGATCGTCGAAAAATTATTGATTTTATTTCCTTTTCCGTTGGACCATACTGAGTACGCCCCAAGGCTTCCCATGCACGTATTGACTCTTCAACCATCATTTTCATTTCTTCCGATTCCATAGAAAATGCAGAGTCTACCCCTCCATCAGAACGACGGAGAGTAAAATGCTTTTCAATAATTGTCGCTCCGATTGCAACGGAAGCTAAAGCAACTCCGATTCCTAAGGTATGATCGGAAAGTCCTACTTCGACCCCAAATAATTCACGCATATGAGGAATCGTAAGCAGGTTTATGTCCTTTGGAGAGGCAGGATAAGAACTGGCACATTTGAGTAAAAGAACATCCCTTCCTCCTGCACATTTAAAGGCGCGTATAGCTTCATCTATTTCCGCAACAGTGGCCATCCCAGTTGAAATAATAACAGGTTTTCCTGTAGAAGCTACTTTTTTGATTAAAGGCAGATCAGTACTTTCAAATGAAGCAATTTTATAGCATGGCACATTTAATGATTCCAAGAAATCAACGGCTTTTTCTTCAAAAGGCGTACTAAAGGCAATCAAGCCCAATTCCTTACATTTAGTAAAAATAGGCTCATGCCATTCCCATGGAGTGTGGGCTTTCTGGTACAATTCATATAAGCTTTGACCGTTCCAAAGGCTTTTCGGATCATTAATTACAAAGTCGCCAGAATCTATATCCAGTGTTAAACCATCAGGAGTTGCGGTTTGCAACTTAACAGCTTGAACGCCTGCCTGTGCGGCTGCCTCAACAATTTGCAATGCCCGCTCTAAAGACTGATTATGGTTAGCTGACATTTCGGCAATAACGAATGGTGGATGATCTAAGCCTATTTTCCGATTTCCAATTTTACATTCACACATATTTTCCCTTTGTAGATTCAAAAATTCAGGTCGGATATACGCGAGGATGTGTCGCCGAAAGCGATGCTAAAATCTAATCTACCTAAAAAGCATCTGAAAAGGACATTTGAATATCCCAGTTATTATATTCAGGTAAAGATCCGATACTGCTCTTGTTTTTGCCATCTATTATCTTAATAGCAAAATTAGTTTTAAAACCAGTTTCTTTAAAAGGCCACTGCATGAACCATTGATACCATTTGTTTGATGGCATACACCAAAATGATATTTTTTGCACACCCATCCATCTAAAATACTCTTTCGCTTTAAGCATTAAGGAACTCATATCATCAACTGATGATGATTGATAATCCATGATATGACCTTTTAATGTATTATTAGCGCGAAACACTTTTAACACAACATATGATGATACTATGTTTTCTTTGTTGATGCAGAATATTTTATAGTGGATAATTGGATGATCACAGAATCTCCATGTGAACCATTTATTAGTTTTTTTTCTACTTATTCCCTGGCTTTGAGAAAAACCAATAGTCATGTCTCTTGAATATGAAGAGACATTGGTAATACTATTTTCGCCAACATTAAAATCATCAATTTCGATTTCTAATGATTGAAACAACCTAATAGCCTTCCATTCTAGAAATCTTTCACTAATTTGCCACATAGTTTCATTTGGGAAACCTATAATCACCTGCACGCCCTTTTGTTTACATTCTTCAATTACAGAGTTTGTAATAGAATATATATTTTTAAGTTTTCTATATTCTGTGTGTATTAATGCTTGAGTCGCAAAACCTGCACTTAGAGAAAGGTTATTGTACATAAGAGTAATCGGATGGACAGCGTAGCTTCCAACCATATGCCTATTATGTTCTATTCCATGTATAATTGTATCTCCATCCCAAATTCCTTTATTTATCCATTTCCAGTATGCTGTTGAACGAAGATGTTGACCAGCCTGAAGCATTAGATCAACATGAATATCCATATCGTAAGGAGAGATATTCTTTATATGTAAAGTATTATCTAAAACTACCATCTATCTACACTGGTCCACCAAGTGTGCACCATTTAACAAATCGGTCCATTACAATTATTCCATCCCATGGAGACTCAAAGTGGGTCATTCTGCCTATATCAGGACATCTTTGCACACCTTTGGCAAACACACGCTCAGCATATAGCAATCTCCTTCTACCTTTAATAGACAAACTAATCGTCTGGATATTATTGCTAGCATATTTAATAGTATCGAATATGTCATCAACAGGACGCACTAGAATGACTCGACCATAAGTAGGTACCGCTAGACCTTCTTCTTCATCATATAACACAGTCCAGGAACTATCGTCAGAAGACCATACTTCACCTTTGAACTCGTATAGTGAACGTTGCAGATTAATTGCGAATATTTGCTCTTTTGAGTCTGTATCTCGAGGAATTCTAGCCAATACCTTCTGTAACTCTTGTGACAATTGATCAGCAAATTCTTTTGGAGTAATAGATCCTCCACGTTCAACAAAGATCGTATGTGGAGAAGCACATGCTGTCTGATCGAACACACTTATATCGGTTGATGCGCGTCTACACAATCTACGTATTGATCGTGATGAATCAAGTGATTCAGCACCAATAGCCATGTATGATAACTTTGGGCCAAAAAAAACATCTTGCACATCCCATCTTGCAGGTGTGGATGCAACTGCATTAATTGCTTCTGCTCCACCCCATGCTAAACGCACATCTGATTCTTGACTCATAAGATTTAGGATTGCTATGTCATCATGATCATAATAAAAAACAGATATGGTTTTTAATAAATCATCACCATAAATAACATATCCACCGGGCGTCTTAAAGGATAAGCCTTGAAAGGCTTTCAACAAGATCGGTACGACATGTGAATAGCTTGACGCAACTTTGACTAAATTGAGATTTTTTGTAATGATGGACTGAACGATTACTAACATCCCCAGGACCGGAACGTTACCTGATAACCAGTGAGAGACTAAACCTCTTGGCCTTGCAGTTATCATTCTTGTAGTTGAGTTGTCTATATATTGAAGACCGTCTAAATATCCACGCCGATTTCTAAGTGAGAAGTCTGATAATGCTCTAAGTGATTGCGATGCACACCATTGATTAAGAAATGCTAAACCATTCTTTCTAAATCCATGTAATTCGAAATCCTCTGAAGACCAAATAATTCTGGCTTGATTAATTAATCCAATAAGAGCATCTACAGGTTGCTCAGATAACCATTGCTGATTTTTCTGTATATCAGATACTAGACGTTTAAATAAATCTATATCATTAAGATTATTGGACAAGTTGTATGGGTGAAGCAATATTTTGAGGCCACTTTTTGTAGACACTGTGTTATTAGTCATATCGTTAAGTGATATTATCTCATGAGACATTACATCACCACAGCCTCTTACTTCTGCTTTATCAGCACGGCCAGTAACTTTGAATTTCTTACCAATTCTACCGCATTTACAGGATTCGTGTTTGTCAACAACTCCGATATCATCAGTTTGTACAACGTTTCCTGGATATGAATGAGGTAATGGACTGACAAATTCCAGCAATCCTACCTCTTCATGCGGTAAAGGTTTCATTGTGACAGGATCTCGAACTATAACATCTGAGAATACTGGAATATGCCTCCAACCATATTCACAATCTGGGAAGTTAATACCCATTTGTTCAGTGAACCCATATATATCAATAATATCATTAGGGTTTATACCAAAGACATATGCAACATTTTCATTAAAGGTAATTCTGTCAACTTTCTGATCATCAAGCTTCTTCCATCCTCCAATATGAAGAATTTTTGAACCTTTTGGAAGAGCCAGCCTAATATTGTTTTCTAGAAACTGTTTAACGACATGTATATATAAAACAAAAGTAAAACCAAACAATATAACACTAGCATCGTTTTTAAGTTCATCGACATCATTGATAAGCGTTTTCTTATTGAAAACCAGTTTATGATCCGAATCATATGTAAAGTAATATTTAACAGATGAAGCAAAGTTTAAATACCCGTGAATGGCTGCACTTCTTGCGCCATATGAAGCTCTATTACTTTGCGATGGATCTGCGTCAAGTACAAGGAATGGTAGACGTGAAGAACCGATAAAGTTTGATATTACACGTACCATAGCACGTGTTTGTCGAATACTCGTAATTCGATCCAGAACCACTGAGCTTGGCACGCCACTTGTCGCGGAGGAATTTAATGTAAGGGTTATATCTTTACGTTCAATTGAGTATAAATCATTACCTAGCAACTTAAAGATTTGCGCTGGTATAGATGGAATTTCATCTAATGTTCCAAAAAATGTATGAGGATTAAAATTATGTTTATTACAAAAGTTCCTATAAAGCAGATTATTGTCATAATGGAACTTTAGCTCGATCAATAAGGCATCATTAAATAATCTTTGTTTCGTATTGACATCAGATTCATATGGCTCTGCCTTTAGCAGCATATCAAGATATTTATTACTAGTCTTACTTACCATTATATTAAGTAACTCAATATTTTTTTAACATCATCACACTCGATTTTGACAGGATTAGATTGGACCAAAGGATCGTCCAATATATTTAACATAAGGCCATCAGTCAAGATTACGTTATATTTAGATAGTGATCTTGGTATAACAGCATGATGCGTAATGTCATTAATTAGATCTATTAATGCATGATAACTTTCTTTTAAACCTGAATTTTTTGCTAAAGTCCTATACTTTAGCTCCGTATTTTTATCACTTTCAGCATTATGTTTGATTACTTCGGGTAAAAGTATGGCATTTGCAATAGCATGTGGCACATAATACTGAGTAAGTTGATGCGCGATTGCATGCGCTAATCCAACTAAGCAATGATTTTGAACCCAGCCAGCCATTGTAGAGGCTATTAGTAACTGGTTTAGTGAATGTGCATCTGATTCATTAACTGCTTTTTCCCAATTATTAGAAACTATTTGAACACATTTCTCAGCAAAATTTTCAATAAGTGGATTGGAAATTGGCGACACATACCCTTCAATAGCATGTGATAACGCATCACAAACGGTAGATAGTAATATGTTCGTTGGAATTGACCTTAAAAATTCCGGGTCAAGTATTACTAAATCAGGTATAAAATCGTGAGATATAAGAGCGATTTTACGCTTGCTCTCCCTATGATAAATAATTGCGGCTGAGGATACTTCACTACCACTACCTGCAGTTGTTGGTATTACAGCAAACTTACACTTGCCTCTAAGCGGAGGTACAGACATGGGTGAGATATTTCTCTCTAATGACAAATCAGGATGCTCATAAAAGAGCCAAAGTAATTTGGCGCCATCTATAACAGACCCACCACCTATTGCAACAATCAGATCTGGCCTGAATTTCTCGATTTCCTCCATTCTAGATTTAAGACCATCGATTGCCGGCTCAAATATCCAATCACGTTTTACCATCAAAACATCATCATGATTGATCAGTTTTATTATTCTATCTATATGATTCTTATCAAGACTTGTTCCGGCAATAATTGCAACTCGACCAGAATGTATTCCTTTTAAGGCAACTACCGAATTCGTGCCATTAACTAATATATTAGCTGTTCTAAATGTTGGGACGGGGACTGTTAAATTCATCAAAATGTTAAATCAATTAAGATTAGACCATACCCTTTAGTAGATTACGCGTAACCTTCCCGCTTTCAGTTTTTGGAATACTATCAGTAAACATTATAGAAGATGGCACCTTGTAGTATTCCATTTTAGATTTTGCATATTGTATAATTCTTTTTTCTAATTCAGATTTGTTGCCATAGGATGATACAACGAATGCAACAACTACTTCTCCAAGTATCTCATCAGCATGACCAACACAAGCTACTTCATCAACACCGGCTGCTTGAATCAATATATTCTCAACTTCAACTGGAGAAACCTTTCTTCCTCCGACATTAATAAGCTCTTTCTCTCTACCGATTAAATACAAATAACCGTCTTCATCAAGATAACCATAGTCTCCAGTTGAAAAACAATTATTTTCTAATCCATTGCTGGATAATAAAACATTTCTAAAGTAACCTGCCATTACATGATCACCACATATTTTTATTTCCCCTTCCTCATAACCTGTTTCGTGATTAATTGATTTATTTACTATAGACACATTAACATTAGGAGATTCTCTTCCAACACTACCCAAGTGTTTCATATCATCATGGAATTCTAAAAATGTACTTCTTGATGCTTCAGTAAGTCCATAATGCATGCAGATTCTAGTCTCAGGGAGTATTTCGGCAAGACATTGTTTTTCTGCAGTCGTCATTGGCGCGCTACCAAGTTCTACATAATTAAGTTGTAATGAATACTTTCTTATATAATCTCCTGTCATACGATAAATAGTCCTCCATGCAGCAGGAACAAGAGAGAACCCTGTAATACTATATTCATCGAAGATATTAAATATTTTCTTTAATTGAGCGAATCCATTAAACAAGACAAGCGTTGCGCCTTTCATTAAAACGCATCGCATTCTTCCTAATCCAAAAGAATGGCAAAGAGGTAGTGCTAGCAACTCTATATCACTTTCATTAATCCTGGTGAACTCATTAATATTACTCGCTGCAGAAATCACATTCCTGTGCGTTAAAATAACACCTTTTGGATCACCTGTCACACCTGATGTAAACAATAAATCTGCGGCATCATCGATATCTATTTTATTTATATTATTATATTCGGAATCAGATTCATTTTCGATAATTTCACTTATCATGCAATATGGTTTTGAGGACTTATAATTACCAGTTAGTATTAAAGGTGCGTCCGTAATATCCTTTAATAATTCAATCCTTTCTTGTGAGGTACTGCTATCAATTGGTACTGCTATAGCTCCAATGCAATGTACGGATAAGTATGCTACTACAAATTCCAATGTATTTGACGCGGAAATAATCACACAGTTACCTTTACCGACTGAACACCTCTGAAGATATTCACAACCAGCGAGGATAAAATGCTTTAGTGTTGAATATGATATTTTTCTATGAGTCAAGTGATCGATTATTGCAATCTTATCACCTTGTTTATCTGCATAATTAAATATAATATCAACAAGTTTCTGTGTTTTGTTTAATTTATACACTTACTTATTCTTTGTCTTCTCGTTAACAAGATCAAATATGTCATCGACATATTCTAAATCCAGCACTTCTTCAACATTTATATTAATATTAAATTCTTTTTCAAGTCCAGTAACTATATTTAGTTGGGCGAGCGAATCCCATTCGGGTATATCACCAATACCTAAATCTTCGTTAATAACTGAATCTTCAACGTCTAGCACCTCACTTAATAATCTAATAATCTTACTTTTATAGTCCATTTCCAATAACCATTTTGCCACGAGAATTGCGATCCGCCTCTGATCAGGTACATCTGGTAAAATAGGTATGAGGCCTGCATCAGCAAAGTACAGTTCATAACGTCCATGACAAATACGCCATATCGCTTCAGTCCCTGCTCCTCCACCAGTGAGAAGTATTCGCATAAATATTCTATCTTTTCAATCCATTTAGATGTGTCAATATGGGAAATTATCAGTGATTTACGAGAATTCAAACAAAGAAACCTTCTTAATATCAATAGGTTTATAATCATCTGAATCACACATAATGCATATATCTTTTTTATCTTGTCAACTTATTTCATCCATTATTTATAACGACTACTTACAAAGAGATAGGCCGCAACGCACTATTCTCTCAAACTTTGCCCCTCTCTAAAAAGCAAACTCATTCAAAATATCGTAATTAATGTTATTAATAGATTCTTGAACAGCATTAACAACATCTTTCTCCTCAAAAATAATTTTTCCATCAACAGCTTCGGCCTCAACAACAGAGCATCTTTTCTTTATTAATTCAAATACTCTCGGGTGCCAGAAATACCCTTCTACATTTATTAATACTATAGGTTTATTTGTGAGCAACGCAAAACCAAAGGTGCTACTATACGGCGATGAAAATAAAAGGCAATCTGCATAATTGTAAATATCCTCAAAACTATCTGTTAAAACTCTATCTGCATAAGTTTCAAAAACATTTTTCTTCTCAGTTAATATTCCCGGACGTGGTTTATAAATAGTAGAATAACCAGTTTTCTTTAAACTTTTCATTAGCTGAATATCGTTATAAAGCCTTGCAAATGGATGATATTCTGTATTCATTACAAAATAAGATTTTATAACTGAACCAACAATCATAATCTTTTTTACTTTTTTAACCAAAGGACGCTTTTGAAGATTTTTAAAAATTGGATAGCAAAAACTTTGGTTAAAATGTGTTATTTCAGACATTCTTAAGCCATACGAAAAATCTTTTTTAACTTGTTTCACAAGTTTCTCATGACCCCTTGAATAAGTAATGTAATGAGTTGGAATAGAGATCTCAAAGTTAGTTTCTGGAGTATAACCAAAACAATAACTATTTCCATGCGTAATCCCTATCACTTCTCCACCACCACATCTCCAAGCTGAACAAAATAGCCTATGGATTGGGGACCCTAACCCAGTAACTAACAAGTTTTTAGGTTTATATTTGCTAAAAACGCGTATATTTTGACGTAGGAAAAACAAACTATCTCTAAAACATTCTTCAATATTCATTCTCAGTAACTCAAAAGTTGAATTACCTAATATCGGATGCTGTTTTCTAACTAAAGTTGAAAATTTCATAACAAATTCCATCATCTCAACATATTGTAAATCATTATTCATTCTCACTGGACTTTTTTTTGCAAATATCATTGATGGTAAATGTATTGGAGTAATCTCATTCTCTCTACAAAAAGACACTACCTCTTGCTGTGCTCTATGCCCTATAATATAATATGGTTTTGAAATATTTTTAAAAAAGTTTTTATTTATCAAATATTCTGGCAAAATATTATACTTAATTGTTCTTAAAATGTTTTTAACTCTCTCTTGTGGTGTCAGAGTGGATATTCTTTTTTCAATCAAATTTTTAATTGTTGGATCTGTAAATTCATATGTCGTAATGTCTTCAGGTATTTTCTCTTTTTTCTGCCCAAGTATGTAACCGTAACCTTTTTCTTTTAATCGAAATAATCTCAATATTTCTAAAATATAACGAGAAATTAGTATTGGTAGTCTCAGTTGGGAAACTGCTAACCAGTAAACCTCTTCGTTATCATATTCTTTTAAAACCGATATATAAGCATGAAGAACGTTTTTATAAATGGCATAAAATTCCTTTCCTGTAACAGGGACATAATAATTGTTTAACCACTCATCAACACCCATACTTTCAACACCGTAAATATCTATGGGATAAATTTTATTCAATTTGAGATACCTGAAAATGTTCTTTTTTATTAGTTGAATTCTTTTAAACTTAGATAGTCTGACTTCAACAAACCCCATCTTATAAAATCGCAATATCTACCTTCTATATAATACTCTTCTCTAAGTATGCCCTCCTGTTTATAGCCAGCACGTTCATTAACCTTGTTTATACCAATATTATCTGCAGAAGTACCCGAATTTAGCTTATTCAGATTAAGCCGTTTAAAGGCATACTCGCTTAAAAGGTTAATTACTTCAAGTCCATACCCTTCATTCCATGCACTTTTATCACCTATCATTATTCCTCTCACTGCTGTTCTATGAACCCAACTAATGTTATAGATTCTTGCATTCCCAATATGCTTTTCAGACTTTTTTACAATAATCGCAAAAATTACAGAATTTCTGCTTGAGAGATTCTGTTCAAAGTAAGTTTCTAAATCATCATTTGTAACAGGGAATGCCCCCGCCTCCATATAACGTGTAACTTCAAGATCATTAATCCACTCAGAATATGGCCCTTTAAGATCTTCACGTTCTAATGGTCTTAAATAAACATTTTTTCCGATAAGAAATGCTCTTTTCATTTTACCTCCACAATTATTATTAGTTTTTATAGTTTTCAATTCACAATAAGTACTAATTTGTACGACTCCCATAAGCACCATAACCAGGCTCTAAATTTAGTTTTTCTCTAAGTTCCTTAGATGACATTATCGGCCTTTCATTGGCCGTTGCAATAATATTAATACGTTTTAGCAGATCACTATTACGTGCTAGTTTTGTTCTCTCCTTGTCAAACCAAATATTATCCTCAAGTCCAACCCTCACACCACCACCCATTGCAATAGCAACAGAGTTCATTAATACCTGACTATTTCCTATTCCCGCAAGACTCCAGTATGAGTTATCAGGCAAATCTCTAATCATTATACCTGCATGTAGAAGGTCAGGTTGAGCGCAAAAAACGTTTCCTAATAATAAATTGAAATAAAAAGGTGGAGACAATAATTCTTTTTTCTTCAAATAATGAGCATAATTAATCATGCCGGCATCAAATGCCTCAAGCTCATGAAGTATATTGCATCTTTTCATTTCATTTGCAAGGGCCATAATCATAGAAGGCTCATTCACACTTGCCTGTTTGTTGAAATTTAGCGAACTTAATGTTAAACTTCCCATATCCGGTTTCAAATTGCCATCTAGTTGCAAAGGCTCTGAACGTTTTTCAAATTCATTAAAATTTCGCCCACTAAGAGAAACACAAATAATTAGATCTGGTGAAAACTTACGTATTCCTTCAATTATTTTCATATATACATTTGCTTTATAAGTTGGTATGCCAGTACGCTCATCTCGAGCATGCAAATGAACCATAGTTATTCCTATATCACAGGCTTCATGAACATCTTCGATTATTTCACTAACTGTTATAGGAACATAAGGCGTCATTTCTTTTGTAGGAATCATTCCAGTAGGTGCAAAGTTAATTATTAATTTATTTTCCATTTTATCTATTACTATACAAAATTTATGCTAAAGTGGTTTTATTTCAGAGCAAAAGCCATTTATGTCACTGACAGACATAGACTATTTATAAATATGCTCAATTAATCTTTCTATTATAATCTCTGCTGTTTTCAGCCCTTGCTTGTGTAATATCTACATCCCATTAATAAATCAATAAACATGCTTACTATAGTATTACTCTGCAAAACTTCTTTTTCTTAAAGTTTTATTTGTGTCACAAAAAATTAAAAGTACCTAAAGTTTGAAGTGAACGCGTAAAACAAGTTTCACGTTAAGTTAGTGGCAAAAAGTAAATTTTTTATTTTTTATCTTTAGTTCACTTTATACATTTCAAACCTGGTTGCCCATCCGATCAAGCCTTCTGGGCGGGCGACTTTGCCATTCATGCGGGCAGCTTGACGCACTATGTTCTTATTCTGATAGTCTTAAATGCCTCGGTAGCCTCAAATCCCATCTTTACTCCCCACTGCTTAGCATTGAGCGCTACTGCCTTTAAAGAGCGAGGATGTGGAAAATCTCTCAATTCCGTTTTATATTCTTTTAACGCATTGATTTTTGCTTCTAAACTTTTATTGATGCTAACAAAATAATCTGGCATGAAATATGTTAATGAAGAAGGTACATTCCATTCAGTAGATGATGGTATTTCGAATGAGTAAATCTCCTTTACACTCTCATCCTTTATAGGCCTAAAGGCTGTCATTACTGCCTTGAACGTTATCTGGTGGTCAATATTGAGGTCACCGTAGTGGTGAGTAAATACTATGTCTGGTTTAATATCTTCTTTTATTTTTTCTATTGTTTTAATAATATCAAGCAGTGGTACTGTGTCAAATCTGTTATCTGGAAAATCATAAGTATATACCTTTTTGACTCCCAATATTTTGTTAGCATTTTCTACCTGTTTTCTTAGTTCTGCTATCTCGTTTTCTCTTTTTGCCAGATCTCTTTTCTTGTCCCTTGCTGTAATACCTTCTCCAAGTATAAGTGTATAAACATCATTGCTTTCCAATGCAAGCCTTGCCATTGTTCCACCACAACCGAGCACTTCATCATCAGGGTGTGCAGCAATAACTAAAATAGTATCCATATGCTAATTCTTCGCTGTTTTAAAAATATAAGCAAAAGAACCTTCTTCGAAACCTGCTTTCTCAAAAGCTTTTGTAGAAGCGACATTGTCTTTCTTAATCTCTGCAATTATTTGCATATCAGGGTTTTTCTCCATTATGAATCTCTTAACCCCCAACTTGATTAGTTTTGAACCAAGACCTTTACCCAAAAAATCTGGATTTAGCATTACACTTGTCTTTATTGCAGATTCATTAGCCTCAAATCTTATCGTACCAATCTTTTCTTTTTTATAATATGCCATACAAGCTGTAGTGTCAGGATCTTTGAGTTTTGCAATGAACCACTTTTCAATAATCAGGATGCCCGTAAATCAACCAGGCTACAGAGAGAGTGGTTTGGTAATCCACACAAGCCACAACCACATTTAACCTGCTTATCAACATGATTCCCTATCCTTATTAATCCCGCACAAACTTACTAATCAGAAAAAGCTTTAAAGGGGTACAATCTCCGAAATCAGCCATTAATGAAACTTCCTTCGCTATTTTATTAATTTCACTATCATAAGCTGGTTCTTCATTATTATTCTCTGCAATCCTGCCATTTATAACCCTTGAAGCGACATAATAAAATGTACTAAAATTATCGATCTTGTCAATTTTTAGGCTTTGATCTCTCTCTAATTTAAATAATAAACTTTCATCAATATAATTATTATGCCATCGGATATTTATCTCATCTAAACCCACCTGTTTGCGAAGTCTGTTTAACTTCTCCAACCCCTGGATAGTATCTTCACACATAATATATTTCCCACCCCTCTTTAAAGATCCAACTATCTTTAAAATAGCGCCTCTTTGCTCGTGCTCTCCTTGTAGATTTATTAAACACCTATCAGTTATTACACATTCGTATTTATCAATAGCTTTCATATTGTTTATATCCAAAGTTGCAAATTGTAGGTTTGTGAGTCCTTTTAACTCAAGTTCATTTCTGGCTATTTTTATCATCTCCTCTGAATAATCAAAACATTCAAACATTAGATCCTTTTTTGCCTTTGCATACAAAAAATCCGCATAACCGTTTCCGCATCCAATATCTGCAACTGTACCTCTTTCTGGCAAATACTTTAAGACAACC
>Ga0187827_10004473_pt1 | contig 17196 bp, 12 predicted proteins | sample ETNtaG_39_FD_167969 | JGI IMG/M metagenome (GOLD analysis project Ga0187827, IMG submission 167969) | Marine microbial and viral communities from oxygen minimum zone, Eastern Pacific Ocean - ETNP2014_SV_150_PacBio MetaG (Illumina Assembly) | ecosystem: Environmental > Aquatic > Marine > Hypoxic...
TGAAAGAAGCCTGTGAAGGCAGTGTCAGAATCGGATTCAAGCTTGAATCAGGAATCAAGATTTCCGATTTGGTTCATCGAGCATTGGCACAGATAAAGAATGCAGGGATGACTGCAGTTGTTGCTAATCGCTTAGAGGATATTTACAACGAAAGCAAGCCACGTGCGCATATGGTAGATGCCCTTGGTGAACATTGGGCTCTAGAAGATGATGCGGCATTGTTCCAAGCCATCAGAATATTGATTGAGCGTGGGAATCAATAGGTTCTAGCTAACCAGATTCTTCTACTGGTGGTTTTTCCTGTTACAGCACACTCACGGCCCTCGGAAAATGATTCCACTGCATCGCCAAGGAAGGAAAGCCCAGTGGTCCGTTCAATCATCTCTGCATCAGCATCACTGCCATCAAAGGCGATTTCGTGAACAATTCCTCCTTCAAGTTCTTCTTCCAGTCCCCACCCACCATCAGTTTGAATCAATGTGGGCAGAGGCTTAACCCGACCTTCCATGTGTATCGCTGCCCGAGACTTTAATTCATCCTCTACTTCACTCAATTGTAGTTTGACAGCAGAAATGATGTCGTCTCTTGGAATTGGAGTCTTTCCTCCTGTACGCTTGGCTGCAAACGCAGAGCCATTCTCAATATCACGCTCGCCTATTTCCAACCTCAGCGGCACACCCTTAATCTCCCAATCATAATATTTCTGACCTGGCCTCAAATCGCGCTCGTCTATTCGGCAACGGATGCCTGCATCCTTCAATTCAGACAACAATGATCTTGCTTCATCTAGTACCAACTGTTCCGCTCCTTTCTTCAGTATTGGTATAATTATCACTTGGATTGGTGCAATGCGAGGAGGCATAATCAATCCAGAATCATCACCATGCATTCCAACAACCGCCCCTAGCAGTCTCTCTGACATACCATATGTTGTTTGGTGACAATATTCGTATTCTCCATTCTCAGACTCATACTTGATGTCAAATGCCTTGGCCCATTGATCTCTATAATGGTGACAACTAGCAACTTGTAGTGTCCTCCCGTTAGGCATGACTACATCGATGCCAATAGTATACCATGCTCCAGGAAATGTGTCCCATACTGGTCTTTTTGCCATCAGAACTGGTAAGCAGAGTGCATCCATTATTCGCCCCACAATCTGAAGATCCTCGTCTATCTGTCTGGAAGCAGATTCTTCGTCGACATGTGCAGTGTGCGCCTCAAAGAAATGAATTTCTCTGACACGTATGAATGAGCGCGTTTGTTTTGTCTCATAACGGAATGTATTGACAATCTGGTATGTTTTCATAGGTAGATCAGCATGGCTTCTGATCCACAGGGGAAATAGAGTATAGATTGCAGTCTCAGAAGTTGGACGCAAGAACATTGGTGCATCGAGTTCATTTTCACCGGCATGCTTCACCCAATAGACTTCCTTCTTGAAACCGGCTTCTTCATCTTCGTCTCTCAGTTCATCTGGCTCCACGCCCTCTTCTCTCGCTCGCTTGAGTCGAGCGACCAATGCATTCTCCTTCTCCAATAGATTCTCAGGTATCAAAAGGGGAAATCTTACCTCCTCATGTTCAGTTCTTTCCATCTCACCATGGGTGACGTCGTCTATCAGGCGCATTGTCTTCCATCCATAAGGCCTCCAGACATCCATGCCCTTGATTGGGTATCTCTTGTCGACCAATTCTGCAGCCTCGACGATGAATGGATACCAATCATTGAATTCAGATTTAGGCGGAATGCCACGTTTGGCTTTGGCGGGCTGAGTCATCATTCCACCTCATGCTTTCTTTCGCAATCCAAGAAGAGTAAGAATCACACCGCCTACGATCATTGCATAATCAGGTATTCCTGCTGCACCGACCTCTCCCCATCCTGAATCATTAGAGATTTGGTGTGGCGATAACCAGTTCAACTTGAGGTTCGTTGTACACCAATCAGTTGTGCATGGATTGAATATCTCTCCTATTCCAACTACGAGATTAAAGACTGAAATTCCCAAAGCCAGTAATCCTAGAATGATGAATAATGGCTTTCTACTTGCAGCAACCATATCGGGTAATGGTGCAGGTGGCGGCAGATTTGCCATAGGAGAGGCTACATCTGGGATTACTTCTACCATTGGACCTGCGGAAGGGGTAGCAGCAGTAGATGTGGCTGCATCCAAAGGAGGAGGGGCGATTATGCCCTTCTCAGCCATCAGGGCCTTGATATCCATTCCATAAATCCGCTCTGCAAGACTCGACAAGGTCGGGTCATTGGCAATTTCTGAAGGGTCCAGTTCCCCATCCAGCAACTGCTGAAGTTTACCCTTGCTGTCACTCAAGTGGAGTCCTCCGATACCCGTTGACCCTGCATCCCTTCTTCAAGGCTTTTGAGGAGCATATCCTGCAATTGGAGTGATGTTAAGGCTCATGCCTTTCCTGCAGCCTCAACTTCTGACCAATCATCCATGAATTGTTGAATACCCTTGTCAGTCAATGGGTGCTTGACCAATTGTCTGAATATCTTGGTTGGCATGGTTGCAGTATGAGCTCCCATCTGCATTGCTTGAAGGATGTGCATGGGATTTCTGATAGAAGCAGCCAATACCTTGGTATCCAGTTCTGGATAGTAATCCCAAATTGTCATGATTTCAGCAATCAAATCCATTCCATCTGCACCAGTATCATCAATGCGACCGATGAATGGAGAAACATACATCGCTCCAGCCTTGGCTGCCATGACCGCTTGAGAGGCATTGAAAATCAGAGTGACATTAACACCTATTCCCTGGTCAGATAGAATCTTGGTCGCCGCTAGACCTTCTGGCGTACAAGGGACTTTGATGATTACATTTGGAGGTAATTCATCCTTCAATGCCCGACCCTGTTCTACCATCCCATCCGTATCCAATGCTGTGACTTCAGCTGAAATAGGCCCATCACAGATCTCGGCGATCTCACGGACCACCTGTTTGAAATCACGGCCAGATTTCTTGATCAGGCTTGGGTTTGTGGTGACTCCATCGAGAATACCCCATGCTGCAATCTCACGTACCTCATCAATCTCTGCTGTATCCAAGAAGAATTCCATATTCTCAACTCCTGTTCTTTCTTTCAATTGCTCTTTTTGCTGCTTCAATGATGTCAGCAGTATTGATATTCAGTAGATCCAACATTTCCTCTGCTTGGGCTGATTCGCCAAATCTATCCTTGACTCCAACTCTTTCCAAAGGCACTGGATTAGATGATGAAAGATGTTCTGCAACCGCCCCACCAAGACCTCCAATTATCGAATGGTCTTCAGCAGTGACAACGCATCCAGTTTCGGCAATGATTTCATCGATCAGATTGGTATCTAGTGGTTTAATTGTATGCATATCAATAACTGATGCTGAAATCCCCACCTCCTCCAATTCAGCCGCTGCCTCAAGGGATTTACTGACCAATACTCCACAAGCAATCAACACAACATCACTTCCGTGTTTCAACAACACCCCCTTGCCGATCTTCAATTCTGCTACTCTATCAGCATGAATGACTGGGGTCTTGTTTCTTGCAGTGCGCATGTATGAGGGGCCCGAGAGATCTAGGCATTGTTGTGTCAATACACTGGCACTTACATCATCACAAGGGTGCATGACTGTCATGTTTGGAAGACTGCGGTAAATGGCCAAATCCTCGATGGATTGTGCGCTGCTGCCATCTGTACCCGTGTGACTACCTCCATGGCTACCGCAGATATGAACTGCGAGATTAGGTCGTGCAATACCATTTCGGACCTGCTCGAAAGCGCGCTCTGTGAATATTGCGAATGTGCTTGCGAATGGCTTGTATCCACAAGATGCTAGTCCGGCAGCAATGAGCATCATGTTCTGCTCTCCGATACCACAAGATACGGTCCGTTCTGGAAATGATTTCCTGAAATGAAGAGATTTGGTTGATTTTCCAAGATCCGCTTCTAGCACTACCACATTCTGGTCGCTCGAAATATCCAACAGGCCCTCTCCATATCCATCACGTGAAGCGGCCATCATCAGATATCACCTCCATCGAATCCCAGTTCCGCAAGACCTTGTATCAACTGTTCGTCGGAAGGCGCTGCTCCGTGGAATGCGGGATTGTTCTCCATGAAAGATACTCCTTTGCCTTTGATTGTATGCGCAATGATTACTGCTGGAATATCTGTGATAGAATCAGCCCATTCAATTCCATCAAGTATCTGCTCCATGTCATGGCCATCAATCTCTTTCACAGCCCATCCGAAACCAGACCATTTCGCAGGCACATCAAACATCCGCATCTGTACATCAACGAAATCGTCATTCTGGATGCCATTCAAATCGACAATGACCTTTAGATTTCCAAGTTCGTGGTGCCTTGCAGCCATGACCGCTTCCCATACACTACCTTCCTGAAGTTCACCATCGCCCAACATGACCCAGGTGGTGCGCTCACTATCATCCAAGCGTGCAGCGATAGAACAACCGATTCCAAAAGATAGTCCCATGCCAAGAGAACCTGCACTAAAATCAACTCCCGGAGTCCATTTCATATCCACATGCCCCTGACAAACCCCCCCAAGTACTCGGTATGATTCAAGATCTGAGTGAGAAATGAATCCCTTCTCTGCAAGGATTGCATACATCCCTGGGCTTGCATGCCCTTTGGAAAGTATGAAACGGTCTCTGTCAGGCCAATCTGGCTCATCAGGCTTTACTCTAAGTCGCTGATGATACAGTGCCGTAATGATGTCAATTTCAGATAATGAACCACCAGGATGGCCTGCAGCAGCACGATGAGTCATCCTAAGGATGTGTGCCCTGCAATGTCTGGCGATGTCTTCTAATTGGGCAGTCCTGCTCGGTTCTGTCACCATCATTGACTCCCCTCATGTAGATGGTTGTCAATGGGGCCTTTCAACATTCACATCTATTGCCGCCGGAATAATCTGCGAGGGGGTTCATTTCTGAGGTGAAAATGCTCGGATGAATCGCCTGAAACCATCCGAAATTACGGCAATTGAATCCGTGATCAGATTGGAGCCATCTCTGCTCTGTGGCAATGAGCGAGAAACCAAGAAAATGAACACAGCAATGAACCAACTGTAGAACAGCAAGGTCCAGAAATCTCCAAGTTGTCCCAACCCGATGATGTGGTGTGGCTCATCCCAAACAACAATGATGAATGCTATCAACACTCCCATCAGCGATTCTCCAGCAATGAATCCCGCACCTAGAAGAACTCCGCGAGAAGATACCTCCTCGCCTGCCTCCAGTGCCTCCTGTGATGGTTCATCCAACAATTCTCCATCAACCCGCCTGTGTGCAGATTTCACCACAATGTGACTTACTAGTCCTCCTACCATGATAGGAACTGAGAGAGCGAGAGGGAGGTAGATTCCGATGGCTACTGACATGACGGGCATCTTCCGCCAGATGATTATTACAGCGATAAGTGCGCCCAATGTAATCATTGGAAGATTCAACTCACCTCCAAATATTCCCTGAATGATAGAGCCGATCAGCTCTGCTTGTGGTGCCAATAATGCGCCTTCGCAAGCCTGTTGCAGGGTTTGCTCGGCTGGGTCCCAATTATTAGGTGGATTATCGTAACAATGAGTCTTGGTTATTCTGAAAGCCTCATTTAGCAACCACAGCACTGGCCCAATGACAATGGCTCCCACCACAACGCCGATGATTTCAGCAATCTGTTGTTTATGCGGAGTTGCTCCAACAAGATGTCCTGTTTTCAGATCCTGCATTACATCTCCTGCAATAGCAGCGTTGACAGCCACCACTGCCGCAATGATAAGAGTGGCATACATCAAATCCTCCTTCTCCATCCCGAGCATGAAATCACCAACAACCCAGACAATCATGGCTGTGAACAGTAATGTTGCAATCGTCATTCCTGAAACTGGTGAGTTGCTTGAACCCACGACTCCGGCAATATATCCAGCCACTGCAGAGAAGAAGAAGGCAGCAACTGCAAGGAATAATGCCCCTACGATAGCAAGAACAAGGCTGCCAGTTCTCCACCAATAAAACAAGAATGTCAGAACTGCAATTACTACACATACGAACAAGACTTTGCGCATGTCGATGTCAATTTCAGTTCTAGGCAATTCCTCATTCTCATCAATATCGGTGAAATTCAAGGCCTTCTTGAAACCGGTCATGATGGTCTTTCGCATGGTCCACAGAGTATAGACTCCTCCAACAACCATGGCTCCGACTCCCACGAATCGAATTTGTTCATTCCATATCACCATGAATGCATCTGTTGAATCGATACCAGCAGGCCAACCATTCACCATGCCATATAGAGGGACGAGAATTCCGAATCCCAAAACACCTCCTAAAAAGATGAATGATGCAATCCTTAAACCAACGATGTAACCTACTGAGAATAGGGCAATCGACATCTCTGAACCAACATATGCGCGAATTCCCCCTAGGTCGAATGCTTTGTGAACGCTATGCTTGACCAGATGCATTCCCTTGACACACCAACCAAAAAGACCGCCGATAATCAGGGCATAGATGATAGCAATCAATCCGCTTCCGCCTTCTTCACCAGATACCAGAACTTCTCTGCAAGCAACCCCCTCAGGATATGGCAATGCCTCCTCAACTATGAACACCCTGCGCAGTGCTATGGTGAACATCGTTCCAAGTACACCACCTAGAAAGGCGATAATGAAGGTATCAATCCAGTTGATATCTGACCAGATTCCCATAACCAGCAATGCAGGTACTGTGAAGATGATGCCTGCAGCCAAACTCTCTCCGGCCGAAGCCATTGTCTGTACAGAATTGTTCTCAAGAATGGAAACGTCCTTGAATTGGAAACCGCGTAGAATAAGCATCGACATGACCGCTGCGGGTATCGACGCACTAACAGTCATACCCACTAGCATTCCAAGGTAAGCATTGGCTGCAGTCATTACCGCACCGAGTAAAATCCCGATGACGATGACACGACTGGTCAACTCCGGTAACACCTTGTCCGCAGGTACGTACGGTTGATGCTCAGACATGTATCACGGCGAAGAGGCTTTACTTCTCAATGATTCGCAATTACCATCTAGATATCTAATCAGGACATGCTTATCAGCAATAGAGTCATGCTTATCACATTCCGTTTGCACGCAGCCCCGTTCAGGTGGTGAAACCATGAGAGGAGGGGATGCCAAATGGTTCACAATGGAGCAGGAAGAAGTCTTCGATAAATTGGCTACTCGTCCAGAGGGGCTTACTGATGAAGAGGCTGAACAGAGAATGGAAGAATATGGTCCAAATCAACTCGATGAACCCGAGAAGGTTCCATGGTGGCGGAGATTGGCAGCCCAGTTCAATGATCCTTTGATCTATCTATTGATGGGTGCTGCAGTAATTTCTTTAATTATCCACAATTTTGAAAAACCTGGTGATGCGATATTCATTTTCCTTGTATTGACAATCAACGCTGTTTTTGGATATTGGCAAGAGGAGCAAGCTGAACAGGCCATGGATGCTCTCAAGCAGATGGCAGTCAGTAACTGTATTGTTGAAAGAGAAGGAAGGGAATTAGAGATTCCAACATTTGACTTGGTGCCCGGGGATATTGTCAAGATGGAGGAGGGGCACAACATTCCTGCAGATATCAGGTTGACTGAGATTTACCAATTCAAGATTGATGAATCGGCACTGACCGGTGAATCAGATACTGTTTCAAAATCTTCTATTTCAATTAAAGGAAACAGAATTCTTGCCGAACAATCCAATATGGCTTTCATGGGAACAGTAGCAGCAAGTGGTCGTGCTATTGGCGTAGTGGTCCACACTGGAATGCAAACTGAATTAGGATATATTGCCAGTGGTATTGCAGATGCTGTTACTCCAAAAACACCACTTGAATCCAAACTTGAATATCTAGGGCGATTCCTCGGCTTCATTGCCCTCTTCGTGGCAGTCTTGCTAGTCTCTCTGAAAATGGCAGTGGCTTATCTTGATCCTGACGGTGGAAATCTCCTTGACGTAGCAATTGAGCAATTCATCATTGCAATCGCAATTTTCGTTGCTATCGTACCTGAGGGATTGCCAATTATTCTTGTCATCGTACTTGCATTAGGGATGCGAAACATGGCAAGGCACAAGGCTATAGTGAGACGAATGAGGGCTGTTGAAACCCTTGGTTCCACAACCATCATCTGCACTGACAAGACTGGGACACTGACCAAGAATCAAATGACAGTTCGGAGATTTTGGACTCTTGATGATGACCACCTTGTATCCGGTGAAGGTTTCAATCCGAAAACAGGAGGGATAGTTTCTGGTGATTCCATATTGTCAGACGAGGAAGTTGCTGTGAAACTGCAAGGATATTCATTTCGCATGGGCTCCCTATGCGCTGCCTTATGCCATAACAGTACCATTCACAAATTCGATGGCCAGTGGGAAGCAATAGGAGACCCAACAGACTCCGCTTGTGCGGTTTTTGGCTGGAAGGTCCATGGAGACCTAGAAAACCTGAATGAGATGTTTCCACGTTCGTATGAGTTCTTCTTCGATGCAGAGCGAAAGAGAATGACCACCATCAATGAAATCAATGGAGAGACTTGGGTGATGTCCAAAGGTGCTGCGGGCGGATATCGTAAGAGTACCTCGAGGATTAGCTCCAATGGTGTTGTGCGTGATATTGAGGAATCTGACATTGAGCGTATAATGGAAGTGAATCATGAAATGGCCGCACAAGCGATGAGGGTACTTGCATTGTGTGGGCGCCGCATAAAGGATGAAGAAAATACTTCAGACATAGATGCAATGGAGAAGGATCTCATCTTCTTCGGCCTAGTTGCTATCAGAGACCCACCTCGGGGTGAAGTTCATGAGGCTATACGAATTTGCAAACAGGCTGGAATCAGAGTCAAGATGATCACTGGGGACCAAGAAATAACCGCACTTGCCATTGGACGTGATTTGGATATCGCCAGTACTTATTCCGAATCCTTGAGCGGATACAGCCTTTCGGAAATGAGTGATGATGCCTTGAGGTCGAAGGCAGATGCCACTGATATCTACCACAGAGTCACTCCCGAACAGAAGATGAGAATCGTCAGTGCTTTGCAAGAGAATGGCGAGATTGTAGCTATGACGGGTGATGGAGTCAATGATGCTCCAGCTCTATCAAAAGCGAATATTGGAATCGCAATGGGTATGGCAGGAACCGATGTTGCTAAGGATGCGGCTGACATGGTGTTGCAGGATGATAATTTCGCCAATATCGTTCATGCTGTCGAGGAGGGGCGGAAGATATACCAGAATATTCGTAACTTCGTACGATACCAGATTTCCACCAATGTTGCTGCAGTTGCCATCATCATATTGTCTACCTTTGTCTTCGGTTGGAATCTGCCCTTCACAGCCACGCAGATACTAGTCATTAACATCCTCATGGATGGACCGCCTGCCGTCGCCTTAGGAGTGGAGAAGAAACATGGGAATGTCATGTCCGTACCCCCAAAACGTGTAGATGAAGGACTCCCTAACATCATTGATATGGCCTTGATTTTCTGGATGGCTTCAGTAATGGTTGTTGGCACCCTGACTGTATTCTACATCGCTGATGGTTCAGTCATGACACAGGAGGTATGTACTATGGGCACCTTCGACAAGGGCGATATCTACTTCGACGGTAAATTAGCTGCTTCTAAGCAAGGAGGTTGCGATGCCGAAGCATGGGAAAATTGGGCTGAAGAGCGTTTCGAAGTCGCTCGTACAGCTGCATTTGCGGTATTCATTTTATTCCAATTATTCAACGTCATGAATTGTCGAAGCGTTACAGATAGCGTATTCAAACTCGGAATATTCAGTAACAAAGCGATCAATATCTCATTGGTACTATGCTCAAGCCTACTGCTGTTCACCGTACAGAACTCCACTCTCAACATCCCGTTTGCAGGTCTTGAGATCGGTGAATTACTTTCTACGAAATATTTGAATTGGACAACATGGTTAGTACTGTTTGCAATTTCTTCATCTGTATTGTGGATGGAAGAATTCAGGAAAATCATGTTCAGAGAGGGTGTACTGAAGGCCAGTCTTTCCGGCTTCGGCTTCAATCGTTGAGATTGAATCATCAAAGCATTCATTCTTGATGCCTAGAACGAAACATATGGGAGTAGCGTGCGAATACCAGGAATATCCAAGGGCTGGAGAGCCGCCCAGATAGAACTGCTAGAATCCTGTAAGGGCCTAGATACTCAACTGAATGGGATCAGGAATAGGTTGATCGGGGAAGGTAGAATATCTGCAGCAGATGGCGTAACTCTTCTCAAACATCCAAATATTCATGCAATCATGGAAATGGCCGAGGCATGCAAACAAGCAAGATTTGGCAGTGATGTTCATTTCAATGTCAATCTCCATGTGAACCAGACTAATGTCTGTGTTCTCGCATGTAGGTTCTGTGCATTCCGCAGAGGTGTGCGCTCGGAAGATGCATATGCGCTGGATATTGAAGGATATCTTTCCAGTATCTACCCTTACTCTGAATTCATTGACGAAGTACATTCTGTAGGAGGATTACATCCTGAATGGGATGTAGAACATTACAAAGTTCTGTTCAATGCGACCCGACGGAGATTCCCACACATCTGCATCAAGGCCTTGACAGCAGTGGAAATAAAACACATTGCCACCCTTTCATCTCTATCAATAAGGGATACATTGTCTGAACTGAAAGAAGCAGGGTTGGATAGCATCCCAGGAGGCGGAGCCGAGATTCTTGTTGATTCGGTTCGAGACACTATCTGCAAAGGGAAGGAAAGCAGCCAAGAATATCTAGACATCCATAAGACTGCGCATGAATTAGAGATTCCTAGCAACTGTACTATGTTATTCGGAACGGTAGAAAGTCCTGAAGAGCGAATCAAGCATCTGATCAAACTACGTGAATTACAAGATGAAACCTCTGGATTCCAATGTTTTGTCCCCTATCCTTTCCTCCCCGATTCCTCACGTCTTCCTGAGGCCCAACTGGCAAGTGGGAATGAAATACTGAGAATGATTTCAGTAAGTAGACTGATGTTAGACAATATCCCTCATATCAAAGCGTATCGAATGAATATTGGGGACGCGTTGTCAGAGTTAGCCATTAGATGTGGTGCCGATGATATCGATGGTACTGTAATTCAGGAATCCATCATGCACCTCGCAGGTTCCAATGCACCTCTTAGACATGATGTTGATGAACTATGTAGATTGATTGAGAGAGCGGGATGTGCGGCTGTCAAAAGAGATACGATATATTCAAATTTCGAACGATTGGAATCTACCAAATCTTCTTCTCAAACATTAGTGATGGTGAAATGATGAGTTCAGAGATACCCACATGGCAGAGAACCATTGGGCGCGTGGCTTTCCTTAATTGCGACCCCCTGTACCATGAACTACCTGAAGAGTGGAATGTTCTCGCTGCCCCTCCTGCTTGGCTGACTGGACATCTATTGCGCAAGGATTGCTTAATCGCACCAATTCCGGCTGCCGACTGGGCATTGAATAAGGATAAACTGATTTTGGTCCCCGAACTGGGTATCATTTCCGACGGCGCTGTTGGGAGTGTGTTGTTGTTCGGACACAGAGAGATTGGAGAAATGCGTGATGTCGCATTACCTACTGATTCAGCAACCTCTCGCAGATTACTCATGTATCTCCTGAATAAGCGCGGACATGATCCCCGCCCTGTAGAAATGGGCCCTGATCTTGATACCATGCTGGCTCGTTGCGACGGTGCACTATTGATTGGTGACCGCGCACTCCACGAAGCACAAATCAACCCCGACCTAGTACGAATGGACCTTGGAATGGAATGGAAAGATGTCACTGGTCTTCCAATGGTATTTGCTGTATTTGCAGCACCCCGTGAGGCACCATTGCATATGATCAGCAAGGCACATGGAGATCTCATGAAGGCACTCCATCGTTTCCAAGACAAAGAAATCAGAGAGAATATCATCAACCATAGTTCTCAGCGGAGTTCCTTCAGCAGCGAACGAATAGGTCGATATTTCGATGAAGTCCTGTACAGTTTGGATAGAGAGGCAGAGTTAGGACTGACCACATTCATGTCTGAAGTCCTTGAAATCGAAGCGGATTTAGAATTCCTTGTCTCCTGATCAATTATCCTTCGACCCAGTCAACATTCCTAGTGCTTTATCCATGGCTGTGTCCTCATCATCGTCTTGTTCCTTTGAATCACTCTTGTCCTCTTCGAGTGGTTTGGTGATTTGTTTCTTGGACGCAGCCACCTTCTTTGCAACAACTTCCTTTTTTGGCTTTGACTCTTTCTTGGATTTCTTAGGATTGCGGCGCTTCACTTTTCTACGTACCTTATTTTCTTCAACCGGTTCTTCGTCTTTGACTTCTACCTTCTTGACCTTACGAACCTTTGGCTCTTCGAATTCATCATACTCAGTCTCCCAAGCCGAATCATGATAGACGGCATCAAGGTCGTAATCATACTCCTCCTCATCACCGGCCGCATCAGCAAGAGTTTTTCTCTTGGAGCCAGCAGGTTGCTTTCCACTGACTCTCTGGCGCCTTGCTCTGACTGGTTCATCAATATCAGATTGATACGGAACTTTGGCCGCCCTTCTTGTTGAAACACGAGGCGGTCCTCGAGAAGGCTTTGGGGGAGATGATTCAGACTCCTGTGACCAAACCTCATTCTCTACATCACTATCAGAATACTCATCTTCTTCGAATTCTGATTCTTCGTATTCTTCATAGTCATCATATGAATCATTATCTTCCTCTTCCTCTTCCTCTTCAGCCAATTTTTCCGAAGAGCTTCTGACTAGAGCGATGGATATTTCCTTGCTCTGCTTGATGATTAGAGCAACACCACCAATGATTCCCAAGATACTGGTGATTGGAATCCACAAATTTGCCACGATGAAGGCCATCACTAGATCATCAACCCCTGGGCCTGTGGCTGGAACTTCATCCATGAATACTGCAATGATACCATCATCCTTCTCCCACATAGAAATCGATACATCAACTGCCATAGAATGAGAAAATGCCATTTTGACTGGAAATTGTGGTGCAATGAGGGCTGAACTCCCAGTTGGTGCCTCAGAGATTCCTTTGACCGTTATATTATACGGAGCCAAAGGATTGGCGGAGAGGTCAAATGTAGTTATCCATGTAAATGTGGCACGAAGACTGTTGTCTTCGAAATTATTCGAAGAAATACCTTCAATAGGATCACAACCTAGAGTCCCATTTGACAATTGTGCGCCCTCTATCTCTACTAGTGTCTGCCATTGATCAACAACATCCCTTTCAAGAATATTATCACACATGGCCAACGACATCCACGATAACTCTTCAACATCTATTCTATTATCATCAGATAACAGAGATGTTGTCAGATTTCGCAAAGCATTGGAGTCGTATCTACTGAAAGTGACACTATCACTGATGACCAAACTCTGTGAGTTGATGTTGAATTCAATATTCCTGATATATTCAGGGTCAGCGGACATGCTACAATCAGAAGTTGTTGAACTACACTTATCATAGACATCACTGATTCCATCCCCATCGTCATCCTCATCCAGAGAGTCCGGCACTCCATCTCCATCGAAATCGGCCCCCTCTATTCCATATCCTACGGGTTGGAAATGGGACTGGTATGTACCAACGTGTATCGTACCGGTGCTGGTCACCATGGTCTGTGCATCAGCAGTTATGTCAAACGTCCGGACATGGTGACCGATGTGAGTTATCTCATCGATTACCCAATCCGTGGCTCTCAGTCGCTGTAATGATGGCAGTACGTGAGTCTCAAGGACAAACATATGGTCTCCATCGGCACTCCATTTGATCTGTACAGCCTCAATGAAATCAATATCTGATTCTTCCACCATTGTTCCATTCTGCCAATATGTCTGCAGGTGCCCATTGTCGATAAGTATCGAATAAGTCGACGAATCAGGACTAATGATACAGTCCACTATCTCTGAATTTTCGATTTCAATATATGAGGTCAAAGAATGGTCTGACATATTCCAAATTCCAACCACTCCATCCAGTCCGCCGGTGATGGCGAAAGAGCCACCAGAACCATAATCGCTACACTGAAGTTGATCAGTGTGCAGATTCTCCAGATGGCCAATAATATCCAACTCAGGAATACTCAATTCAAATGCATCCTTGTTCTGTCCTTGGACCAAGATTTTTGTACCATCCTCGGAAAATGAAACATCACGAGGATTCTTTCCATTTTTGAATTCATTCCCAGATTCATTCCAATCATTCGTCGTGTATATTTTGACAGCACTACTCTGGAGATTGTCCGATTTGAGACCGACCACTAGGTAGTCTCCAGAGGGGGAGAATTCAACCACTGTTGCGTGATCTCCAACATCCAACTTTTTCAAAACTTGACGCGATTCCAAACTGGTAATGATGACATGACCTTCAGTACCCGTCGCTAGAACTGACTCATCAGGAGAAATAGCAACGGATAATGTTTCATCATAATACTCTAGGCCAGCGGTGTGCACTCCTACATATCCAAGGCCACTTGGAGTGACTGCACCGGCTAATCCCGTTAACAGAAAGAAACTGCTGAAAACTAGTATGACTGAAGACATTTTCGTAGCCATCACAGTTTGTCCCCTATTAGCCCAGCACGTCAACAAAAATAGAATCTTTCCCTAATTAGCATCACATTCATTGATTCAGCGATATTTTTGATGCCTTCAATACATCGCCGGCTTGAAGTAGAAACCCTGATTCGCCGAGCCATGGCGGCAACTTTCCCAATTGATGAAGAGGGTAATCGGATAATTCGAATTGGCCATTCGCCAGACCCTGATGATGCATTCATGTTTCACGCTCTAACCACTGGATTGATCAATACTCCTGGCTATTCATTCATCCATGAACTGCAGGACATTGAGACTTTGAATCATCGTGCTATGAATAGTGAACTTGAAGTCAGTGCCATTAGCATACACTCCTTTCCTGAAGTCTCTCAGCAATATGCATTGATGAATTGTGGAGCCAGCATGGGAGAGGGATATGGGCCGATGGTTGTCGCACTCAACGGCAAAAGCATGGACGATGTGAAGAGTGGAGTTATTGCGGTTCCGGGGTTGAAAACAAGTGCCTATCTTGGGCTCAGGTTGGCTTGGGGAGATATCCAGACCGAAGTTATTGCCTTCGACGAGATATTTGATGCGGTCATCGAAAGGCGCGTTGATGCTGGATTGATAATCCATGAGGGCCAATTGACCTATGCTGAACATGGTCTTGAGGTTCATCTTGATCTAGGTGTGTGGTGGGCGGAAAAGAACCGTGGTTGGCCAATGCCTCTCGGGGGAAACATTGTACGAAAGGATCTGGGAATGAAGATTATGAGCGATATAACAAAATGGACAAAACAAAGTATCGAATATGCGATTTCAAATCCCGAGCAAGCGTTGGCTTTCGCCAAGACATGGGGGCGAGGAATAGATGATGAGACGAATGAAAAATTCGTCAGCATGTATGTGAACCAACGAACTATTGATTACGGCCCAGATGGAAGAGATTCAGTCAAGCACTTTTTGAAACAAGGTCAGATTATTGGATTGATAAATTCAGATTTCGATACTGAGGAAATGCAGTTCATTGGCTCTGAGGTATGAAGACAATTTAGTTTCCAGAATAAGCGTATTCGGTTCTGTTGACCCTACTCCTCCCTCGCCAAGTTAGATGTCCCTTCATTGAAACTAACTCTGCTGAATCCTGAAGAAGGGATATTTGAACGAATGCGAGCACTCTTTTCATTACGAAACATCGGTGACGAAGGGCAATTGAAGCATTGTGCTGTGGTTTTCATCCGATTCAGCACTATTGAAGCATGAAATAGCATAAGTGCTTGGTCAGATGCAGGACCGAAGGGCTTTACCCGCATTGATGAGAATCTTGGATGATTTGAAAGAGCATATGATGGTCCAGCATAAGGCTGCTGAGGCGAGGCAATCGGTAGCAAAGAAATTGAATCTATACTTCGCAAACATCTCAATGATTCAATGCAAGAGATTTCTGAATCATGTGAAGTTGCCTTGGATCTACTGAGTTCTCCCATGGGCCTGATGCAGCGAATACCGAATGGTGAATGCTCACATTCAAAGACCTGTAGCCCAACGCAGGCTCGATAATGATGCCACATGAGCACGTTCCTCTAGCCCAATCCCCGAATGGTGAACTTGGACCTTTATGCCATGGTTGTGGTATTCGGCTGACTTTTGGCCAATCAATACCAATCGACGAACATTATGCCTGCTGGGATTGCTATCAGAGGATAACTGGTCGAGGCGCAGCAACTGCAGGTAAGGATGCTGAGAAGCGCTTCTACCGCTAACTCCTACCGCGTCATTCATCACCCCTCGGCGTCGGAGAGGAGCCGAGGCGTGTTCATGGTCAAGGGCTGGGCAGTATTTGCACATCGTTTTGAGCAGCATTATCGTACTTTCACCCCATGGACACCTCCACGTCTGCGAACAAGAGAGTGGATGTTGTTACCATTTGGTGGTGGAAAGCCAAGGAGACATCTTGGATTCACTGATTCCAACAGTATCAAACGCCATCTTGTTGAAAGAACGCCACATTCAGTATTCTACAGCACAGCATATTGGAAAGATCCCACTATTTTCAAGATGAAAGAGAAAGGTTGGTTGGGTGCTGACTTGATTTTTGATTTAGATGGAGATCACCTACCAGGTGTTGTCGATACTGATTTCATTGGCATGCTCGAAAAAATCAGGGAACAAGCATGGCGGCTTTGGAATGATTTTTTAGAGCCGGAATTCGGATTTGATGAGAAATTTCTGCAATTGACTTTTTCTGGCCACAGGGGTTTTCATCTTCACTATCGCGACCCCAATCTCGCCCATCTTGATAGCGAAGCCAGACGAGAATTAGTATCTCATATCCGGGGCGATGGAGTAGATGTCACCTCATTACTCCCACGCTCGGCCGACACGGATGCCAGTGGCTGGGCCCGAAGGTTACGCACAGGTCTTTCAGAGACTCTGTCTAGATTGGACACAGTAAGAGAGGGCGAAGGGAAAGAGGTGAAAATGATTATCGAAACATATGTTGATTCACTGAAAAGATCCGCTCGAATTCGTGGTTTGAAGAGGAGTCGAGGTAAGAAAGCCGTA
>Ga0187827_10004474_pt1 | contig 17193 bp, 20 predicted proteins | sample ETNtaG_39_FD_167969 | JGI IMG/M metagenome (GOLD analysis project Ga0187827, IMG submission 167969) | Marine microbial and viral communities from oxygen minimum zone, Eastern Pacific Ocean - ETNP2014_SV_150_PacBio MetaG (Illumina Assembly) | ecosystem: Environmental > Aquatic > Marine > Hypoxic...
ACAGGGAAGAATATTAAGCACCTGAACTGACCCCCTATAACTGAACCAGTTTTGTTGTAATATCGAGTCTAGTTATGGGAGGTTTTAATGACGCGGAAGCGCTTTTCAGAAGAAGATATATTGGGGATTTTACGTTAGATAGAACTGGATCTGGCCGGTGGCGGAGACTCTACATCAAAATGGTACATAAAAAGGGGGCTTTACAGATTGCCCAACCGTTCTCGTCCACTATTATTGCAGACTTAGAAAAGCTACTAGGAGAAGATTGCAATGGCACTCGCAAACATTCGCGGTCTGAATATCAAATACGAGATTATCGGTAACGATGGCCCCCCGACCGCTTTAATAACCGGTGGGCGGCGCGACTATACCGAGTTTAGGTCGCTGGCCACCCGCATAGCAGCGGCTGGCTACCGCGTTTTCCTCCACGACCGCCGCAATACCGGCGCATCGGATATTTCGATCGAAGGAAAAGAAGTCGAGGAAGCCGTGTGGGCCAATGATCTTCTCGAATTGATGAATCAGCACGATGCGATCCCCGCATTCATCGGCGGTTCTTCCTCTGGTGCCCGAACGGCAATCAACTTCTGCATCCTTCATCCCGAAGCAACTCGAGCATTGTTGTTGTTGCGGGTGACCGGCGGAGAGTTCGCAGCAGGGCACCTTCCCGAGGCATATTACGGGCAGTTCATCAAGCTTGCACTGAAAGGCGGTATGGAGGCCGTCTGCGCAACCGAACAATACCAAGAGCGTTTCAAGGAAAATCCAGCGAATCTGGAAAAGATGATGTCGATGGATGTCGAAGATTTTATCGAGGTGATGTCCAATTGGAAGTCGCTGTTCGAAGAGGTCGCCCACTTCCCGGTCATGGGAGTTACCGAGGATCAACTCCGCGCGATCAAGGCACCAACGATGATCATACCGGGGAACGATCTGACCCATTCATCGAACAGCGCAAAGGTGGCTCACGAATTGATCGAGGGAAGTGAACTGCACCAACTACCGGTGACGGACCAGAATGAGCCCGTCATCCCATTTACCAAATGGGAGCATCTGGAGCTGGAGATCGCCGAGACATTCACTGAGTTCATGAACCGCCACTAACGACGGTATCTCCAATACACAGACTGCATCGATACGTTGACGCGCGACCCAGTCCACGACAGGGAAATAGATTATGTCTGCTATTGGGTGTGAAGCAGACATACTGTGCGATGGCGCTTATGTCGCTTCCTGACCCAAAGCCGACAGTGGCTATACGATTTTCATGAAATTACTCCCGCATCCCTGGAAATCGAAAACATATATTTATCGGCGCGGATGTAGGTCCAGGCGACATTGACGACGTTATCTTTCTTGTCGCGGTGAACAGTGGTAAACAGGATAACCGGTGCGAGGATCTGAATATCAAGAAAATCTGCGACCAGGGGCGAGGCGGGCTTGGCCTCAAAGGAATCCACAATTTGCCCGAATTTTACTCTGCTCTTCTTTCTAAGCAATTCGGTCACATCCGTCCCGGCCCGCAGATCTTTCACTATTATCCCTTTGGTGAGGTTTCGCGGAATATGGTTAATTCCATAGGAAAGCGGCACACCATCTTCGAGCCGCACCCGGCGGATGCGGGTCACTTTCTGATCATCGGTAAAAAATTCTTTTAAACTACTTGGTACTTCTACCGGACTCTTATCGATTAACTTTGTTGTCCGTTTGCTTGACGGTAACCGGTAGCCGGAGGGAGTAAGATACATTGTTTCTTTGTGCTCAATCGCTTCGGGATTTACAAAAGTACCGCGACGGCGGAACCTGGAAATCAAGTCGCTGTCATCGAGATGCTTAAGCGCCTGACGAACTGTGATAATACTCGCACCATATCGATCACATAGTTGCTGTTCGGTTGGCAGGCGCAAATCTTCCGGCAAATCCAAATCGAGAAATTCCGCTTTGATGGTTTCAGATAATTGAAACCATAGGGGTAGATTCTTATTAAAGCCACGATTAGGTCTATTCATACGCCCGATCTTATCCTCTGGGTAATTTTTTATCGGCAAAAATCCAAATTTCCGATAAACTCTATTTATTATAATATAATAAGGATTAAGCTTTTAGCTTTTTCTTCTAAAGAAAATTCAAATTGGTGGGGAGAGATCGGAAGCATGAAAACAGAATCTGTCGATGCAGAACATCAAGCCATGCGAGATAAATTGCCGGGTCATCAATTTTATCTCATTTTTACAAATCCGACTGATCTATGGGACAATGGCGATCCGGAAGAGCGGGCACAAACCGGCAAACACCATCTGCTATGGTTAAAGCAGAAAGAACAGCAAGGACTGTTATTTGGCGCCGGTCCATTGGCCCCGTCTTTAGATGACGAGCAACCAGAACGATTTCCCGGCGGCCTGTTTATCTTCCGGGTTAAAACTCGGGCGGAGGCTGAGGCGATTGCCCAAGATGAGCCGTTTCACAAAGCGGGTTTTCGCGACTATACCATCAAACCTTGGCGCATGAACGAGGGGACTTTCACCATCAAAATTGTTCACTCAGAAGGTGATTTCACTTTTACTTAATAGATTGAGGCTGATTTATGTCATCAACCAAACAGCGCATTCAACTCAAGCAATTGTCGCAATTATTAACCATTGCCGATGAAGGTAGTTTCCGTAAGGCGGCAGATAAACTGAATTTGACGCAGCCGGCGCTCAGTCGAAGCATTCAGGCGCTGGAAGAAAATTTACAAGTCATTTTGATGGAGCGCGGGCCGCGTGGAGTTGTCTTAACCAATTTTGGTGAAACCCTGGTAAAGCATTCCAAAATTATAGATACGGCCGTTGAATATGCGGTCGATGATATTGACGATATGCGGGGCGAGCGAAGCGGTGTTGTTAAAATGGGTGCCGGTATGTTGTCCGGTTATATCTTCGCTCCGCAAGCTACCACGCGCCTGCTTGATCGCCGGCCCGATACTAAAGTGATTGTCGTTGAAGGGACCTACGATACGTTGACGCCCCAATTACTTGAAGGTGATTTGGATTTCATCTTCGGACCCTCAAATCCTGAGGGGCCTGTGAGTGGTCTCTGCCATGAAATTATTGCCAATATTGGGATTGTTTTTGCCGTTCGCGAGGGCCATCCCTTGGCGAAAAAGAAAAAGGTGAGCTTTGCTGATCTAAGTTCAGTACCCTGGATTTTTCCCAGTCAGGGCTCAGGTCTATACCAGCAATTGCAGTCCATTTTTGAAAACCAGGGCCTGCCTCTACCGAGCTCGGAAATAGATGTGGAATCCCATAGCCTGACGAAAGCCATGCTGCTCTCCAGGGATTTAGTCGCCATGATACCACGCCAAATTATTCATTTTGAACTACAGCAAGGTCTGGTGCGGGAATTGCCGTTGTTTTCAGATGAGATGGAGCGGCCAATTTATCTTGTCAAAAGAGAGTTTGGTGATTTGCCTCCGGCTTGCCGAGAATTAATCGCCGAATTACGCGCCGTCTGTGAAGAATCAAAAGAGGAAAATTAGTTTTGCCTACTTCTTCTTGTCCAATTTTCTATTAGGTGAATACCTATTAGCGCCACCTTTTATTGAGCGATAACTTTCCATCATCACCGCATAGACATCGGTAATTTTTGGCTGGAGCCTTCCCGGCTAATCTCAAAACTGTGAATTCCTTCAACTTTCATTTTGGTTTGGAAATCAACATGTCAGATAAGCCTGAGAAAACCTCCGACAAGCATTATGAAGATAAATTTGAATTTCCTTTGTGGAAATTGATTCAGGACCGCGCTGAAGAAAAGGGCATCAGTTACGCCAAGGCAGCCCCCGCAGTAGTCGCAGAATATTCCAAAACGATCAAATATAGAGATCCTGAATTTGAAGACAAAGTGATTATGGCGCGTGCCGAAGAACTGAACGAGCTGGGCAAAAAAGAAGAGAAATTGGGCATTAAATTTAAAGATAAAAAATCGAAGTAGGGTTTAACGAGATTCGCAAGATTTGTTCAACGATAAACCAAGCCGGCCCTTACGGCAGATGAGGACAATATGACAGACGATCTAACTGAAATTGCTGATGAAGTCATCGAAACCGACGTATTGATGATTGGTGGTGGTGTTGGTGGCTGTTGCGCCGTCGCTAAGGCTAAAGAAAATGGCCTGGATGTTACTTTAATTGAAAAAGCCCATATTGATCGAAGTGGCAGCGCTGGACAGGGTATCGACCATTATGAAGGTTTCTTTACCCGCGACGGGACGACGACCATTGAGAACGTCAGCAATGAAGATTGGAGACTGGGTCGCTACGGTGTGCGTTACCCGAATTTAAACGTCAAATACCGGCTTTATAAGTGCCAGTTTTGGGTATTTGAGCAATTGGAGAAACTTGGCGTCCCGATGCGTTGGGATGATGGCGAACCGTACTGGATTCCGTTTCCCTTTGTCGGTTGGGAAAGAAGAAAAACGGGACTCAGGGTTCATTGGACAAATATCAAACCAATTTTGGGCCGGGCAGTAAGAAGGAGCGGTGCCAGAATTCTTAACCGAACGATGGCAATCGACTTGCTGACAAAGGATGGCAAAGTCGTCGGCGCCACTGCGGTGAACATCAGAACAGGCGAATTCATTGTCATCAAAGCGAAAGCCACACTGATTGCCACCGGCAAACTAATGCGTCTCTACAACCCCGAAACGCCAATGCCATGGAAGTATAAATTTCGCTATCATTTCTGTCCGGCGTCGAGCGCCGGTGATGGATATGCGCTGGTCTATCGGGCCGGCGGGGATCTGGTCAATATGGATATCAACGCCTGGACCTTCCGGATTCGGGACGATCTTACTTGTTCCTATGGTAGTTTTTCTTTGAATGACGGCGTGCCGATGAAAACTTATACCTGGGATGGTGAGGAAATTATTAATCCCAACGCAACCCGATATAAACAACTGGAAGATGAAGGCAAAACGCCGATTTATTTTGGCTTTGACCATTTTTCCGAAGATTCTCATAAACGATTGGAAGTTGCTTTTGCCGATGAACGGATGCTTTCATTTAAGGTGGCCGAAGACAGAGGATTCAATCCAAAAACTCATAGATACGAGCTTCAGGATTTGTCGCCCACCGGCTTTTACCGAGTTAGCGGTATCTATATCGACGAAAATTTCCGGGTTTTACGAGGAAATAAGCCGATCGAAGGATTGTACGCTTTTGGCGATGGCTCTGCCGGCGGCACCAGCGGGGTAGCCGGAGCCGCCACGGGTGGCTTGCTCCTGGCTGAAGATTTGCCTGAAATTCTGCAAGATATGGACGAGCCGGAAATAGATATTTCACAAGTCGAGGAGCAAAAGCAAATTGCCTTGGCACCGCTGGCCGTTGAAGAAGGTGTCGAACCACTCGAATTGGAATCGGCAATCCGCGATATCTGTGAACGCTATGTTGGCATGTTCAAATCCGAAGGAAAATTGCGGGAAGGTCTTAGAAGACTTGGCAGTCTTAAAGATTGGCTGGGCAAACTATCAGCCGAAACTCCACATCACATAACCGGCTACCTGGAATGCCGTAATTTACTAGATTTAGCCGAAGTTCATATCAAAGCCTGCATTGAGCGCAAGGAAACCAGAGGCAATTATTTCAGATCGGATTATCCCGATATCGACCCGGACATGGACGGAAAATTTTTCTCTCAGAGAATCGAAAACGGCAAGGAAATTATTGAATTGAGGGAGCCGATACCTTTGAAACCCGAGTATCTAAAGGACGCGGAGGAAGAGAAGGCAGAGTTACAGACAGCGGATGCTGCCAGCTAGCTGGTATCGGAGCTTTTTGGAGAAATAAATGAAATGTATATAAAGATAGATTTAGCGACCTGTGACGGCTGTAAGATTTGTTACAATGTGTGCCCCCAGGATGTGTTTACCTGGAACGAAGAAACTAAAAAACCAAAAGTTTCGTATGAAGAGGAATGTTGGTTTTGTGGCATTTGTTGGATGGATTGCCCGGAGCGGGGAATCGATATCACCTATCCTGTATCAATTTCTTAAAATGTGTAAGCCGTAAAGCCAAAGGAATTTTAATGTCCCAAGAACGTGTGATTGAAACCGATGTTTTGGTGATTGGCGGCGGCATCGCTGGTTGTTTTGCAGCGATCAAAGCCAAAGAACAGGGGGCAGAGGTGACGCTCCTGGACAAAGGGTATGTCGGCAAATCAGGGGAGACACCCTTTGCCAAGCATTTTGGCGTTTTCAGTCCTGAGTTCGGACATGATCTTGAAGGCTGGATGAACCAGGTAAGCCATGTTGGCGAGTACATGAATAACCCTGAATGGACCGAGCTTACCTTTAAAGATTCCTATGCCCGCTGGCAGGATATGGTCGAATGGGGTGTGAAGTTTTACAAATATGACGACGATGAATTTGTCTGGTGGCCGCCCCGGGAACCGGAAGAAATGGCCAAGAACCCTATGCAGTCGATCAGAATGTACCAAAGACAGCATGCAAAAATCTATCGAACGCAAGCCTTGAAAACTGGTGTGAACATTGTTGACCGCGTGATGGTTACCGATCTTCTCAAGCAGGATGATGAACTCGTCGGAGCGATCGGCTTTACCATCGACGACCAGGAAATAATTATCGTCAAAGCAAAAGCAACAATAATGACGGCAGGTTCTGCCGCTTTTAAACCTAACGGCACACCTCTGCATGTGATCACCGGTGATGGTGAGGCGATGGCCTATCGAGTCGGTGCCGAAATAACCGGCAAAGAGTGGAATGATTGTCATCCGTCCCGGGCAGAATTTCCAGCCTGGCAATGGAGCCCAAATAAAAATATCTCCCTATCCAAAAAAGATGACTATGGCGGGTTGCCGAAAAAAGTGAATGCCGAAGGTGATCAGATTTCAGATGGTAAAACGGTAACACTTTGGATTGAGGATGTATTTGAAGCGGATGCCGGTCGGGCACCGATCTACTGGCAATTTGGTAGTGGCGAAGCTGCCTACCATAATTTAATTGCCGGTCCGGAAGGCCAACCGAGAAATCCGCTCGACCTGGAAGCTGAGAAAGACGGCAAGGTCCGGATGGTGCTCGGCAGTTCGTTGGGAATGTCAGTTCATAATACGGAGGGCATATGGCCCACTAGTACCAAATGTGAAACAGAAATACCGGGACTTTATGCTGCCGGTGACAGCTTAGGCGCCAGGCCGGTTGGCGCCCGCTATCCCAATATCGGATTCTCAACTGCGTATTGTTCTTCCACGGGAACCAGAGCTGGCATTGCCGCTGCAGAGTATGCTTCGCAAAAAAACTCTCCGGTGGTGGCTGAAGAAGAAATCACACGGGCGAATAAAGAACTATCAGCGCCGATTGATCGGCCCGGCGGGTTTTCGCCGAATTGGGTCACGCAGGCTTTGCAAAACACGATGATGCCGTATTGGATTTTGTATGTGAAAAGCGAAGAGCGGATGCTATCCGCACTTACGCAGATTGAGTTTATGCGTGATCGGGTCGTCCCAAAGCTTTCCGCGCGAGATGCCCATGAACTAAGGTTGGCGCATGAGACGAAAAATATGGTGCTGAGTGCTGAAATGAAATTACGCGCTTCGCTGTTTAGAAAAGAAAGTCGAGGAACTCATTACCGCGAGGACTATCCGTTGAGAGATGATAAAGAATGGTTGGCCTGGGTGAAAATTAAAGAGGAAAACGGTGAGATGACACTCACCAAAGAACCCATTCCGGAAAAATGGTGGCCAGACCAAACGATACCCTATGAAGAAAGATATCCGATCAGGTTTCCAGGTGAGTAAGTAATTTATAGGAATTTTTCAAAATGAGTCTTGAGAACATAGATCCCATTTTATGCAATGGCTGCGGTATTTGCGTCGACAGCTGCATGGTGGACGTGATCAGAATGGATGAAGAAAAGGAAAAAGCAGTGATTCGATATCCTGATGACTGCATGAGCTGTTATTTTTGCCAACAAGACTGTCCTGAAGAAGCGATGTATGTCTCAGAAGTTAAGCACTCGCCGCTTTTTGTCGCCTGGGGGTAACCCGGCGTTATTTTATGTCGCCGCCGCATAGCGGTTGGCAGGCCGCTCCAGCCCAAGATGTTCACGTAAAGTCGTTCCATTACTTTCCTCAGCAAACAATCCCCGGTTTTGTAATTCAGGGACAACCAATTCAACAATGTCATCTAGATCCCCCGGCATATAGGACGGCTGAAAGATAAACCCGTCGCAGCTATAATTGCTGAACCAGTCTTGCATCTGGTCAGCAATCTGTGACGGTGTGCCGCGCATTGTCATTTTGCCGTGCGAACCGGCGAGTCGCATATAAAGTTGGCGAATGGTCATTTTTTCCTGGCGTGCCTGGGCGATGATATTGTCTCTGGTACCTTCAGAAGCTCTAACACTTTCGCGGTCGGGTAATTCATCATCAGGTGAACAACCTTCAAGGTCTATCCCTGTCATGGTGGCGATATATTGCACACCGACATCTGGGTTGATCAATGAGGCGAGATATTCTTCTTTTTCCTTGGCTTCTGCTTCGGTTGTTCCACAGAATATGGTGCAGCCCGGTAATATCCGCATTTGATCAGGAGTTCGGCCATATTTTTTCATCCGGGATTTGACATCTTTATAGTGGTCGGCGGAAGATTCTGGCGTCAAATAGCCGGTGAATACTCCTTCGGCAAATCTGGCGGCTGATTCCCGCCCGGCGTTCGATGAGCCGGCTTGAAAAATCACCGGATGACCTTGCGGTGAGCGTGGCACGTTTAAGGGGCCACGAGATTTAAAGAATTTGCCGTCATGATTAAGCTCATGCAATTTCTCAGGATCGAAAAAACGACTGGCTTCCCGGTCATAAAGGAAAGCATCATCTTCCCAGCTATCCAAAAGACCAAGCACACATTCGACAAATTCCTGGGCCCGGTCATAGCGCTCATCATGTTCATAATGGGTCGTAAGCCCATAATTTTGCGCTTCAACATCGCCCAATCCCGAGGTTACAACATTCCAGCCGATCCGCCCCTTGCTGATGTGATCAAGCGAGGCATACATGCGGGCGATGTTATAGGGTTCACTAAAACTTGTCGTTGCCGTGCATACCAATCCCAAACGTTCGGTTGCCATCGATAGGGCAGACAACAAGGTGATCGGCTCAAAATAGGCGGTGAATTGAGACACTTGACTGAGGAGTTCACGCGGGGTGTCGCGCACGGCTACCGAGTCGGCGAAGAAAATAAAATCAAGCCCGGCCTTCTCACATTTTTGCGCACAATCAATATAGTGCTGAAGGTTGATACCAGCGTCCGGCTGCGCCTTGGGGTGCAGCCAGGAGGCAATATGATGGCCGGTGTTTTTAAAAAACACGCCCACAGTCATTTGGTCGTCTCGCGTATCATTTTTCTTAGACATTGGGGCTTTCCTATTCTTAGCTAATAATAGTGAGTGAAATGGGGCTTGCGCTAATTTGCGGTGTCTTACTTGTCGGTCATAATCCCAACCAATCGAAAAGATAGGGTACAGGGAACGCAACATTCATCGTTTCGATTAAAACTGCCCAGGTTAAAGCATAAAATCCACCAGCGCTCACAAGACAAATCCAAAGCGGCTCCCGGTTTAATTTCATATAAAGAAAAATGAAAACAGGGATGGCGATCATGTGGCCGATGAGGAAAACCAAAAGGACAAGCAAGGTAATTAAGCCAATTATTCGTCGAATAGTTTTAAAATCTTGTTGAACGCCCAGGATACCATCACCTGCGCGGCCCTCACTGGGTCTTATATTCTCCTGATCTTCGCCATTATCTAATCCCAGGCGCATGTTACGAATAATGGTCGCGCCCGAGCCAATCGTAAATATGATAATGAGTATGCTAGCGACTACCGGAAACAATTGATCGCGGAACGGAAAATCTCCGACCATGATTATTGCAGCTATGCCGATTAAGCCAAAGAATAGGGTCAAGAGGAGATCGACAAGCCGCGATATATTCATCAGTCATCCTCCCCTGATGCCGACTGATTTGCGGGCAGGCCGTCAGCTATTAATTTGGCTTTGCGATATCTCCTGATCGCCGGAACTACCACGACGGCTATGGTAACTGCTCCGATAACCCAGACGATTGGCCGGTCCGTAAGCCATTTAAAACCGTGCAAATTAGTTGAAAGGAATAAATATTGCTCTGCAAGTTTCCCCATAATCAAACCCATAATCAAGGGAACTCGTGGCCAATCCGCGTGTTTAAACACATAGCCGAAGATGCCAAACAAGAAGAATAAAACGACATCACCAAAGGACTGATTGGCCATCGTCGCACCGACCAGCATCGTTCCCAGCACCAAAGGAACCAATATGGATGAGCGCAAATAACATAATAAAATTAGCCATTTTTGCAAAAACAAGGCGAGAATAGCGGCTATTATATTGGCAACAACAATGACCCAAACCATCATCATTGTTGCATCCAGCTTGGTTGTTACCATTTCCGGTCCGGGTCGTAATCCCAAGATCATGAAAACGCCCAACAGGATCGCCATGCCCCCGTTGCCCGGTATGCCGAAAGTAATGGTCGGGATGAGCGCGCCAGGTTTTTGCGCTGCTGTTCCTGCTTCGGGGGCGATAACACCACGAATGTTGCCTTTGCCAAAGGATTTTGGATCTTCATCTGAAGCCACTGCTGTGCCATAAGCCATCCATTCGGCTACTTGGCCGCCGAGGCCTGGTATAAATCCGGCAATCGTACCCAAGGTTCCTGCTTTAACGATTAGCCACCAGTTTTCCAGGCAATCTCTTAAACCCCACCACAAGCCGGAAACACGAGTGTCGTAGGAAGTCTCTGAGATCGAAGATTGTCGTCGTGCGAGGTCGATGACCTCCGGAATGGCGAATATTCCCAAGATAACCGGAAGCAAAGGGACGCCTTCCCATAAATATATTATATCACCGGCAAAACGCGGTTCACCCGTACTGGTTTCCAATGTCACCGTCGATAACAGCAGGCCAAAACCGGCCATAATCAACCCGCGGGCCAGGGAATTGCCAGCCAAGGAGCCGGCTAGAATTAATCCCAGCATGACCAGCATGAAAAACTCCGGTTGTCCAAAGGCAAAAATTACCGCTCGGAGAATGGGCAGAAACAATAGAAACAGCGCAGTCGCGACCAAGGTACCAAATATACTGGCATAGTAGGATGCGCAGAGGGCGCGCCCGGCCTGGCCCTTCTTGGCCAGGGGGTAGCCATCCAATGAAGTTGCCATCGCCGCTGCCGTCCCCGGGACACCGAGGATGACAGCAGGGATGGTGTCGGTTTGCGTCGTCACGGCACTCATTGCCAGCAGAAAGGCAAGCCCAACTAGCGGTTCCATTGAGAGCGAGAACGGGATCAACAGAGCGAACCCGACCAGTCCACCGAGACCGGGCACTAAGCCGACGAACATGCCGACCAGGATACCCACCATCATCATCGGGAATATATCCCAAGTGAAGATTTGAGTTAATCCTGCGCCGGCAGCCGTTAGAATAAATTCGATCTCACCCACGGCAATTTCTGGTTAACTAGACAAATCCAAAATATTTAAAAGGGTACTACTTTTTCTTTTTACCCTTTTTTTTGCCTCTATACATCAGCTTAAACCCTTTGCCACCCGGTTGGAAATACGGTGTGTCGAGAGCTGCGATGCTTGATTTGATCGTTTTCAGCGCCTGTTTCCAATTACCGAACTTAAAGGGTGCACCGAATTTTTTGCGGTATTTCGAACGTAATTCCGGATCATTCGCTGCGGATTCAACCGCGTGGCGCCAAATATCGACAATCTTCTGGTCAGTTTTTGGCGGCAACCAAAAAGTCCGGTTAACGGCAACAATTCGTACTGCCGTTTTCACGGCCTTATGATCATCGGAGCCAATGCCTTTCGGATTGAATTTTTCATAGAGCTCAACCGCGGTTGGAACATTCGGGAAGTTCTTATCCCGGGTGACATTGCCCTTGTCGTCGATATCACCATATTGGTAGAAGGGGTATATTTGCAGGCTGTTCAAATTGTCAGTCACCCGGACGTATCCAGGCAGACTGGTATAAGCCATTTTGACTTCACCACTGCCCATCGCCTGAAACATCGTCGAAGGCGGACCAAATCCTTCAATTATCCGGAATTTTACGCCAGCCGCATCCATCACCAGCTGTGTTGCCATCGTCAGATGGTTTTTGGTTCTGGCGGCAAAAGTCAATTCACCGGACGCATTTTTGACATCAAAGGGACCTTTGATTCCGGCTGCTTTACCATAAAGAGCGACCCAGTTTTGGCGTTGAATGCCAAGAACCGGCATTTTGTTGGGGTCGAATTTTACCCCACGCGCATTCGTCGCATATCCGATCATCGCCGGAGTTGCGGCATAACCCATTGCAAGGCCGTCCGGTTTGACGGCGTTATAGAGGAAATTGACGCCGACCAAGCCACCACCGCCAGGTTTACCCTTGACGATTATCTTGGGATTACCGGGCAAATTCTTGGAAATGTATCCACTCCACATTTCAAGAAAAAGTCGAATACCAACACTCTTTGACGGCATCCAAATGGTAATAGTCTTGCCTTTGAAAGATACATCAGCCGCCATCGAACTAGATGAGGGCCAGCTCACCGCGGCAATCAGAGCAAAGACGGGAATCAATACTAAACGACTTAATATGCTTGTATTTATTTTCATCATTCTTCTCCAAACTAATTATTCAAAAGAGACGCTGCTGAATTTCTGACGACATTTGCCTCCCATAGTCGTCAAAACACTTAATATTAGTAGGGATAATAAATTTCTTGTAATGCCGAACAGTACGCGCCGATACGTATTGCTTATATTGTTCATAACCTCCTTTTCGTTTCGGCCTGCCATTCACCAGATGGCCTTGTGCCATCAACGGCGAAGGCGAATTGCTTGCTGGTTTCAATAATTCTCTCGACCGGCTGAGTCAGGTCCAGTGCCTTCTCAAAAGGAGGCGAAACTCGCCATGGCGTCGGGCAAAAAATTTCGCAATTATTGTTTTCGACATCCTTGAAATGGATCGACCAGGAATTTCCATGATCTAAAGCAGCAATTGTTTTATCTGAAATCTCTTCCCGTAAACGACCATATGCGTCTTTTAAATCGGCGAGAGAGCCAACTTTAAATGAGACATTATTTAAAGATGTCGATTCTTCCGCACGTTCCTTAAGTACCGCCATAACGAGCTGATGGTGCTCCTTTGGACTGCGGGTCAAATAGGCAACTTGTTCCTGATCGTTCACAATTTGATCCGACACCATAAAACCGAGTACTTTGCTGTAAAAATTCACCATTGGCGCCAATTCACTGACACAAAGCCCAACGTGACCAACGCGCTTTATGGAGAAATTTACCCTCATTGGTTCCCCCCGATCGGCCAATTGACTAGTTTCAGAGCCTCGGCCGTTTTTTTCCGCCAATCGGCAAAAGTTTCCGCCGGCGCATCCCGATTAACGATTTCCTGGGTTTGGCGGTAAAGCTCTTCATCCGACAAATCAAAATCCAAAGGGCTGTCATGAGGTTGGGCCGAATGCCATGGCGTATCGGCATAAACTTCAATGCGATTGTTCTCCGGGTCCAAAAAATAAACACTCCACGCGTTGCCGTGGGTAATGGTTTTTTGAATTTTAAGATTTTCCTCCTTGGCCGCCCGCCAATAGGCTTTGACGTCGGCGAGAGAGTTTGCGCGGAACGAAATCTGATCAACCGGATTGTATATGGCATCCTCTGGCCGGCCAGAAACGATGACAATCTGATGATGTTGATTGGGGTCCGAAGTCAACCAGGCTGCATTACGTCCAGGACCAACTGTTTTGATATCGGACACATGCATGCCGAAGAACCGCGTATAAAACTCGACCATTCTGTCAAAGTCGAAAGTCGCCATACCAATATGGGCAAAGAGAGCATGAGGATTTTTACTCATACTCGATTTCCTTTTTTAATTTACCCATTTTACTTCCACCTCATAGTTTTGATGACACCAACGCCTCCCATTCGGCGATAGGCAGGTGTGCCGGGTCTTTTTTAACTGCAGCTAGGGTAAGGTCTAAAATCTCTTGATCACTCAAAGATAAATCTAAATGCCAACCATGAGGCTGCGTGCATTGCCAGGGGGTTGCGCAATAAATTTCCAACCGGTTATCCTCGGGATCTTGAAAATAAACCGACCAGGCGTTGCCGTGACATCGTGGAATTATTTTGCTTACTTCCGGCTCGCTTTTCAGGAGTGCCTCAGCCTCCCGGACTTCGTCTAATGTTTTCACATAAAACGAGAGTTGCTGAAGATTAGTTTTTCCAGAGATAGTTTCGGGGCGTCCGCCGACAAATACCAGTTGATCAAATTCTTCGGGATCGCGAGTCAAATAGACAATTTCCGGATAATCTTTGCCTTCAGGTTTGGGGTCTGATTCAATAAAGCCCATAACTCGGGTAAAGAAATCGACCATCTTGGCCATATCGCGGACGTAAAGACTGGCATGATGAAATTCCAATCCGGGCATTTTGCTCATGATTCGATGCCTCTCCCGTCAGCGTTCTTCGATTTGATTACGTAATATACCGATTTTAGAAATTTCCATTTCAATAATATCGCCGGGATTTAAGAAAGTCTTTGCCCGTCGGCGCGCCTGAATGCCAACCGGTGTACCGGTTACGATGACATCACCCGGCAGCAAGGTCGAAAAAGCGGAGATATCGGAAATTAATTTTGAGATAGAAAAATGCATATCGGAAACGGGGCTGTCCTGTATAACTTCGCCATTCAGGCGATGAGTAATGTGCAATGCGGTTGGGTCCGATACTTCATCCGCAGTCAGCATCCACGGACCGAAGGCCCCGCAGGCATCAAAATTTTTGCCTGTTGAGTGGGAGACTTTACCATTCCGCCGCATTTCTGAATAAATCGTTCCTTCATTAAAGATGGCGTAACCGGCAACGGCGGACAGCGCGTCGGCTTCGCTAATTCCCCGGCCACCCTTGCCGATGATGACGGCAAGTTCTTCTTCGGCATCCATGAGTTCCATATTTGCCGGTTTGACAATCGGTTGATTGTGACCAACCTGAGCCGATGAGCGCCGATGGAAATAGGTCGGTTGCTCGGGAGGTGTTTCACCAACGTCTTCGAGGAAACTTTTATAATTTGCGCCGATGCAAATAATCATGTCTGGATTGGTAATTGGTGGCAGGTAAGACACGTCATCCAACGCAAAATCCTGTTGCTGCCCTTCGGCAGCATCACTGATTTGATCAAGCGCATCCGCTGCTAAAACTGCACGGACATCCGAAAACTTATCGCCGAGACGAGAACCGATATCGATAATCCCATCTACCCTGACAACGCCGTAACTGTCATTTCCGTTCACTTGATAACTGGCTAGCTTCATTTGCCGGTCTCCGTTCATCCTTGATCTAAAAAAATTCTACAACTTATTAGAATTGAAGAACATAATTCGGTAGTAAAATTCAGACGGAATCTGAGCCATTACCGCATTTTGAAATATCCTCGGAAAACTGTATCTTGATATTCCCCAATCTCGTTCGCCTTTTTTAGCGATTATTGTTAGTTTCTCTTAATTACATTCATTCTAATCTTAATCATCATAATCTTATTAGGATATGAAGTAAACAGGAGGAAGGTGGTTTTTTACAGCTCAAATATTTTTTGCGGTGTTTGATGAATGCTTTCACTCACACCACCGTCGGTTATTAGATAGTTGTCACAGACCCATGAATAACAGGTGTCGGTCATATAAGTCGGATGAACGACAATACTCATATCTGGCGCGAGAGTCATTGTTTCTTCCGCGCAGATTAGCGGGCGTTCCACCAGATCATAACCCTGGCCATGGGCATGTAGGCGGGCTTCTTCGGGACGGCCGTTTTGGCGCATAAACTCATTGTAGGATTGAAAAATATCCTTTGGATTGGCGCCCGGTTTGATCATATCGAGAGTGAATTTCTGTGCTTCCAGGGTAAATTCAAACTCATCCTTTAACGCGGACGAGGCGCTACCGATAACGCAGGTGCGCCCAAGTTCCGTATAAAAACCTCCCGGCCCATTATTCTCGATCAGTAGAGTAAATTGGTCGCCTTCCTGAATTTTGCGGGCTTGCATATGCTTGCCCATTTTGGGTCCTGGGGTTCCCAATGGGGCGGAGCCGGCTAAAAACAAACCCTGTTCACTGCCTTGCAATTGACCAGAATATTGCGCGAGAGCGGTAAGTTCAAAATTCTTCATCCCCGGCTTAATCTGGTTGAGAATTTCCCCAATGCTTTGATCCTGCATGGTCGCCGCCCGTTTGATGAATTCGATTTCCTCAGCGCTTTTAATCGCTTTAATATTATCGATCCAATCCGTTGCATCGATAAAACTGGCACCTTCCTGCAGGCTGTTTTTGATTTTATTGAGAAACGGATAGGCCATTGAACCGGTGCCGACGAGACCAATGGCGTTCGGTGCCCGGTGTCTCAATTCTTCAAGCACGGCATTTGCGGCGTAGTCTTTGGTAAAGTCCGCAGCTGCAAAAGTGGGCTCTGTATAGATTTTACCCACACCTCGATCGATCGGATGATTGGTTGGTACTTCAGCGGCATTAGGGGGACCATGACGCACCACAACCATGGGGGCGTCTTTGAAAAACATGACCGCCGAATAACCGCCATTCACTGCCGGCAGATCCGTAAACCATTTAACATAGCCACCATGAAATGAATTTGAGTTTTGCATCAGCAGCACGTCAATGTCCCGCTCCACCATTTCTGATCGGACGACCGCCCAACGGCGCTCAAGCTCTATTGTGGTAATTGCGTTCATGAGATCACTGGTGTTGGCCATGCTATCTTCCTTTACTCTTCAGTGGTATTGGGCTCAGACCTTAATTCAAAAACACCAAAATGCTAGGCAAGAATCTTGGTTAAAAGACACCACATCTGCCGGAAAAGTCAAATTTTCCATGGCCATAAACAGGCTAGGTGATCTGGTGACGCTGTCGATCAGCAACCGATCGGTAGATTGGCTTATGAAAATCTCGATCATAGAAATCAGCGACGAATGTCCGCTTATATGAGGCATTTTTTGTCAAGTTGGTTTTAATAGTATCGCATGATGGTCACCTCCCTTGTTTGAGCCTTTGCGTTTTGTGCGGGTCTTGCGATGAGTTTCATGTTT
>Ga0187827_10004475_pt1 | contig 17190 bp, 30 predicted proteins | sample ETNtaG_39_FD_167969 | JGI IMG/M metagenome (GOLD analysis project Ga0187827, IMG submission 167969) | Marine microbial and viral communities from oxygen minimum zone, Eastern Pacific Ocean - ETNP2014_SV_150_PacBio MetaG (Illumina Assembly) | ecosystem: Environmental > Aquatic > Marine > Hypoxic...
CTGATAAAGTAAGATCTTCATCAATATGAACTCTGTCTTTAAATGTAGCCTTTCCTAAAACAGGGTTAGATACAGCATCAGTTGAATCACGGTCTTTAAAGAAAACCTTCTCATCATCTAGGAGATTATCATTTAGTTTTAACGTATTAATGCTACGTATATCATAGAGTCCACCCGTAGCAGCTGTAACTACAACATCACCTTCAGTTCAATCGTTATCAATTAACCACACTCCATTGGTTTTAAGAACTCGAACAATAGCAAGTGCTGCACGATTAGTGTAATAGTTTATAGAAGCAGCCTGTGCTTCAGCAAATGTATCATACATCACTTTTTTAACAACTCATTGGTCTGTAATACGAGTCATAGCTTGACTAGTGTTGCCAGTTTCATCATATAGAAAACCATCCACAACAGGAACGGGATCAACATATAAGTCCTGTTGTTGAATAAAAATAACAGTATAAACAAAGCTTCCATTTGCTGTACCTGAACCTGCAGATAACGGTGTTTCAAGAGCGCCGTGAAGTTCAAGCACATCTTTGCCAGACGATATCCCATAAGAAACATTGCTAGGTCCAACATTAAGACGTATGGTTCGTGCATCCAAATCTACCACTTCTGGTTTTCAATCCTGACCAGTAGCACCCATATTTTCTGTTAATAGAATAACTCCAAACTTTTTAAAAAGACTATCTAAACGTTTGTCTGAGTTAAGCTTAAAGGCGTCTTGAACTCGTCTAAAAACGTCTTCAAATTTTTGAGCTGTTCCAGCAGGTACATTCACTCTTTCCATTTAATAAATCTCCTTTAACATTTAAGTGCGTTTATAATCCGAATTACTAGTGTGTCCAATATACTCTAAGTGGTAGTTTCTAACTATACAAGCTGTTATGCCGACAGGCGCATACGCGAACGAAATTTCCAACGTCTGGTTAGTACCAGCACCTTTATAGCCAACTCCCGAGAAGGAACTAATTTGGGATTCAGAATAAACATGATAGTCATCATACGATTCGGTATAAAAGTGACCTATAGTTGAATTTCCTAACTTGCATACAAGTTTTCCCGAATGATAATACCGTGCACTAAAATTCATATGAATATTCGCAGTGATTTTATACAACCCACTATGTGGTAATTTAATACCAGTTAATGTTCATGCACTACCATTTGATAGTGCTATAGTTCTGCTATTCCCTTCACGGCCAGCGGCAACTGTATATCCTACTGGAGAAGATGATGCAGCATAATATAATTGATGTGAATAGACATTTCCATATACCCCTAACTGACTTTGTCCAGTTGCAAAAGTATCATTATTACCCAACGGACCTATTCTAAGCCCACCATTATGTACTTGAACGCAGCCGTCTCTACGAAGTATTCTAACTGAATCATTTGAACCGCCTGAATTATCATCCCAATCTTTAAATTGAAGTCCATGCACATTAAGAAGATCATGGTCATCTAAATCAACATTTCCACCATCGGCCTTAATTGTGCCAGTAGATATTAAACCAGCGGCTGTAACGCTTCCTGGAGTTACTATAGAGCCAGAGGTATAAAATTTCCCTGTAGTGGGGTCATTTGTTCCATGGATTGCAACATAATCATTTCCACTATTATCATCGGTTGGACAAAGATGAATAACGCCCTCATTTTCATCCCCAACTGCATTACTAGTTTCATGTATAATATATCCAGGATCATTAGAGTTAGTCTCACCTCCACCATTTTGTCCCTCATTAGATAATGCTTTAGAAAAATTAATTCGGTTTTGTTTTGTTTTAATACTATTTTGAAAAGGGCCACCTGCAATTGGTGTGCCATAGGTAGGATCACTTATACTAACATCTGAAGTAAATGTGCCACCTGATAATGGCATTTTGGCTGCTAAAGAGGCTGTGAGTCCATCAATATTTCCTTCTGCATGAGTATGCGAATCATTAGTTATTGTAACAACAATATCTTGATCACTGCCTCCATTAAATGTAACATTCCCTGTTGCATCACCAGATAAAGATATTGTTCTAGAATTTGCTAATGTAGTGGCTGTGGTAGCATTTCCAGTTAACGCCCCTGTAATAGCTCCACTAACATCTAAAGTTCCAGTTATATCAATTCCTGCGGTAGTTCATGCAAGCTTGGTTGAACTATCAAATTGAAGGAGGCCGCCTGATTGCTGAATTATTAATTGATCATGATTAACACTATTTTCAAAAATCATGTTACCAGTTTTATTTTTAAAATAAGCATTACCACCATTATGTACGATACTTTGACCTGTAGAATCAGCTCCAATCTTGATAACTGACGAATTATCTAGGTAGAAGTCGCCTTGCATATGTAGATCTTTCCAAGGTTTTCCTGAGCTTCCTAAATCTTTGGTACCAACACCTGCTGGTAATAAATGTCCAGCGAGTTCAGTATCTCCTGAAACAGTTAATATTCCAGTTATATCAACTCCTGTACTAGTTCATCCAAGCTTGGTTGAGTCGTCATATTGAAGGAGGCCGCCTGATTGCTGAATTATTAATTGATCAGCACCAGAAGAATTTTCAAAAATATGGCTCCCTGTCTTATTTTTATAAATCGCATTAGAAGCATTATGGTAGATCTTAAGACCTGTACTTGTATGTCCGAAATGGACGGGCCCACTGTTATCTAGATAGAGGTTGTTATTTAGATGCAGATCTTTTCAAGAGGCACCAGCACTTCCTAAATCTTTATTACCATCAGCTAATGGTAATAAATCTCCGTCAACAGTTACTTGATCAGTAAATGTAGATTTACCACCCACTTTAAAAACTTCACCTCCCGTTACAGCAGTAACATTAACTGCCAGTGTTTGCCCAGAAGAATGGTCCATAACCACGTCCTTTGGATGAGACACCATTAAGCCATGATGGAAGTATGCACTTTGATTAATTTTTCTTACTTCAATTCCATTAGTTCCAGAAATAGTGATTATATCCAAACCACCGCCTGAATTATCATCCCCAAAATCTTGTGTGGCCTCTGAAAATGCGGTATCATCATACTCTAATGTTTTTATACTAATAAGTGGTCCATGAATATCTTCCGTGAACAAGGTCAAGGTATTAGATGCAGAAGTTATTGTTTTATTTGTTAAAGTTTGGGTCGCAAGTGCTGATACAATGTCACCACCACCTTCAGTTGTATGGGCAGATGGATCTACAATATGATTCGATAATGTATATTCAATGATTGAATCATTTGCATTAATTTTAATTCGCCCTTCATTGGGAGTATCGCCTACATTTATGCCGCTTATTGTTAAACTCATTGAAAAGTCCTCTTAAGTTATCCTTGATTCATAGTTGTTATAATATCAAAGCCTATATTTAAATCACCAAATACAAACTCCGTATCGCCTCACGTATCAAACTGGTAAGTGCCAGAAACATAAAGGTCTATTGTCTTTTTTACATTATTAAACACATCATCCACAGCTATTTCAAACGTGAGTTTAGAGTCTACCAACGGGGTAGGCAAATCGACTGTTGTCGCCGTAGTTTCTATACTGTTAATGATAGGTATATAGTGCTGATCTGCAGCATGATTATTATATGGGCCTAAAAAATTTCATCTATACGTTAATATATCCATTTCTGGGTCGGAAGTCAAGGCTTGTATCGTAGCAGAAGTTGCTCCATTATAGAATTGGGTGCCACTTACAGTCGCTGTTACAGCAGGCGGTTTATTAAATAATACCCTAAAAAAGGTGGCGGGAATCGTATTAGCTGTGTAAGCATTTAACATATTTTGGCTATATTTTAAATCTTGTAATCGGTTACTTTCATTAATTCCAATAATATGATACTTTTCTTCTGGATTTGTTGTATCCTCAACTAAGCTGGTTACCACGCTTAAATCCGATCTAAAATCATCTGCCTTTATGCCACTTACCAGTACACTAAATTTAGGTATAACCTCACCTGCAGAATAAGTATTTCAAGTTATTGGCTCCTCTATTTCATAAACAATACTGGAAGAGAGGCCTGATATAGTTGTTTTTAGATAGTTGACTCCACTGGTTGTTCAGTCACTGTCATACTCACTATCATAATAAGAAAATGGTAAGCCGCGCATTAGTTCATAACCATGCTCAATAGCTGCTAATGTGGGTTTAGTCCGCAAGGTACTTGTTGCAGCTCAGCAAAACTGTAATAAATGATTGGCTCAAATTTTTGATTTTTGATGGTGGTCTTCTATTGTGTGAAATCCACTTATATATGGAACAATTATATCATTCTGAAGTAAATTTTTAGGGTTAGGCTCGCCAAAGCCCTGAAAGTACAGATTATAAATACTAGGTAAAAGGCATATACCAGAAATTATGTAAAAGGATTCTCCTGGCTCCTCTAAAGTTAAATCCGTTAAAAATTTTAGTTTATCAAAATTTACAATCTCATAATCTGTGCCCTCAGTAAGTACAGTATCGGTCAATACACCCGTTAACGACGGAATACTTAAATAATAAAAATCAGACGAGTTATCTATATTACAATAATTATAGCCGCTTGTAATATCTGTTTTAGTTCCGGTATTAGAGATGTGAAGGGCCCCTCTATGTGTTCCTGCATATACTCCACTTACACTAGTTGAAGAAAAGATATCTGTCAACATTGTAGGGACTGAAGAATAAAGTGTAGATCATGTACTACCATCTGCACTTTCATAAATTTGTCGCTCAGATGCTGCATAAATTTTATCTGATTTACTTGTTAGAGAATGAAACTGTTCAGTATTTTGAAGTAGGGCTTCTCCACTAGCCGTTTCATACGTTGAAACTACTGCTAGAAGAATGGAATTTGCCGTATGGGAGGCTTCCGTGTATCACTGACCTGTATCCTGATGTACATCTCCAGTTCAAATTTCACCATCAGTTGTTAAAATATATTCTGTGCCTGTACTGGTTGTAGATCCAGTGTATAAAGAATTATCGCTTTTTAAATAATATGTTGTGGGGAGAAGTTCTTCAACTCAAGTAATAGACCCCTCTGAACTAGAATATATTCCTGATGTTGTTAAGGCATAAATTTTAGTATCAAACAGTTCAAAATCTCTAACACCAGTAAGAGTGCCTGCCGTAGCTCAGTTAAGGGTACTTGGATCCGCTTTATACGTAGCTCCATCAGAGCCTAAGTATAATCCTGAACTTGTCTTATAATCAGATAGATATGTTATCCCACTACTTGGTAAATTAGTTTCTTGAGGGTAGTAAGTTTCACCAAGGAATATATTGTGTATAATACCCACCGCAGTTGTTTTTCGTATAAAATACTGATTACTGCCTAGTTGCGTAATATTTTGAACATCATTCTGATCTCATACTAAGTTTCAGGTATCGGTCTCATAGGTATACAATCCGCTATGTCCGATAAGATACTTTTGTCCACCAGTCTCTGCAAGACGAGTTAAAGTATCTGTACTATCATCAGTACCATACTCTTCTAAAAATTTATCATCAGTACTGGTGTATACTGCTTGCTCAGTAAGTAAATACAGCTGAGAATTAAAATTACAAACCTGTGAGATTACGTCCTCATCTAGTACAAAATCTGGCTCAATAGTCTTAGTCTGGCCTGAAAGATATAGAGGGACTTCTTGGTGTGATGATTCAAAATAACCTCTACTTTGGCTCAACATCATTGATACCATAGACTGTGATAAATTATAATATAATGCAGAAACAGCCTCAAACATAATTTCTCACATCAGCTCCATCCCTGCTTTATCTTCAGGGGTTAAGTAGGCATATATAGAAGCCATACGATCCCAGAGTTTATTTGGCTCAAATGTGAGTTGAGGTGTAAACATTAGTAACTAGTTCCTCCTTCACTACCGCCGGTAGTTCCACTAACCGTTCCGCCACCTGAAGAAACATTTCCAGCAGTAGCAGCTTCCGCCGTGAATCCGATACCTTGTTGTAGAACACCTAGCAGTTTTGAATTTTCAGTATAAAAACGACCTACAGCATTCTCACTTATAATATATGCTTGAGATACTTGCACATCATCCTTAACAAACTTTTCATCATATGCAATAACTGTGAAATTAAAAGCGGTAGATACATATGTTGCACCCTGATCATATATAAAGTTTACTATATCAGAGCGATCTAGTCGTGTGGTAACCTCTTTATTAATATAATTTGCTAAGAGTTGTCGCATAGCCACAGGTGCAGGCCCATCTGAATACACTAAACCATCTAATTCAACCATGTAACATGGCATAGCTTTTATTAAAACATCAGAGCCAGGAGCTCGATTTGCATCAGACTCAATATACGTTTGCATAGACGCGCCAGTTGACATATATTTGTAAACCAGTTCTAACCGAAGACCGGCTAAGTTTTGATCAATAAACTGAATTTTGTAATTAGCCGCCTGGCTACCGGCATATGCTGTTCCCACACCTTGATTAGTGACCGAGTAAGTTTCCGGATCTAGAACAGTTTGCGATAATTTTTGTCTAATCTCAACAAGTTCTACTATATAGCCTGGAAAAGCTGGTATCATAGATGTATATAAAATATCTTCAGTTAAGGTTACTTCAGATGTTGCTGTAATAATATTATCCGGATCAAAACAATAAATATCTAAAGTGTTTCCCCGATGTATCCCTTGTAAATTGGCATTATTAATAGACACATAATATGTTTTTAAAAAGTGGTTGGAATCATCAGAAAAATCTTTGGTTACAATTTCATCTTGTCCAGTTTCTGGATTATAAGCTGTGGCTTGTTTATAAGTCCCTGTTGGGATATCATAAACTAATCCAGGTTTGGGGCCAGAATTAGCCGCGTGCGCGAGAATATAAACATAGCCTTCTGAATCTTTGTATTGAGAAAGTGGTTCAAAACTGACGAGAATTTTTTGTAGGGCTCTACTATCATTTGGTTCAGCAAAATTATGGCCCACCGGTACTCATGTTCCTTCCGAAGTATTTCATATCCAACAACGAAGAAATGCGTGACCTGCTCCATCTCTATTTCACAGTTCTTCATCATACCCAACACCAAAGTACTCAACAGTAATAGGACCAGCCTCGGGGAAATCATTTAGCCCAGGCTTAAATTTAAACATATGCATTGGAAAGGTTTCAATAAATGACTTAATTAATAGATTATCAAAGTATCATTCACAATTGCGCGTATTCTCAATACCAATCCCGAAATGACCTCCAGCCAAGCCTCCCATATATTCAGTTTTTTGTAAATCTTTCGCGCCCCAGTAACGAGCTTTAGCTACATATGGTGGGTATGTTTGTCCACGGTCTAATAGGCGCTTAGTAACATTTAATGGGTCCTCAGGAGGAGTCTCTGAATCCCACATCCAACCTTCAAATCCAAGTTTATCATAAATTTTAAAATGATATTCATACCATCGATCGGGTACAATTCACGCTTTAGCAGCAACTAAAAATTGATTTTTTCCACCAGTTTGACTTCACATAGCCTCAGGAGTTATATATACCTCTTCTTGTAAAATATCAGTATCTATTAAATAGACATTATACTTTAATAATTGTTTGTCTTCTGGTAAACTTACTCGTACTCCAGACGCGAGATCAGCTCATCATTGGTTGACTGGAGAGACCGCACTACTTCCAAAAATATGACCATACATTAGATTAAATTTCTCTTGGTCTTCCGCAGTCGTAGCTGCAGTTGTGCTTGTAAGATAAGCATTTCAGAGATTAATTAAAAATTGAGGTTGCTTGCGTCAGGCTACACCATAACCATCGTGAGCCATAATAACAAGAGGATTACGCGCAACTGTTATATAGCACATTTGTCCATTTGCAGTAGTATCTGTAGTTTTTACTCGCCCTGATATTTGAATACCAATATGCTGGTCAATCGGTTTATGAAAAACCGGGGCGAGATTATTGACATTATCTGGATCAAGTATATTATTAAATGCATCCATTAAAACTATACTCATAATAATTCTCCTCTATGGTAATTAGTGTTGAGCTTAAACATCTGTATCATCATCACCATCTACATCCTCCGTTCCAGTCTCTGCTGCTTCAGTGTCAACAGTAGTTACTAACAATTCTTGTAAACTAAGCATGGTGCTGTATGGAATTTGCATTTCAAAATCATCCGCAAATATATCATACGCTTTACCAAGCCGTAAATGACCTTCTGGTGCGACAGCAAACTCATCATTATAAGGTTTTCCACGTAAATTATCGGCCCCAATCATTGGGCTTTGACCATCATGTAACTCCCACATCCCACTAGCAAGGACTACTTCCATAGGTTTCGCGATTGTTTCGCCTGATACATTTACTCAATCAAAATACTCTTGGACTATGGTGGTATAATTAGTGTCAGACGTATGCATATCATCCCTAAAAAAAAGTCCCTCATACATTGGATCGGAAAATTCAAATGCAAATTGGTCGGGTCGGGGAAGGGCTATAGAAGCAGTTTCATCAAGATCCACAAAATTTCCTCAATATGCTCGATGTGGCTTAGATAGTGCACCATTCATGCCAGAGTAAATCATATAAAAATCTTCTTCTTGATAAGACTCAACAGCCGAAGTTAGTAAAGACAGGTCCCGTTGCATCAGTGGATTATTCGTTCCAACTACAGAAATATCTTCTAGTGATGGATAAAAACCATTTAACATTTTTTTAATACCTGTTACAGACGACATATTGGGACCGTGCACGCTATCCCGAACCCGCTCTACTAAATTTTCATTATTTTCGCGCGCTTGGCCTCCTACTAAGGGATTAACATTTGAAATTTGTGCAGCCGTGCCGCCTCATGTTACATTCTGTACAATTTTATTACTACTAACATTATAAATATCTCCCGCAGCCCTAGACCTAACTGGAATTTCCTCGGTATTAAAAAGAGGATACTTATCGCGGTTTAAAGCCATAGACTGGCTTGAAGTTGTATAATTAGAAATTGTACTATATTCTAAGCCTTCAGCAGTAGCAAAAATTGAGCCGGCCGGCACTGTGATACTCTGTGCAGTAGCAAAGTAGAGCGTAACTCCACCTGTTGCATATCCGCCCAACTGTCTTGAAACCAAAAAATTTTCCGCTATCAAATCAAGTGTATCATCATCCATAACATCAGAGTTCAATAACGACTGGTTTTTGAGAACTTCATCTTGGAAACTTACAAAATCTTCCAAAATATGTTTAAGTGGATTTCCTACTAAATCATTTCACACACTGCCTGGCCGTGTATCTATTGTAGAGCCAGCTTTTCGTAGTTTATCTTTAATATAATTTGGTATATCTATTGGCATAATTTCGACTCCTAAAGTTGAATAATTTGCTCAACATTAGCTTCAGTCACCACTAAAATTTTAATGATTCAACCTAAAAATGAATCATCATACTTAATAGAATGAAGCCTAAGTTCTTTTAATTTTTCAGACGGCTCTAATGGAACATCAACAAACTCTTGTTCCTCGAGTATGTCGTCTTCAATACTCTTTAAAAAAATAGGAAACATAGTTTGTGCCTGTTGAGCCTCTTCTTCAGACATGGTTCCAAACAAATTACCTATGTTGCTACCTATTTGTGGGTATACAGCATCACTACCAGGTACTGTTAATATACGTTTTATTACTGTCTGGATCAAGAGTCCTTGTAACGAAATATCCTGATTTAATCCTGTTAGGCTAAATGACGTTTCGCCATTGATAGAATTTATATGAATAAGATGTCAATCCGTTAATGCCATAATGCCTCCTAGCCTACTGCAGCTCCAACAATCGTATAAATCATTGTTACCTGTGTAATTGTATCTTGCAGTTTTGCTGTTTGATTTTGCATGTTAATAAGCAGCTCAGTTTTTTTCCGTTCATACTCCATATATTTAGCGTTATCCTCAATCCCGGATAAACTTTGTAATGCCTTATCTTGTAATTTTTTACTTTCTGTCATAGCTTTTTGCATATCTAGCTCTGTCGCAAACTCCTGAACTTGTGGGCCTTCTATCCCCACTCCCTGTGCGACTATGTCTGGAGGTAATAAACCTCCCTTAATACAAGGACCTAAATTTCTGAATAATGGATTTTGAGCTACTGCCACTACATTAGAAGTTGCCCCAACTAAAGTTGTTAACGATCCTTGTGCTAACTCGGGAGACAGTACATCAAGTGGTGTCCCTGCTAAAGACGAGGTTAAGTCTGTTCACGCATTCATCATCATTTCAAAAGCAGGATTTTCTTCAATTTTATCTCTAATAGCTTTACAATCTGCATAAACTTTGTTATCAATACTTGCTTGACTTGTGAACTGAGTTTTTAATTCCTGTAAATAAGCAAGTAGTAACTCTCGTGCACCAGCTGTTTCACCTAAGTTGTCAACACTGGGCATAAGTGTATTAATACCTGGACGCTGTGCTCCCGCCCCAATAAACATATTATGAGGTAATTGCTGTAGCATTTCATAAGCAACTTCTGCTGGTTGCATAGATGCATATTTCGTAGGACTTAATCAAATCTCCCCATCAACATTTTCTAAATAATTTACTAGTGTGTCTCACATCTCTTCAACTGCCATCGCATTACTTTGATCTAAAAAATTCGTTTCATCCATTCCTGGTAAGGATACAGTCGTTGTAAATTTTAATAGAGACGCTCTAGACCATTCTAAACTTGCTGCTCATTTAAGTCTTTGCCCTGAATCTGCAAGTTGTGATCACAAACCTGATTGCCCTTGACCTGATAATGTGCTATATGCATCAGCTCTAGATAAAAAAGCAGCCATTTCGTCTCTAACATCTTGTAAATCTGCAAAAATTGGACGGATCATCCATTCTAACATGCCTCCCATATTTGAAAGCATTCCTAAATCAAATTTTAACATGGTGACAGCCTTTTCTGCAATATTAACCTGTACATTACTACTATTTAAAGTTTTTAAATCAGGATCATTTAAATCTCCAATGATATTGCCTAATGTATCAGCCCCTTGATTTGCAAAATTATCTGCACTGCCGAAATTATCTGAAAGACTTCCTTCTGTTTCAGACGCAATACCTTCTGCGAGTTTATAAAATTTAGTTAGTTGACTGCCAAATATGGGAGCCCGTTCTGAAGCCCGTTGTAAATCAATTTTTATTATTTCTAAATATGCTACGGCTTGAATTGCTGGACTAAGTTGACCAAGTCAGGTGTCCATAACGGCTTGAACTGCAGTGCTTCCGGGAACACCACTCTTATCAATATTTCACATCTCAGCTCGTACGTCATATAATAACTTTTTAAAGTCATCATAACTTGAGATTCCAGTACTACTAGATCCCGCTACTGATACATAAGAACTAAAAATATTTCCAAGATTTCAATCGGTTTGAACATCAATGTTAAAGTTTCCGCCTGCCGTTAGATCAAAACCGAGCGAGTCATTTATTTCAGTCATATACTCATCATAGCGGCTGCCCATCAGATGACTTATAGCTGTATGTAAGTGTGTTCTACAATGTTCTACCGCCGCTACATCCAAGTAACCGGCACCCTCACTTATTTTTTTATCGACTTCAATGCCTAATATCTTACTCGCCTCTCGTACTGAAACATATGCATTACGAATATCTTGAAAACGATCACTAAAAGGTTGTTGTATAGTTAACGAAAGTTGGTTAATAAGTTGTATCACATGGATTAAATTATTTATCAGATTTAAAAAATATAAATCAATAAACTCCTGTCGAGCTTTTACTGCATCCATCGCAACGCCTGCAGCTAAATACATGAGAATTAAAAAGATGCCATCAACTGATGATAGTAACATTGCAAGCCCCTGAATAATGGTTCCAAACACATTGCCCATTACAAAACCTATCGCGCCTTGAATCCCCAGTAGAATTGAGGGTCCATAAATCTCTTGCAGGATAGCTAAAATTATAAACAAGGCATTTTTTCCAGCCATACCTGCCAGCTGAATAACTCCATCTATAAAATCTTTAATTAATTCAATCACAAGTTCTACTAAAGTTTCTGCAATATTCAAAGGATTGCAGGGGTCTTCCGCTCCAATAGCCCGGCCAACTTGATACATATCATCAATGGCTTGTAAAGTTTTAGTGGCTTCTAACGCTACTGACATTAATCTATAAGCTCCTTAATTTGTGTTCCTTTTAGCCGTTGTCTGCGTCTAATTTCATGTGGAGTAAGCTTGAGTTTATTTGCAATCCATTTTTTAGTCATAGGTGTTTTTTTGAACCCTAGTTGTGGCAAACTGTACTCTAAAATTTTCTTATCAATTGGATCTGAATCATAATAAACAAATTGCATGGCCTGCATTTGATCTGAACTTGGAAGTTCTGGATTTAAAGGACTTTGAAAATAATAAAATCCTGTGGTACTATCATCTGCAGGTGTCATTGATAAATCTTTTCGCTGCTCACTTTGAAAACGTTCAATTTCTGAGGTTGGCCATACCATCGCATCTGCTAGTTCTGTAATTGTAGGCTCACGTCCTTTTTCAGATTCAAGGTTGTCATAAATCGTTTGATATTTGCCAATCCCAATTGCACGTGGTTCTGGAATACGAGCTACGTTTTGATAAGTAATAACATGTCTTTGCAACTTCTTAAGATAATTAATAATATGAGTATTCATCTGTGCTTTTGCGGGGTCATAACTATCTAAAGCTAAAATTGTTAGACGCTTAGCTTCCATTTCAATTGAAGCCCTTGGTAACCCTACTCCAGCAAATTTACCAACCTGACTTTGTATAAGCGGCGCTAATGACTCTAGCAACTGAAGTAAAGCCTGGTGATTGCCTGTTTTATATTGGCGTCATAAATCTAATTCTATTTCACGTTGAATTGGCATATCTTTATATGATTAATAAATTTTCATTTATGGCATTCCCTGCCGCTATATTCTGATAAAATGATGCTAAACGTTTTAAAAGAAGATTATCTACTGAATTTATCTGAGTTAAAATATTCTTGGCAAAACTTCCGAGTGTTGCATCGTCTTGTGCATATTCCTTCATTTTATCTATTTGCGCTTGGCCTTCTAAGGGCACATACTCAGACATGTCACCGGACAGTATTTGCGCATTCGGCGTTGATGCTGCAACATCCGTAGCAACAAAATTTGTCTTCGAAGCATGAGGCATTCATTCTCATGCAATATTTAAATCTGTTTTAACAAAATCGGACCAGCTGGCATTCTGACGCCATTCAGTGGCAGAACCTGTTCCTACTGGCACAGACTCAAATGTAGCTTGGCCTGTGAGTCCAAAATAACTTCGTTGGGCTGCATTTGGTGGGTCCGGTAAGATATTTATTAGTGCAGTTACGTAATCATTTGCCTTTGCTTCGTAATTGCTTCTAGCAGCTTTAATGGCATCACCTGCAGCCGTTACATCAGTAGTGGTCACCTCTCCACCAGTTATAGCTTCAACAGCTACTGCTATGTTTTCTGATGCAGATGTAGCCTCCTTTTGTATCTCAAGCCATCGTGAGTCTTGTCGATACTTAAGAGTTGTTATAACTGGAGCAAGTAAGTCACGTAAATTCTCTAAAGCATCAGCTTGAGCATTATTCACATTTTGCAAGCCTACATTTTTTTTCATCATTGGAGTATCAATAGCGCCTGGTAATGCATATACATGATCTTTTACAAACATACTAAAGCTAAACTGAATTGCTTTATCAAGTTCAGATAAGGCACGATAGCTAAATTGGAGTGGATACCCATAAATCGAATGATTATTTACTTGCATGATTGCAACTGAGTTATTTTCAATTAATTTAGTTCCTCGCATAAAATTGTCGTATAAATATAATAAAGATGTTCCATGGAAATACTCACCCTTACGTTCACCACCACGTGTAGTATCAGCATCTAATGCAACACCTGAAAAATTATAGACTTTAGCAGACTCGCCGAAAAAAGAGGCTACAGGAGCGCCAAAAGTTTCTAGTATTTGTACCCTCTCACGTCGCGTAATATCTAATGCTTGTAAATAAAATTTATTTGTCAAATGTGTAATCTTTCTTAACCCAATGTGCTGTAAATATAATACAGCTCCCGAATTTCCTGCACCGGTCAACTGATTCGCCAGAAAATAAGGCTGGGCCTTCTCTAAATTGTGGGAGCCAACCACCATGGAACCTGCAGCATGCAGCTCCGAATTATTATAAGGAGGTACCATTGTCATGTCTTCCGTCATAGTAACATTGTTTATACTACCTTGTAGACTTGTACTTAGGTTACTCATTTTTATCTCCCTGCCCGAGGCATACTATGTGCTATCAGTGTTGTCATAGTTAAAACATGGTCCCTACGTATTTCCGTAAAGGGGTGTAGTTTAAAACTCTTAATAGCGTCTTCTCATTTAAGTTCGTCATTATAAAATTGATGTAAAATATTTTTGCATATACTCGGAGTCATTCCAAGTACTTTACCTTTATGTGGCCCATCAGTAATTGTAGGACGATAATAAGTGTTTCAAAAACCCATCATACTGAGGCTTTGAAACGGATCTTCCACAGGATCCATTGATGTATCTGGATCAGTTAAGCCAACTCCTATAAATTTTCAGTAGTTAATCTTAGGCGTCAAATTTCGGTTAGTCAATTTAGTCATAAATGATTTTAATCTGCCACTGGCTTTTGCCTCATGATAACTACGTTTTAATTGACGCACTGAGTACGCAATACGTTTAGCAATAATTGCAGCTTCACTATCATCATTATCTGGTGCCAACTCAGCATCTTGTCCTACAGGAATTTCAAATTTGGCGGTGGCTATATTCCGAATAAACTTAAAAATTGAGTAATCAACATGCGTACTCCATTTTGCGGTATCATTATATTTTTTTCTAACCGCCTCAGGAAAAGAAGGATTGCCACCATTAGCATCTAAATTCGACCATGCAGAATCATGTTTGGCTACACTATCAGTATCATTAGACCATAAAGCACGAGTGCCATTAGTTAAAACTGAGTAAACATCACGACCAACATACTCACTGCCATATCATTCCTTGTCATATCAAGCTGGCAGTCATGGAATCGGATCAGCCTCCATAGCGCTATGCTTTAATACCTCTTGGTCCATCGCCTCTATTGTTCGTTTTTCTTTTGAACTTGGAACAGATACATTGGAAGGTAAAATTAAATCTACTGAATCTAGCCCTTCAATATCATAAAATACCCGTGGTAATGCTAATACCATCTCTGAAGTTGCTACGCCAGACGCATCAATTGAAACAGTGTGCTGTGATAACACACCCATAATTGAGGGGGAGCCATCTGTATCAAAAAATAAAGCTGGAAGCCCTACCATTCTAAAAGGATTTCAATTCGCTGAAATATTACATTGGCGGGCGCTATATCTTGAAGTATAAAAAGATAAGGCGGCGGTATTAAAAGCAACCGCACCGGCAGGACTAGTAGGTGATCACGCTTGAGCTATTGTTCCTTCATCAGCCGGCTTATCTCCAGGCCCTCTAGCTAATGTTTTTAAAAAACCCTCTTCTAAACCTGTATAATTTGATCGTACCGGATTAACTCCACGGTATGTCTCTTCAGGTGTAAAACCAAACAGATAAGGACTAAATCCTGGTTTGAGTTCATCTTTTGCTTCATCAGTTTGTGGTTTAATTACTGGGAGACCAGGTACTACATATGTGGATTGAAAATCCCCAAAATTAGAAGAGTCTACCTTAAGTGAGGTAGGGCTAGCATTACAGAATAGTCGGGTATATTCTCCCGCCATATTTCGAGTAAAACTCATCCGTGCAACTTCATCTGGAAAAATAATGTTACACAACGCGGGCGCTGCGAATTTTAAATCAGGTAACATGATAGTACGCATTGGTACCTCATCAAAATCACCAAGCCCATTATCAGGAGCGCGATTTAAATTTAAATAGGGATGAACTGTATAGGTTGGGGCTGCTGGCATCAACATAACATAGTTTATTATACTTAAAATTTGTACTAATATATCAATAAGTGCAATACGTTCAGCCATAGAGGACGGAGTTTGTAAAAAAGTGCGGTCGGCTAAAAATTGGTTAAGAGCATCTGTTATCGCGTGATTTGGAAAAACAAAATTAGTGTCGACTATCCGGTACGTCTTAGCGAAGAGGCCATAGTATAAATTTAAATACTCGAGATGTTGAATTAGATCTGTAAAAAATGGCATCCAATCACCTCTCTCTTTCGCTTCCGTATCTGCTTCTGCTCCACCCCACGCTTTGTAAATAAAAAATTCTAAATCATTTAGGCCTTTTAATGAATGATCATACTCAAAGCGTAAATATTTATTGACACCATCTTGTTTTGGCTCAATTGGAGTTTCGGTTCCAACCACATTACCCTCACCATCGAGTTTAGAAGGGATATTTTCCGCCTCCACTGTGTCTCATTCTTGGTATAAAAATAACGCATTAAATAATAATTTATCTGACATCATATCAGCTGAATGCATATATACTTGGGTTCATTTATGAATAATAGACTGTGCAGTTAAGGACACTACACGTTCCGATGGAGATTTTGTATATGATAAGCCTGAAATTTCACCTTCAAATAATAGGACTTTTTGTCTACTTATTTTTTTTGTCTGTCCTAGTCCTGGAAGCATTTCTACAAGTCCAAAAATATGTACTAGAGTTCCAGGTAACACACGTAAAGCTCCTGAATGTGCTGGAAAAGTAATCTCGCATGTTGGTGGAGAGCCAACTGCTTCATTAATAACAATACTCGACGTTGGCACTTTAACACCTTCTAAATATACTTCAATCTCTACTTTATTTGGAGCCAGTGTGTCCATTAATTATTCACGATTCCCTTCCATTGTTATTAACCTGTCAATTCCCTCAGCAATCTTCTTTAAAAAAAGCGTATCAACATGCTCATCTGCTAATCTATCAGTACCTTCACCGGCGTTACCAGTTAATTTTTTGTCTATAAGTTTTTCTGTTGATAATGCTTCCATAGCTTTAGAGTCTGTGCTAAACATATTACCGTACTTCGCCTCCATGTCCTCCAATTCTTTCCCCTCAACTCCTGCACTATACTTATTAATCATATCTTGAACTTTTTGTCCACGAAATACGGCCGCACCTCGTTCTTCACGCTGTTTGATCAGTGTAGTTTTATATTTTTTTATATCTGCAAACGTGGCCTGTCCTGTCCTAATCTTA
>Ga0187827_10004476_pt1 | contig 17187 bp, 14 predicted proteins | sample ETNtaG_39_FD_167969 | JGI IMG/M metagenome (GOLD analysis project Ga0187827, IMG submission 167969) | Marine microbial and viral communities from oxygen minimum zone, Eastern Pacific Ocean - ETNP2014_SV_150_PacBio MetaG (Illumina Assembly) | ecosystem: Environmental > Aquatic > Marine > Hypoxic...
CGCACGGGGGCTCGAACCCCGGACCCGCTGATTAAGAGTCAGCTGCTCTACCAACTGAGCTATGCGCCCATGAGTGGATTCCCGGCGTATAACACCGCCCCGTGGTCTTGTCGAGATTGGTCTCTTATTCCATCTGTCCCGTCTGATACTGACTGATACGCTGGTTACGGTGTACGTGGACCCCCGTGATGATGCCAAACGAGAACATCAGTGTCAGCATGGCCGTCCCGCCGTAGGAAACCAAGGGTAGCGGTACCCCTGCCACAGGGATCACCCCCATCACCATGGCTATATTAATGAAGAAATATAGAAAAAATGTGGTGGTCAGACCAAGGGCTGCCAGACGCCCAAAATGGCTGCGCGACTTCAAGGCGATGGAAAACCCGTATACCACCAGAAGCATATATAGTCCGATCAGGGAAAAGGCGCCGACAAAGCCGAATTCCTCGGCTAGCATGGTGAAAACAAAGTCGGTTTGTTTTTCGGGTAGGAAATTGAGGTGGCTTTGCGAGCCCAAAAGAAAACCTTTGCCAAAAACACCTCCCGAGCCCAGAGCAATTTTCGACTGGATGATGTGATACCCCGTACCCAGAGGGTCAGATTCAGGATCGAGGAACGCCAGAAGGCGTTTCTTCTGGTAGTCGTGGAGGAACTGCCATCCCACGGGAATGGCCGCCAGTGCACCAAGGGCAAGAAGAGTGACTTTCCAGATTCGCACCCCGGCGAGGAAAAACATCACGCCACTGATTACAAACAGCATAGTTGCCGTGCCAAGATCGGGCTGGCGCATGATCAGTATTGCCGGCACCGCGGTCATCGCCAGAGGAGCCACAAGATAGATAGATTTGTCTACATTTTTGGAATCGGTGCCGTGGAAATAGCGTGCTAGAGCCAGAACTAGGAACACCTTCATGATCTCCGAGGGCTGAAACTGGAAAAAGCCTGTATCAATCCATCGTTGCACACCCGAGCCAGAGGCGCCAAAGATCTCCATCGCCACTAGAAGAGACAAGGAAAGAAAATAGAAAGCGTAGGCAGATCGAAGCCAGAACCGGATATCCACCACGGCCGCGGCAAGCAGAATCACCACACCAACTGCGAACCGGATCATCTGCTGCATAGCCCAAGGTTCAAGGCTGCCGTTTGCCGCGGAGTAGAGAATGGTAAACCCTATCGCAGCTATAAAGCACAACAGCATGATCATGGACCAGTTCACCTGCCAGAGCTTTTCCGACAGACGCATTTCAGAAGAATCGGTATACCGGATTGACATGCTCACCTACCCGTCACGGCGCGGCGCGCCACTGCCGGGAAAGGCCTCGACTCGGCGTTGGGTTTCTAAGAGGATATCCCTACCCAGCGGCGCAGCCACCTTTGATCCGCCGCCTCCATGCTCTACCACCACGGAAACTACAAAGCGCGGCTTCTGAGTGGGCGCATAACCGACGAAAAGGGCGTGGTCCCTTTCCTCCCAAGGCCGCTCTATGTTCTTGAGAATACCTGATTCCCGCTCCCTTTCACTGATGCGACGCACTTGAGAGGTACCTGTCTTACCACCCATTTTTTTTCCCTTCTTTATTATCCGTGAACGGAATGCCGTACCTAGGGACGTATTAACCACGGCATCCATACCTTGCTTTACAATGGCAAGAGAGGCTGGAGAAATACCCAGAGATGGAAGGACGGGTCTGGATTGTTGCAAAATGGATTCTTCGTTCACCAGATTACGGATCACATGGGGTTCCACCGCAACTCCGCCATTAACGAGCCGGGCCATCATGACGGCCAGTTGCAGAGGCGTGGAAAGGACATATCCCTGGCCAATTCCCGCATTTAGTGTTTCCCCCAACTGCCAGGATGACCCTTCGACTGCCAATTTCCAGTCACGGGTAGGCATCAGCCCGTCGCGTTCTCCAGGAAGGTCGATCCCCAGCTTGGCCCCCAGCCCGAAGCGCCGCGCCATCTTGGAAATACGGTTAATGCCGGTACGCAGCGCCACCTCGAAGAAATAGACATCGCAGGATTGCTGCAGCGCCGACACCATCTTCATGGCGCCGTGTCCTTCCTTCATCCAACAGTGGAATCGGCTGTCACCAAGTTCCATATGACCCCCGCAGAAAAATCTTTGATTGGGGCTGATGATCTCGTCTTCTAGAGCGGCCAGGGCGACCATCATCTTGAAGGTGGAACCAGGCATGTATTGCCCGGAAATGGATTTGTTGATAAGTGGCCCCTTGGGGTTGGAGACAAGATCGTGCCAGGCTTCCGTGCTCAACCCCTCGTTAAAAGCATTGGGATCGAAGCCAGGCGTGGAAACCATGGCCAAAATTTCCCCACTTAACGCGTCCATGACCACAGCGATAGCGCTCATGTCTTTGAGATGGTGGAAAATAAATTTCTGAAGGCCGGAATCAATGGTCAGGGCCAGATCTTTCCCCGACTGTCCTTCATTCCGATCTACTTCCCTGATAACCCGGCCCAGGGCGTCAACTTCGATATGTCTGTGTCCTGCCGTGCCCCGTAGCGCAAGGTCGTTGGCCTTCTCGATACCGTCCTTGCCGATGCGGGAACCCGGAAGCCTCAGAAGGGGGTCGGTCCCTTGTTCTTCCTTGGAGACGGCAGCCACGTAACCCAACGCGTGTCCTGCTGCCTCGGCAAAGGGATAATAGCGGCTCTGCCCCACTTCGATGGAAACCCCCGGCAAGGACGGCGCGTTGACCTTGATTTTAGCCATGTCTTCCCAACTAAGATTCTCCTTGATAGTGAGAGGCACGAAGCTGCGCTTGCTTCTGACCTCACGCAAAATGCGCAGGTGTTCACGCTCTGAAATAGATAGAATCCCTTCAAGAGAGGATAGGATCGTCTCCAAGTCAGGCGCCAGTTCCGGAACCAAGACCGCGATGTAATTAGGTCGGTTCAGTGCCATGAGTTCACCATTGCGATCCGTGATACGACCCCGTGGTGGTGACAGCAGACGTAGGCTGATACGGTTATCCTCTGCCAACATGACGTATCGGCTGGATTCGATGATCTGCAGGTAGTAGAGACGCCCAACAAGAGCGGATAAAAGTAGGGCCTGCCCCCCTCCAAGTACTACCGCACGACGCGAAAACCCCTTTATCCGGGTATGCTCGCGCTGCATATCATCACTGCCGCAGGAGAGTCCGCTGAACGCGGGAGAATAACCACGCGAAACAGGGGAACAAGAAAAGAGTTAGAAAAAACTGAACAGCCACCGCCGTAGGGCTAATGAATGCTACGTTAAACAGGGAGATGATTAGCCAGATTATGGCCAGCGAACCAGCCGTGACAAACATAAATCCCAACCACATGGCTACGAACGAATTGTCAATAAAGAACCGCCTCTGGGAAACGATGAACATACGGACCAGCAAGAAAATTAGGGCAAAGGCCCCAAGCGGAGTATCGAAGAGAATATCTTGAAAAAGACCCGCACCAAAAACCGCGAGAGACGGCATCAAATCGGGCCTGAAGATGGGCCAATAATAAACCGCTATAAGGGCAAGAATCGGCGATACCGTCCCAAATGAAGGGATATGCATCGGCAGGGCGCTAATCACGACCAGAAGAAGCGTTATCGCCATTGGTGAAACACTGCGGGCGATAAGATCAAGCCGCTGCCAAAACATCAGGGATTTTTATCTCCCTTCAGAAAATTGGGGTTCATGGGCAAAAAGCCGCTGAGGCCGGATTCCACCACCCGCACATATTCCACGTTGCTCATATCCACAAAAGGCTGGATGCGGACGTTCCCCTCGGCAGCAGAAACCACTTTGCCCACTGGAATCCCCGGAGGAAAGGCCCCGCCATGTCCGGACGTGACGATGCGTTCGCCCACGGTAACTTCGGTAATAGCCTGAAGATGGGCAAGTTGCGGTCGGTCGGAATTATCCCCGACAAGGATCGCCCGTGACGGCGAGAGTTCGGTAATAACAGGGATGTGGGAGTTGATGTCTGTGAGCAGAAGAATTCTCGAAGACTGATAGCCCACTTTTACGACCCGGCCCAAAAGTCCGTCTCCGGTGATGGCGACCTGGCCTTCTCTGACCCCGCTACTGCTTCCAGAATTAAGGACCATACTGCGGACAAAGACCCGGCCTGGGTCCGCAATGACACGGGCCGAAATATAGTTCAGTGCAGGATCCGGCGTGAAGTTGAGTAACTTTTGCAGCTTTTGGTTTTTCGTCTCAAGATGAAGTGCCACATTACGCCAGTGCTTCAGACGGTCATTTTCCTGTCTTAAAAAGGTCATTTCCCGATCGAGGACGATATGCTTCTGTACCCGGTCAATTATTATGGAGACAGTGGCCGTCGGCTGGGACAAGGCGTCAAGGAGTGGTGCCACAGCATCCACCGTCGTGACGCGAACCCGTTCAATCAGAGCCACATCTACCCGCCCCATAACCATTAGCCCCAGCGCAGCACCCACAAGAGCCAGGTCAGTAAAACGCCGGGTCAGAATTTTGAAAGATGTGGCCAAGTGAGCCACGGAATTTTTTCGGGGTTCCAACATTTCTTTTCCTTAGATTTCCAGCAGGAGGCGGAAAAGTAAGACGGCGGACCAAAGCAATATTAGTCTCCTAAAGCATTCATTAATCTGGTCATTATATGAACGAATGAAGAAACAATAAAGAAACCCATAAAAGACGGACTAATGCGAATCGACGAGAATACTCTTGAGCACCTTCAGGTTCTCAAGGCAGAGGCCGGTTCCTAGCACCACGCAGGACAGAGGATCCTCAGCAATGGAAATCGGTAGTCCTGTAGCTTCACGTAATCTGTGATCGAGATTACCGAGCAACGCGCCACCGCCGGTAAGGACAATGCCCTTGTCGACAATATCGGCTCCCAGTTCTGGTGCGGTATGCTCCAAAGCTGACTTCACTGCCTCGATAATAGCCCCCACCGGCTCGGACAAAGCCTCGGCAATCTGGCGCTGGTCGAAGAGTAATTCCCTAGGCACCCCGACCATTAGGTCGCGGCCTTTTATTTCGATTTCTTCGCCTGCGCCGCTTTCGGGCGGGCAGGCGGTACCAATTTCCCGCTTGATCCTCTCTGCGCTGGCTTCGCCCACGAGAAGATTATGATGGCGCCGGATGTAGGAAATAATGGATTCGTCCATCTTGTCGCCACCTATACGCACTGAACTTGAATAAACGATACCACCCAGGGAAAGAACCGCTACCTCAGTGGTCCCGCCACCCACGTCCACCACCATGGAACCGGTGGGCTCGGTCACTGGCAAGCCGGCACCGATAGCCGCTGCCATAGGTTCTTCGATGAGGAAAACCTTACGAGCGCCAGCGGCCTCAGCCGATTCCTGAATGGCGCGACGTTCCACCGCCGTGGAACCCGATGGTACACAGATGATCACCTGCGGGCTAGCGAAGCTACGCCGGTTGTGCACCTTGCGAATGAAGTGCTTGATCATCTCTTCGGCAACTTCGAAATCGGCGATGACACCGTCGCGCAGAGGGCGGATGGCCTCAATGTTACCCGGAGTACGTCCCAGCATCATCTTGGCTTCATCTCCCATGGCCAGAATCTTTTTCTTGCCCCTGGACTCGACAATGGCGACCACAGAAGGCTCATTGAGAACGATTCCCTTCCCCTCCACGTAGACAAGAGTGTTCGCTGTGCCCAGATCAATAGCCATGTCTGCGGAAAGCAGCCCCAGCAATCCTGAAAAAACCATCCTCTACCTCATTTTCCAGATTCTGCCGTCACGAATGTATCACCACAAAGCCATCCATTCCCAGCAGGTTCAAGCGGAAAGCGCCGCCGGAGCAGACTTTTCACGCTTAACGATAAGTTTGTTGAGCGCTCTCACGTAGGCCCGCGCCGAGGCCACCATGGTATCTACGTCCGCACCCTGGCCGTTGACCGATTTGCCGTTTTCTTCAAGCCGTACCGTTACCTCGGCTTGGGCGTCAGTACCCTCGGTCACAGCATGCACCTGATAGAGCTGCAGCACCGCATCGTGAGGGAATAGTTTGTGAATAGCCTGGAAGGTGGCGTCCACGGGGCCATCGCCAGTAGCCTCGGCGGACTTGACTTCACCGTCGATTTCCAGTTCCAACGTCGCCCTCTGGGGGCCGGTGGACCCACAGATAACATGTAATGAGACGAATTCGATGCGCTGGTCGCCGCGCGCTACCTGATCATCCACCAGAGCGATGATGTCTTCTTCAAAGATATCTTTCTTACGGTCAGCCAACTCCTTGAAGCGGACAAAGACCTCTTCCGCGACACTATCGTCCAAGTCAAAGCCCAATTCTTTCAGCTTCTCCACGAAAGCATGGCGGCCAGAATGCTTACCCAAGACCAGCTTCGACTTGGTCAGCCCTACGGATTCTGGCGTCATGATTTCATAGGTGCCGGCATGTTTGAGCATGCCGTCCTGATGAATCCCAGCCTCATGGGCGAAAGCGTTAGTGCCGACGATGGCCTTGTTGGGCTGAACCACGAAACCGGTAATGGTGGAGACCAAATGTGAAGCCCGCGTGATCAGCCCAGTGTTGATTCCGGTGGCTAGGGGCAGGATGTCATGGCGAGTGCGCAGAGTCATGACAATTTCCTCCATGGCGGCGTTCCCAGCACGCTCGCCCAGGCCGTTTATAGTGCATTCCACCTGGCGGGCGCCGGCGTCTACTGCGGCCAGGGAATTGGCTACCGCCAGCCCCAGGTCGTTGTGGCAGTGTACGGAAATGACAGCCTTGTCTATGTTGGTTACGCGGTCGAACAGCATGGAGATAAGCCTACTGAACTCCATAGGCAGGGTGTAGCCCACAGTGTCGGGAATGTTAATTGTGCCGGCACCAGCATCAATGGCCGATTCAATGCAGCGGCATAGAAAGTCGTGATCGGACCTGGTGGCGTCCTCACACGACCATTCCACATTATCGGTGAAAGTGCGTGCGTAGGTAACGCTGTCAATGACCGCCTGATGCACGTCGTCTGGTTCCATCTTCAGCTTGTGCTTCATATGCAGTGGACTGGTGGAAATGAAGGTGTGGATGCGCCTATTGTCCGAGGGTTTCAAGGCTTCGGCTGCGCGCTTTATATCGCCGCGGGTAGCCCGCGCCAGACCGCAGACGGTAGTAGTTTTCAAATGTTTGGCAACACTCTGCACCGCCTCGAAATCACCCTTGGAGGCGAACGGGAATCCGGCCTCAATCACATCCACGCCCAGTTCTTCTAGCGTGGTAGCGATGCGCAGTTTTTCTTCCAAGGTCATAGAGGCGCCAGGCGATTGTTCGCCATCACGCAATGTGGTGTCGAATATGACGACTCTGTTGTTATCCGGCTTTATATTCATAGTTGAAATCTACAAGCCTAGTTATCGGCCTTGCCCACTAAGCGCTTTTCGGTAATCCACGGCATCATAGCGCGCAGCTTCTCACCCACCTCTTCGATGGGATGCTCTGCAGCCCGTTGTCGCATGGCCTTAAAGTTAGGCTGGCCATCCTTGTTTTCCCGCACCCATTCTTTAGTGAAGCGGCCCGATTGGATATCGCTGAGGATTATTTTCATACGCTCCTTTACCGACTCGTCGATGATCTTTGGTCCTCGTGTCAAATCGCCGTATTCAGCGGTGTTAGAAATGGAATAGCGCATGTTGGCAATGCCACCTTCATAGATCAAATCAACGATGAGCTTGACCTCGTGCAAGCACTCGAAATAAGCCATTTCCGGCGCATAACCGGCTTCTATCAGGGTTTCAAAGCCCGACCGTATGAGCGAGGTCATCCCTCCACAAAGCACTGCCTGTTCGCCGAATAGATCGGTCTCGCATTCCTCACGGAAGGAGGTTTCAATAATGCCCGCACGCCCGCCGCCGATAGCCGAGGCGTATGAGAGGCCTATATCATGGGCGTTTCCAGAAGAATTCTGCTGCACCGCCAACAGACAGGGCACGCCACCGCCGCCTAGGTATTGGGCGCGCACCGTATGGCCGGGCCCCTTAGGCGCTACCATAAAAATATCGAGATCGTCACGGGGATCGATGAGCTTGAAATGGATGGACAGGCCATGGGCGAAGGCCAAGGCAGCTCCCTTATTCAGATTGCCAACTAGTTCTTTCTCATAGAGATCGGCCTGCAGTTCGTCAGGCACCAGAACCATGACCACTTCGGCCCATTTAGCGGCTTCGGCAGGCGTCTTGACGGCAAAGCCGGCCTTCTCGGCTTTCTTGGCAGAGTCCGAGCCCTGACGCAGGGCCACGGCTACTTCCTTGACACCACTATCCTTCAGATTCAAGGCGTGGGCATGGCCCTGGCTGCCATACCCAATAATGGCGATCTTTTTTTTCTTAATCAGGTTGATATTGGCATCACGATCATAAAAGACGTGCATGCTTCCTTCCTTTCACATCCAATTCCATTTTGTTTTTTTGCGCTTCTGGTGCCGGTGAATAGTTACTTACAGAGGCTCTGGACCGCGCGCAATAGCCACTACGCCAGTGCGGCAGGCATCCACAAGGCCCAAGGGGGTCATGAGATCTATAAAAGCTTCAATCTTGTCGCTAGAGCCCGTCATCTCAAAAACAAAAGAGCGGGTGGTGCTATCCACCACGCGGGCGCGGAAAATATCGGCGATACGCAGAGCTTCAACACGTTTTTCGCCGCCACCCTTGACTTTCACCAGGGCCAGTTCCCGTTCCACGCTGTCTCCCTCCAGAGTAAGATCGGCAACCCGATGCACCGGCACCAGACGTCCAAGTTGGGCCTTGATCTGCTCAATGATCATGGCCGTTCCTGAGGTCACGATGGTAATACGCGAAAGGATCTCCACCGGGTCCACCTCGGACACGGTCAGGCTCTCGATATTATAGCCACGCCCCGAAAACAGGCCCACCACACGAGCCAGAACACCAGGCTCATTGTCTACGAGGACGGCGATGACGTGCTTATTGATATCTTCTTTTGCTTCAGTCACTTCCTTGTTCTCCGCTTAAAAGGTCCCGAATCCAGTCTGGAGACCAGGCCTATACCAGAACCATGCCGTCTTCCTTTCCATTCTCTTCCCCGCCGCCAGGGGCAAAAAGAATCTCGTTATGTGCAGCACCCGAGGGAATCATGGGAAAACAGTTCTCATTGGGGTCAATGCACACATCGGCGATAACCGCGCGATCCTCCTTAATCATCTCACGGATAAGATCATCCACCTCCTCGGGCTTGGTAGCCCGTAGGCCCAGCGCGCCGAAGGAATCCGCCAGTTTAACAAAGTCGGGAAGGGATTCCATATAGGACTCCGAATAGCGCCCACCATGCAAGAGTTCCTGCCACTGGCGAACCATTCCCATGTAGTGGTTGTTGAGTATAAACACTTTCACCGGCAGCCGGTACTGCATGATGGTGGACATCTCCTGAATATTCATCATGATCGAGGCCTCGCCGGCCACGTCAATGACAAGCGATTTTGGATGTGCGATTTGGACGCCCATGGCTGCCGGCAGGCCGTAACCCATGGTACCAAGCCCGCCCGACGTCATCCAGTGGTTGGGCTTGGTTAACTCAAGGAACTGTGCCGCCCACATTTGATGCTGGCCTACCTCGGTTGTGAAATAGACGTCCCTTTTGCGCGTCAGCTCGCGCAGGCGCTCCAGCGCGTATTGCGGCTTGATGAGCTTTTTGGACCGCTTATAGCTGAGGCAGTTGCGAGCCCGCCATTTGTCAATGGTCTGCCACCAGGATTTCAGGGCCTTGGCGTTTGGTTTCGCCTTCTGCGCCTTCCATTCTCGCACCAGGCCGCGTAGCACAGCTCCTACATCTCCCACGATGGGTAGGTCCACCACCACGTTCTTGTTGATGGAGGAGGGATCGATATCGATATGGATAATCTTAGATTTGGGCGCAAAATCGGCAAGTCGCCCCGTTACCCGGTCGTCGAAGCGCGAGCCTACAGCCACCATTACATCGCAACCGTGCATAGCGAGGTTAGCCTCGTAAGTGCCGTGCATACCAAGCATACCGAGATATTGCTTATCGGTGGTAGGGAAGCACCCCAGCCCCATCAGAGTCACGGTACAGGGATAACCGGTCAGGTGCAGTAGCTCGGTCAGCGCCCTGGAAGCTGCGGGGCCGGAATTGACCACCCCACCACCGGCGTAGAAAATGGGACGCTTGGCCGTGGCCAGAATCTCCACCGCTTGTTTGATATGTGCCAGTTCCGGCCGCACCTGGGGCTGGTAGCTCTTGCGGCTCACTGTGTGCTTGGCCACGTATAGCGCCTTGGCGAATTGGACGTCCTTAGGGATATCCACACCTACTGGACCAGGGCGACCGCTGCGCGCCACAAAGAATGCCTCGTGCATAGTGTTGGCGAGATCGGCCACATCCTTTACAAGATAATTTTGCTTGGTACAGGGTCTGGTGATCCCCACCGTATCAGCCTCCTGAAAGGCATCGTTACCAATCATGTGAGTGGGGACCTGGCCACTGAGGAAGACGATAGGAATGGAGTCCATCATAGCGTCGGCAAGACCGGTTACAGCATTGGTGGCGCCGGGTCCTGACGTCACCAGCACCACGCCGACCTTACCAGTGGAGCGGGCATATCCCTCTGCCGCGTGGACCGCGCCTTGTTCGTGGCGCACCAGGATATGACGAATCTTGTTCTGCTTGAACAGTTCATCATACAGGGGCAGCACGGCGCCACCAGGATAGCCGAAAATGACTTCCACGTCCTGATCACGCAGCACCTTGAGAACGATTCCAGCGCCGGTTAATTTGGCAATCGCCATTGTTTGTTCCTTCTTCCTGCAGCCTGCTTATTGTGTGGGACAGCACCACGCTCCCGCACAGCCTTTGTAGTTCCTCATAAGCATATGCTGAGAGACCAGCCCAAGAAAGAGGAGAATTCCCCGTAGAGCGGCGAAAAACTAGACTTTTCGCCCCCCTGAGGTCAATAAAAAGCGGTCCAGAAAGGAAAAGACTTCTGGCAGTTGGATGTTTTCGTATAGCGCCTCGATCACCATGCTTTCCATTTCCCCACTATCGAGCTGGTGGCGGAGCCATGTCATCTGCCGTTTAGCATAGCGCCTGGTAACCAGCTGCGCCCTAAAAACAGCCTCTTCCAGGCTGGTTTCGCCATGGCAATAACGAAGTAATTCCCGCAACCCTACGGCTTTCATGATGGGAAGCGAGGGATCGAGCCCGCGTGTGTCTAGGGCCCGCACCTCGTCCAGAAGGCCGTCTTCCATCATCCGGTGAAAGCGTGTGTCGCAGGCCCCGTAGAGCGCCTCGCGGGGCGGCATGAGGACAATCATGGCCAGCCGCACCCCCGCTGCCGCCAGCCCTTCATGTGGGGTGCCTTGTTTCTGCCATTCGCTCAAACCCTGCCCTGTGGCCTCCAACACCTCCCAAGCGCGGATCAGGCGCTGACGATCGTTCATGTGCAACCGCTCCACCGTCCCCGGATCGCGGGCCGCTAGTTCCGCGTGAAAAGCTTTGCCCCCCAGTTCCTCGTGACGTGCGCGGGCCGCGCGGCGCACCGATTCTGGAATATCTGGAATGGCTGCCAGCCCCTGTATCAGAGTACGCAGGTAGAGACCGGTGCCGCCAACGCAGATCGGCAAGCGCCCTTGTTTCGCCGCGGCGAAAATTTCTTTCAGTGCCATTTTCCGCCAGCGTGCGGCCGAACAGATGGAAGCGCCGTCGAGGATGCCATAAAGCTGGTGGACGGCACGAACCGTCTCGGACACGCTAGGGCGGTTGGTGAGAATGGCAAGATCACGGTATACCTGCATACTGTCGGCATTTATGATAGTGCCATCGAGCTTTTCAGCTACAGCCAGGGCAAGGTCGGATTTACCACTTGCCGTGGGACCTGAGATGATGACGAGAGAAGTATTCATAGCCCCCCCCACCTACCACTATTCACGGGAAAACCCATAGTGGCGGAGACACCCAATCCCTCCCAATAGACGCCCGGGATAGAGAGCCAGAATAAAAAAACAGCGCCGTAAAAATGGCGCTGCTTTGAATCAGAAAAAGAATCATATCCGGATGCTTCCAAAACCGAAAATCCATAAGTCGGGGGAATCAGTCCTCCGCCAGAGGAACACTGATGAAGCGTCTGTCGCCACCTCGTTCCATAAGGAAGAGTACAGCTTTTCGTTTCTTTAAAATCAAATCCTCGATCTTCGCAACCACCTCTTCAGGTGTAGTCACGGGCTCTTGACTAACTTCCAAAATCAGGTCCCCCGCGCGCATGCCCCGTTCTGAGGCAAAGCCCTGTTCATCAACGCCCACCACGAGGACGCCCTGGTGCTCTTCGGAAAGATCAAAACGGCTCCGCAATCCAGGGGTAAGGCCTGACAGAGTCAGTCCCACCGATTTTATGACCACCTTTTTGGTGCCCTTGCCGCCACCGGGCTTTCCAGAAGAGGTTTCAGCCGTTTTCTCGAATTCCTCAAGCTGGCCGACGCTGACGTCGAAGGTCTTTTCTCCCTCGTCACGCCAGACCGTGATTTTCACGGTCTTGCCAATTGGCGTCTCGGCGACAATGCGCTGCAGGCGGCGCACATTGGGCACCTCCTTGCCGTCGAAGCTGAGAATCACGTCCCCGGCCATGAGCCCGGCCTTGTGCGCCGGTTCACTCTCATTAACATTAGCTATAAGGGCTCCTTCGGGCTCATCGAGGCCGAGGCTTTCGGCGATTTCCTCGGTAACACCCTGGATACGCACGCCCAGCCACCCGCGGCGAGTCTGGCCGAACTCGCGAAGCTGGGCAACCACCGTCTGCGCCAATGCGGATGGAATGGCGAAGCCGATACCCACGCTGCCACCCGAGGGCGAGAAAATGGCGGTATTAATGCCGATCACCTTGCCCTTCATGTTGAACAGGGGGCCGCCCGAATTGCCACGGTTGATGGAAGCATCGGTCTGGATAAAATCATCATAGGGGCCGGATCGGATGTCACGGGCGCGCGCCGAGATGATGCCAGCGGTCACCGAACCGCCCAGTCCGAACGGATTGCCGATGGCCATCACCCAGTCACCGACGCGGGCGGTATCGGAATCACCCCACTTGATGGCGGAAAGCTTCTTCTTCGCCTCCACCTTGAGAAGGGCAAGGTCGGTCTTAGCGTCGCGGCCGACGATCTCGGCCTTGAGTTCCGTATTGTCCTGAAGGATAACCGTGATTTCCTCGGCCTCGGAGATGACGTGATTGTTGGTGACGATATATCCATCCGGGTCGATGATGAATCCCGATCCCAGCGACATGCCCCTGCGCGGCTGGTCGGGTTGCTGGCGCTTGCGGAATTCACGGAAGAATTCCTCGAAGGGCGAGCCGGGAGGAAACTGAAAGGGCTCCAGCCCGCCGCCGCCTTCGATCATCTGGGTGCTGGAAACGTTGACCACCGCCGGCGAGAATTCCTCCGCCAGATCAGCAAAGCTCTCGGGCGCGGCGCGGGCCATCGCCGCCGCCGACCACAACACAACACAAACGATCGTGAAAACCGCTGAGGTCAATGGAGAATAGTGCCTTGATCTGCGCCGAGTTATCAGGCCGCGGCTCGTGATTCCGTTGATGGAATTCATGCTCGTATTTATGCCTTTCACGTGGCTTCTCCTAGTTTGCATACTTTTTTATCCCCATTAAAGGCATCATGTGGCGGATAAATATGGTGCAAATATGGCACGGGTTGCCTTTTACCAATAGTCCCGAAAGCCGGGCGGAACCTACCCTCGCAACAGCCACACCAAGACTACACCCACAACTACCGAGACCAGTCCCGCCCAGCGCAGCGTCACAATGGGAATATCAAGAGCCACCGTGATCAAGCGTTTCATCCCATTAGGAAAAAGCGTGTACAGGGTGCCCTCGATCACCAAAATTAGCGCCAGCGCTGTGAAGAGATCCTGCATCACCTTACACCTAGCTTATGGGGCCTAGGGGAATTGTCCGGTGAATAACCGAAAAGCGCCTTCCTGAAAAGGCGTGACTGGGACCATCCCAAGGAAAGAACCGTATTTATTTCTTGCCAGAAAATTCCTTGAAATAACGGAAGAACTCGCTGTCCGGCGAAAGCACCATGGTGGTCCCATCCCCGCTCAGTGATTTACGATAAGCCTCCATGGAACGGTAAAAGGAAAAGAAATCCACATCCTTGCCAAAGGCTTCAGCGTATATCTTGATGGACTGCGAATCGCCTTCACCGCGCAAGATCTCCCCCGTCTTGCGGGCTTCGGCCAGGAGCACTGTACGGTTGCGCTCGGCAAGCGAACGGATACGCTGTGCAGCCTCGGCGCCTTGGGCGCGAAACTCTTTAGCCTCGCGTTCGCGTTCACTCTTCATACGATTATAGATAGCCTCGCTGTTGGCCTCGGGCAGATCGGCCCTACGCGCTCGCACATCAATTACCTCGATACCGAATGATCCGCCCTCCGCGTTCATGACATCCCTGATGTCGTGCATGATTCCAGTACGCTTCTCCGAGAGCAGGTCAAGCATCTGCACTTTGCCCACGACACCACGCATGGCGTTACTGGTCATAGATTTCAGACGGTCGCGAAGAAGCAATTCCCTACGAACGGTCTGACGAAACTTCAGAGGATCGGTGATACGGTAACGGACGAAAACATCCACCACCAATCGCTTCTGGTCCTCAGCGATCACTTCTTCGGCTGGCGCATCGTAGTCAAGCACCCGCTTGTCGTAACGGGCCACTTCCTGGATGAAGGGCAACTTCATCTTTAGCCCGGGTTCGGTGATGACTCGCTTGGGATCGCCGAACTGCAGCACCAGCGCCTGCTCAGCCTGATTAATGGTGAACAGGGCACTGTACGATAGAAAGGCTAACGCCAGAATCACAAGGCCGGAAATTACGGGACCTTTGGTCATTCCCCGCCCCCCTCGACTGCTTCCTTGGCGGGGACAGCGCGACGCTTTTGAAGCTCCGGCAGAGGAAGATAGGGAACTACGCCAGAGGCGTTGTGCTCCGATGAATCGATCAGCACCTTGTTGATATTACTGAACACCTCTTGCAGGGTTTCAAGATAGATGCGTTTTGTGGTGACGTCCTTCGCTTTCGAATAGGCCTTATGAACCGCCAGAAAACGCTGGCCGTCTCCCTCGGCTCGCGCCACCACCTCTCGTTTGTAGGCCTCGGCCTGCTGGACAATCTGCGCGGCCTCACCACGGGCGCGGGGAATTATATCGTTGCGATAGGCTTCTGCATTATTGCGTAGGCGTTCTTGGTCTGCCTTGGCACGCTGAACGTCGCGGAAGGCGTCAATAACTTGCTCTGGCGGATCCACTTTTTGCAGCTGAATTTCCGTGATTTCGACACCCGTTCCATATTCGTCGAGAACTTCCTGCAATAGCCGCTTGGTATCCCCTGCCACAGCGCCACGGCGTTTGGCGAGAATTTGTTCGATAGGCATCTGGCCGGTGGTGTCGCGCATGGCGCTTTCGGCCACGCTTTTTATCGTGGATTCAGGATTGCGGATGTTAAATAGGAACTTGCCAGCATCCTTGATTCTCCAGAACACTGTGAAATTTATATCTACGATATTCTCGTCCCCGGTCAGCATCAGACCTTCCTCCGACACCTGGCGGATGGTGGTGGGCTTTCTGCCCTGTCGCGGAGAACGAAATCCGACCTCGATACGGTTGACCGTCGTCACCTTTGGAGTGAACACAGTCTCGATGGGGCTGGGCAGGTGATAATGCAATCCCGGCTGGGTGGTGCGCACCCATTCACCGAAACGCAAAACCAGGCCCTGTTCATCGGTGTTTACCCGGTAAATACCGCTGAACAGCCACGCCGCTACAGCGATCAGAAGGACGATCAGGACGTTACGCAGGCCGCCGCCGCCGGGTAGGAAACTACGAAATCTGTCCTGGCTTTCACGCAGGATATCCTCAAGATTGGGGGGCTGCGGCCCGCCCGACCCCCGGCTTCCCCAGGGTCCAGAACCTCCACCACCAGGACCGCCTCCTTGATTCTTCCACGGCATAGGATCTGACTCTCTTTAGTTCTCAGTAGGTTCCTTTTCCGTTACGACACACGGGCCGGAAAACTACCTGATCTGGTGCCACCCCGGAACGCTATCGCACCGAGGACTTTGAATCCTTAGTAATCAGCTATATATGAGACTAACGCCCCGATTTCAATTGGGGGCGCGCATCATATTCTTAAAAGTAAGCTTACGGCAAATACGTGGAGAATGAAACCCATGGCCGAGGTCACAGAAGAGCAGGTTCGAGGCGCCCTTGCGGGAATCACAGCCCCCGGCGGAGACAAGGATTTGGTGGACCTTGGGCTGGTCTCAGGTGTGGTTATTCGCAACGGCAATGTAGGTTTCACCATCGAAATTACGCCCGAACAGGCCGAAGCCTTTGGGCCCGTGTGTAAACTCGCCGAAAAAGCTGTGGCGGCCCTGCCCGGCGTGCTCTCGGTAACGGCGGTGCTCACCGCCGAGCGTTCCCAGCAACAGCAACAGCGCCAGCCCCCCACAAAGGAACTGATTCCTGATGTGCGTACCATCATCGCCGTGGCCTCGGGTAAGGGCGGCGTCGGCAAGTCCACCGTTTCTATCAACCTCGCCCTGGCACTGCTCGCCAGAGGGTTGAAGGTGGGCCTGCTGGACGCGGATATTTACGGCCCTTCTATACCGAAAATGCTGGGGATACACGGACGCCCCAAATCCGAGGATGGCAATATCTTGGAACCCAAGAAAAATTATGGGCTTAAATGTATGTCTATCGGTTTCCTAGTAGCCGAGGACACACCCATGATCTGGCGCGGCCCCATGGTTATGAGCGCCATTGAACAACTGTTGCGCGACGTAAATTGGGGTGAGTTGGACATTCTGGTAGTGGACCTACCGCCTGGAACTGGCGACGCCCAACTCACCATGGCCCAGAGGGTTCCACTCACCGGTGCGATCATCGTATCCACACCCCAAGACATCGCCCTGCTGGATGCCAGAAAGGGCCTCAACATGTTCCGCAAAGTGGATGTGCCAGTGCTGGGAATTGTCGAGAATATGAGCTATTTCAACTGCCCCCATTGCGGCGAGCGCACCAACATCTTCAGCCATGGCGGCGCGAAAGCCACCGCCAAAGAGATGGGAACGGATTTCCTGGGTGAAATTCCTCTCGACATAACCATCCGTGAGGCCAGTGACGTGGGCAAACCCATCACCGCTGCCG
>Ga0187827_10004481_pt1 | contig 17177 bp, 18 predicted proteins | sample ETNtaG_39_FD_167969 | JGI IMG/M metagenome (GOLD analysis project Ga0187827, IMG submission 167969) | Marine microbial and viral communities from oxygen minimum zone, Eastern Pacific Ocean - ETNP2014_SV_150_PacBio MetaG (Illumina Assembly) | ecosystem: Environmental > Aquatic > Marine > Hypoxic...
ACTGAAATGGCTAAAATTCCACAAACTTCACAACATACTAAAAATCAAAGCCCAAAACCGGATTCAAATTCTAAAGATCCATGTGCTGCAGTACCTAAAGACGCAAAAGCAGAATGCGAAAAAGGAATTGCTGCTGCTCGTAAAAACCAAGCAGAATCAAAAGCTAGAGCTGAAGCTGAAGCTAAAACCGAAGCTGATAAATACATTAAAAGTTTTGATCCAAATAATATACCTAAAATCGCAAAATATAATTTTATTAACTTAGATAAATTTTCAAGAATATCGAAACTCAGATCTGCTGTAGGTCATAATTATTCCTATAAAACTGAGGAAGATGATCCTACCCGTCAAAATTGCAAAAGTATGAAACATTATTTTATCCCAGTTGGAGCCCCTAAATCCAATGAAGCTGTTAGCACAACTCCTCATACATTTAAATGGATGACTCTAAAATTTTATTCCCCTGTTAATGGTGTTATAAATCATGTGGAATACACTGAAAATCAATATGGTACTGAAGCCAATTTTGGAATACAGGCCACAGACGAAGATGCCAAAGGATATTATTTTGATTATTATCACATTGCACTAGATCCCAATCTTAAAGTTGGTTCAACTGTAACAGAGGGACAACAAGTAGGTACACTAGGAGATGAAAACGCATATGGTGAAATGGCAGTATCTGCACGTGAATCAAAAACTAAAATACATTTAATTTCTTTTCTAGAAGTAGTCACGGATGAAATATTCAATCTTTATAAAAGTAGAGGAGTAGATTCTCCTTCTGATGTAATAATAACCCGAGAAGAAAGAGATGCAAATCCTTTACCTTGTGATAATTCTGAGGCTGGATGGTTTATTGGTAGCAGCAAAAGTAATAAACCTAATATTAGTTTTCAAAAATGGGTATATGAAAGTGAAGATAACTGGTTTTTCTTTAAGTAATTCAATCTACTAAAGGCCAATATTTAATAAACGGTTTTCCAATAACGAAATCATAACTTACTTGTCCCCAATTTCTAGAATCATTGCTTACTCTTCTATTATCACCAAGAACAAATATATGATTAGGATCTACAATTACAGGACCAAAATTATCATATCCACGATATTTATCTGATTCAAGATATGGTTCTTTAATCTTTATATTATTAACATAAACAAAGCCATCTCTTATAGAAATATTATCTCCAGGCACTCCTATAATTCTCTTTATAAATTTTCTTTTAACATTAGATGGATATTTAAAAACCACTATATCTCCATGTTGAGGATCAAAAGGTTCTAAAAAATATGAAGAATTATCAATAATATCTTTTGTTAAAATATTCTTAATATATGAAAATTTTAATACTAAAATTCTTTGATCAGATTCATAATTAGGAATCATGCTATCTCCCCTTACGATATAATTTTGCAACATAAGATTCAATGCGAAAAAAAATAGTAATCCTATTAAAGCACTCTCAGAAATCTCAACTAATGTTTTCCATGTGGTTAGTAAATAATTCATAAATATAAATTGACATTATTTTTCTTCTTATTTTATTCTTATTTAGGTAAACTGTAAGCAACAAGATTAAAAATTTAACACTATAATGATTAAAATATTTAAATTTCTATCCATATCTATATTTATATTTGCAGTGGCTCTATCATGTAATGATAATGATCAATCAAATATTGAATTAAACCAACCTAGCCAAAAAAATATCAGCAATTTAAATGAATCCAATGAAAATATATCTAAAATTCAGCCTAATACCCAAATAGTAAATAGTGGTCAGGTTGGAATATGGGTAAACGGGCAATCTAAAATTATGATAGCTCCAGATATTGTAGAAATGTCAGTTGGAATAGAATCAACTAATAAAATAGTCTCTGAATCAGTCAAAACTGTATCTATAGATCATGAAAAATTAATATCCATATTGATAAATAAAGGTATTCAAGAAAATGAAATTAAAACTACTAGATATACTATAAATCCTCAATACAAATACACTAAAGATGGTTCAGAATTAACTGGCTATGAAGTAGCTCATTATCTATCATTTATTTACAGAGATATTGATAAAATTGGAGATCTGATAGATATTATTTCATATGGTCCTAAATCAATAGGAGATAATTTACGTATCAATTCCATAAACTTTTCTATAGAAAACCCAAAAGTTTTTGAAAGTAAATTACGAGAAAACGCAATAACTGATGCAAAAGACAAAGCTAATGAAATAGCAAAGATTGCCAATGTTATACTTGGATCCCCAGTTTATATATCAGAAAATTCTCCAACCAATTTCACAAAACAAATTTCAGAATCAGATATTGGAATAGCACGTATGTCAGTTGCCCCTACTACGGAAATTTCTAGTGGGCAGTTAACTTTATTTTTTAGTGTCAATATGGGCTTTTCAATAGTTAAATGATAATTATATTATGCTAAAATTCACCTTGGAGAAAAAATGGTATTAAGTGACAAAACTATAAAAGAAGAAATAAAAAACAATAATATAATTATCGAACCTTTAGGAGAAAATGCAATCCAACCGGCTAGTGTCGATGTAAGATTAGATGAAAATATACTAGTATTCAGAAATACTGAACAACCTTACATTGATGTGAAAAATATTTCTGATGATCTAACCGATTTACTTAAAATTCAATCTGATAAACCGTTCATATTACACCCAAATCAATTTGTATTAGGAAGTACACTGGAATATGTAGAAATCCCAAATCATTTAGTATCAAGATTAGAAGGAAAAAGCTCTCTTGGAAGAGTTGGCTTACTAATTCATTCCACTGCAGGATATGTAGATCCTGGATTTAAAGGAAATCTCACTCTGGAGCTAAGTAATGTATCAAATCTTCCGATAACGTTATACAAAGGCATGAAAATTGGACAAATGTCATTTACACAATTAACTACTCCGGTAGAAACACCTTATGGCTCTGATATACTAAACTCAAAATATCAAGGACAAAAATTACCCACAGCAAGTTTATTTCACAAAGATTTTGGAAAATAAATTTAATCAATACATGTCAGAGGCAATTAACCAAGCTAAATTAGCTATGGGGTTAACAAGCCCTAATCCTCCTGTAGGTGCAGTTTTAGTTTCTGAGCACAATAAAATTATTGGGATGGGACATACTCAGGCTTTTGGTAAAAATCATGCTGAGGTAGAAGCTATCAATTCATCTTATAGCAATGTTCAAAACAGTACTTTATACACAACTCTTGAACCCTGCAGTATTGAGATAAACACACCTCCATGTACGGACAAAATTATAAAAAGTAAAATTAAACATGTGATTATTGGAACTACAGATCCTAATCCAAAAATAAATGGTAAAGGAATAAAAATATTAGAAGAAAACGGAATCACAACAGAAATATTCAAACACAATGAATCTCTCGAATACACACTCGAATCATATAAATATTTTGTTAAAAATAAAAAACCCTTCTTTACAGTAAAATACGCTATGTCTTTAGATGGAAAAATTGCAAGTGACACAGGGGATTCAAAGTGGATCTCTTCAAAAGATTCAAGAGAATATGTACACCATATAAGATCCAATTCTGATGCTATTTTAACTGGCGTTAGCACGATAATATACGATAATCCGCAACTTAATGTTAGATTATCTAATTATCTAAAAGAATATCAGCCTAAAAAAATTATTTTGGATACAAATGGTAGAGTTCCATTTGATTCTAAAACTTTAGATTCAAACTGTATATTAATCACATCAAAGATAGAAAACAAATTAAAAAACAAACTATGTGAAAAGGGAGTAAAAATAGAATATATCCCTTTAGGTGAAAATAGAAAATTAGATCTGAAATATTTGCCAGATATATTAATTAAATATAATTTAATTAATATTTTTGTTGAAGCTGGATCAACTTTACCGGGAGAATTACTATACAATAATCTAGTGAATAAAATTATTTTATTTATCAGCCCTAAAATTATAGGGAAATCAAAATTTACCCCATTCGGGAGTAAGGGAATAAATAAAATAATAAATTCCTACAAACCAAAAAAAATAATTCACTCTTCTATAGAAGATGATGTAGTAATAAAAGCGTGGTTATAAATGTTTAGCGGGATAGTAGAAAAAACTGGAATTATAAAAGAATTTGTTGCTGACAAACTTGTTATACATGAACCCTCAATAGCTAAAGAATTAAATCTGTCTGACAGTGTTTCAGTAAATGGTATTTGTTTAACAATAGTAGATAAAAACACAAACAATTTCATGGTAGAAATATCACCTGAAACAATGCAAAGAACAAACCTTAAAGATTTAAATGAAAATGATTTATTAAATTTAGAAAAACCATTAGCTTACAACGATTTAATAGGTGGGCATCTTGTGCAAGGACATGTTGACACAGTTGGAAAAATTGAAAATATAAAAGAGGATGGTAATTCCAAAATATTTACGATATCTCATCCCAAAACATATAATCACTATGTAGTTGAAAAGGGATTTATAACTATAGACGGAATAAGTCTTACGGTTGTAAAATGTATTGATAATAATTTCACACTATCAATTATTCCCTATACATACAGAAATACAAATTTAAAATTAAAAAAATCAGGACAGAATTTAAATATAGAATTTGACATATTAGCAAAATATGTAGAAAAATCTTTATCTATCAATAAAAATAATTAACATGTTCGCAAATATAGAAACAGCGTTAGAAGATCTTCAGCAAGGAAAAATGATAATCATCGTTGATGATGAAGATAGAGAAAATGAAGGAGATTTAGCTTTTGCTGGTGAAAAAGTAACACCTGAGCTTATAAATTTCATGGCTACTTTTGGAAAAGGGTTAATTTGTATTCCTATGCTTGGCAGCAGATTAGATGAGCTAGATTTAACTAGTATGGTAAAAGACAACACTTCATCCAATGAAACAGCTTTTACTATATCTGTTGATGCCATTAAAGGTGCAACAACAGGAATTTCTGCCAATGATAGAGCTAAAACCATAGAAACACTTATATCTCCTGAAACTTTACCTGAAGATCTGGCAAGGCCTGGTCATGTATTCCCTCTTAGATACACAAATGGAGGAGTTTTAAAAAGAAATGGTCAAACTGAAAGTATAGTAGACTTATGCCTGATGTCTGATCTTTATCCAGCAGGAGTACTTTGTGAAATAATTAATGACGATGGTTCAATGGCTAGAAGAGATGATTTATTTGAATTTGGCAAAACACATCACATCAATATAATTACAGTAGAAGATATTGCAAAATACCGTAAAAAATATAACTTGTTAAATTTAACTCCCGAAAAATCACATGAAACATTTATAAGAAAAAATGCAGAATCTTCTCTCCCTACTTCATATGGACCTTTTAATATAAAAACTTACAAATCATATCCTGATGGATTAGAACATGTAGTTCTTCAAAAAGGCAAATTAAGTAAAAATAATAAAACTCCTGTTGTTCGAGTACACAGTGAATGCTTATCTGGGGAAGTATTTAAAAGTTCAAGATGTGATTGTGGAGACCAATTAGATATGGCATTAAACCTAATCACTGATTCAGAATATGGAATTCTAATTTATCTTCGCCAGGAAGGAAGAGGTATAGGTTTCGCTAACAAATTAAAAGCATATACTCTACAAGACCAAGGGTTAGATACTGTTGATGCAAATTTACATTTAGGATATTCAGCTGACCCCAGGCATTTTACAGTTGCTGCTGAAATTTTAAGAGACTTAAATGTTTCAAAAATTGATTTGATGACTAATAATCCAAAAAAAATAATGGAACTCGAACAAGCTGGAATAGAATTAGAGAACATCATCCCTATTCAAACAACCCCAAATGATGAAAATTTAAAATACCTTGAAACTAAAAAGAATAGAATGGGTCATCTACTTAATTTATCTGAATTCCAAAAAACATCAGAAAACGAATAACCTAAATGAATAACAAGATTGCAGTAATAGTAAGTAGTTTTAATTCTGAAATAACAGTTAATTTATATGATGGTGCAATCAATTGTCTTAAGAATAATAATATTCCTGAAATGAATATTGAAACATACTGGGTTCCAGGATCACTAGAAATACCATATTTGGCAACTAAAATCGCATCATCTAAACAATTTGATGGAATTATTGCACTTGGTGCAGTAATAAAAGGCGAAACATATCATTATGAATTAGTTTCAGAAAACACTTACAACGGATGTATGAAAGTAAGTATAGAATACGAAATCCCAATAACTTTAGGTATAATTGCAGCGGATAATATCAACCTTGCAAAAGCAAGAGCGCAGGATATTAAAGCAGATATAAAAGAAGATAGAAAAACGCCTCTCAATTATGGTTACAACGCAGCTCAGGCGTTAATTGACCTATTAGAAATCGATATTAGCTCTTAATTCTTCTTTTTTTCCCTAATAATATAGGTAATGAAATTATAAGACTAATAAAGAATAAGATAAACATTCCCCACCCTCTATCAAAATTTTGAATATAATTCTTAGATTTATCAAAAATTGTTGCTTGAGGCAGGTCTGAAAAAATTATCTTAATCTTTTCCCCTTGTTTGAAATTGTTCATCTCTATTAAATTATACTTAATTTCATTAACAAAAGTCTCATTTTGATCATAACTAAAATCAGGTAATTCAATATTTAAATTATTCTCAGTAATTATTCTTAGATTATTTAAATCAAATTGTAAATTTCTTATATATATATATTCTTGTTCATCATATTTAATTCCATACGTAAATAAAATTTGATGTTCTCCAGGATAAACATTCCCTAAGACAGCAAATCCTTTATCAATGACAATAAATTCAACCCCTAGCAAATCTGAATCAATAATTAAATCCTCATAATTTGCCGGGAGTCCAAATCTAATCATTCCCATAGGATTATCCGAAGGTGGTTTAAATGTTGTTTTTGAATTATTTACCACTTTAATTAATTCCATTACCCATATAAGATTTTTAGATTTATCAACAGAGGTAAACATAACAGTAGAATTTTCTAATGTTATATTTTCAGAATTATCTGATGCTTTAAAAACTGTTAATAAAATTTCATCATTCTGATTAGAAATCAAACCAAGATCTTTGCCATACAACACGCCTTCAAATATTGATGAAACACCTATTACAGAATCATCCGCGTAGTTTAAAGATTTAAAATGAAAATATCCTAAATTATCTGATTTAGTACTATATTCTTCCAACTCCCCGTCACTAGAAACATGTAAAATTATCAAATGATCTTCTACATAAGAATTTGTAGTTCCATTTATTAATTGCCCCTTAATATCCCATTTGTTATTTTCGGCATAGATAATATCATTAAAAAACAATAAATTGATTAAAATCAACAATAGTAATAATAAATAATAAGTATTTTTATTTATTTCAATTAACTTCTTTAAGTAATTGTTCAATTCTCAACCTTGCATTTTTATCAATGGATGATTTGTTTATAATTTCCTGAAAAGAGTTTACATGTTCATCAAATTCTTTATCATTTAAAACGCCACTTTGATAGTCAGTAATAATTGAGTTCAAATCTAATTCAAAATCAGAATAATCATTCAAAGGTGTCTTTATGCGTTTTTTGTTTTTATTTATATAATTCCAAAAGTTATCATTAAAAGGCAACAATATTACTATTACCATTATAATTATAATGAATAACCCCAATAAATTTAACATTATTTTACTTTCACTTTATCTTTTTTTTTATAAACAGGTATGACAGAAATTAAAGCTCCAACAACCACAACAAACGCACCAGTCCAAATAAGAGAAACCAAAGGGTTTATTTTAACTTCGAAAACTGCTGAATTATCATCCGATATTACAGATTGAGAAAAGTAAAAATCTTCAAGTCCAAAATTCAGAATACCAGCTTTAGTGGAATTCATATCAAATCTAGGGTAGTAGCTTTTTGATGTGGTATATTCTCCTAAAGATTTACCATTTTTATCTATCTGCATAATTGCTTTAATATTAGTATGATCAGATTTTTGAGTTATATCGGTTTTCAAATAAGTAAATTGATAATTTTTTAAAGTTCCTGACTGCCCTGGTTTTAAAGCAAAATCTTTTTCAATACCCATAAATGAAGTTCCCGCAATACCTAACATAACTAGTAAAATTCCTGTATGAGAAATTATTCCGCCGTAACGTGACAAATTAGAATATAAAATATTCAAAAATTTGAACAATGTATTAGGTAAATTTTTGAATTTATTAAAAGATGTTTTCAAGATTTTATAGAATTCAATTAAAATCTGTATACTTGAAAAATACAAAACAACAAATGATATAGTTACCCAATAATGACCTGATATTATCCAGCTATTTAATACAGCAAGTAGAACTGCGATAACAAAAATAATTATTTTTTTATTTATATAAGATGAAATGTTTGAATTCTTCCATGGGACAAATGGGGCAATGCTTAGAATAATCATAATCAAAAGCAAAATTGGAGCATTTACCAAATCATAAAATTCTCTACCAACATAAATTTGTTCATCTTCTATGGATTTAGTGAAAACAGGATAAATTGTACCCATTAAAGTAATAATTGCAACCGAAAGAAATAGCACATTTTGAACAAGAATTAACGATTCTCGAGATAACACAGATTGCACATAGTTTACTGATACTAAAGATCTGTATCTATATATAAAAAATATGAATGAAAAGATAGTTGAAACAAACATAAAAAGTAAAAATGTCCAACCTAAAGAAGATGATCCAAAAGAATGAACAGAAGGAACTGGCCCTCCTCTATTAATAAACATACCCATCTGAGCCATAAAAAAAGCAAATATTATTAAAAACAAATTCCATCCTTTAAACATGTTCCTTTTTTTCTGAACCATTATTGAATGTATAAAAGCTGTCATTAACAACCATGGCATAAGAGATGAATTTTCTACTGGATCCCAAGCCCAATATCCTCCCCATCCTAGAATTGTATAAGCCCACCAACTCCCCAGAGCTAGCCCAATTGTTAATATAATCCAGGTAGCCAAAGCCCATATTCTCAAAGAATTTATATTCAAGTTTTCATTTTTTGCACATAAAGAACCAATTGCAATTGAAAAAGGAATAACAACAGCAGTTAAACCTAACATCTGTACTGGAGGATGCACAAACATACCAAAATGTAATAACAAAGGATTTATCCCTTGTCCATCTTGAACTATATTGGGAGCTTCTGTAAAAGGATTTGCCAAAATCGAAGTACTTATAATTAAAAATACTTGAAACAGCAGTATAAACAGGTGCGAAAAGTTAATTGAATTATCATTTAATTTTTTGTCTTGTATAAATAAAAACAGAAGTATTGATAAAGATGTACATATAAATAATAAAGAACCCTCATTGCCAGAATAAAATGCGATCCATGTATATATAAAAGGCATAGTGTTACTACTATGATCAGCAACATATTGAATGCTGTAATCATGGTTAACAAATCCTAGAACTAAAGTAATTGTAGATAATAACAGTAAAAAAGTTCCAAAATATGAAGCCAATCTTCCACTATATATAAATTTCAAATCCTGATATTTTATTCCGATAGAAATAGCAATAATTGAATATATATACATTCCAAGAGATAATTTGATTAATATATCTCCTAAACTTCCAAAAATCAATTTTGTTCTCCTTTTGTTCTAAATCGTATAGTTCTATACAAAGACCAATAAATAAAAACGCCAAATATTAATACAATTATTGGAATTATCCATAAAAATAAATTGCTACCTTTTTTCTGAGGTGTGGCAAGTATTTCTTTTCCGTATTTTGATGTAAGAAAAGATTTGATTTTGTCATCAGACCAACCTTCATCAATTTTTAATTTTATAAAATTCTTTAAATCTTTCGATACTTTTGTATTAGATTCAGAGATTGTTTCAGCTGGGCAGATCGGACATTTGATTTGCTTTTCAAGATTCAATAATCTAATCTCATTATGAGTCAAATCATTATCAACATTATAAAAACAACCAGCAAGGCTGATAACGATAATAAACAAGTAAATAAAATAATTATTCATTCTGTTATAAAAAATATTTTCCTGATTTTTCATATATCACACATTTCTAAGTTATAAAATTAACAATTTAATTTTAGTTTTGATATAATTTTTTCATAAACCCAATGTTTTAAATTATGATTATTTATTTTTATTCAAATAAAAAGAAAGCAGGTAAGAGCTTAATTCTATCAGCTTTTTCATTATTATTGAGTAATAATAAGATAAAGAATATTGCTATTAAGCCAATTTTTAATAACTCATCAAAAGATGATATAAACACACAATCACATTTAAACAATATACTAGGTCAAAAAACTACTTTCAAATCAAGATCTTTGACAGATATAAAATCAAAAAACGCAATTTCAAAACTTATGTCAGAAATTAAAAATCTGGATAAAAAATATAAAATTGTACTAGTTGAAGTAGATCATGAACTTAAATCAAACATAACTAAAGAATTCATTGATAAAAATACTAAAAGTATTTTTATCAATGAATTTTCAACTAGAATAAATACTAAATCTATAAATGAAATTAAAAATCTTAATGGAATTATTTACAATAAGATTCCTAAATATAGATCAACATACATAAAAGCAAACATTGAACCAAAACTAAGTAAGCAAAACCTTAATATTCTTGCAGAAATCCCAGAAATACGAACTTTAAGTGCAATTACTGTTAATCAGATTAAAGATTATCTAAATGGCGAATACATTGTTCAAACAAATGAAAATACTCTTATTGAAAACTTTTTAATTGGAACTCCATCCATGGATTCAGGTAAACAATACTACAAATCACAAACAAAACCTGCTGTAATAGCTAGGGCAAATAGGCCAGATATACAAATGGCAGCAATATATCAAGATGTTAGCTGCTTAATTGTAACTGGTAATTCTATTCCTGCTGATTATTCTATTTATGAAGCCGAAGAACGAGAAATCCCAATAATTGCTGTTAAGTCTAATACTATAGAAACCTCAAAAAATATAAATAAAATATTAGATATTTCAAATCCTTATCACAATCAAAAAATTGAAAAATTATCAGAATTGATATCACATCAAATAGATATTAAACAATTAATATCTACATGATTATCAATGAATAACACACTTACTCAAAATTTAAATGAAAACCAATTAGATGCTGTAATGCATAAAGATGGGCCGGCATTAATCATTGCAGGGCCGGGTAGTGGCAAAACTAGAGTGATTACTTCTAGAATTGCCTGGCTTATTAATTATGAGAAAATTCCAATACAAGAAATTGCAGCTCTAACTTTTACTAATAAAGCTGCAAATGAAATGAAAAACAGAATATTTCATATGCTTGATATACCTCCTATAAAATTTTTACCAAACATTGGAACTTTCCATTCATTTTGCGCATATTTGATCAGAGAAAATCATGATATTTTACATTTAGATAAAAATTTTGCTATTTATGATTCTTATGACCAAACAGCAGTAATTAAAAGAACTTTAGATGAATTAAATTTAGATACTAAAATATATAAACCACGAATTGTATTGAGTGTAATTTCAAACGCAAAAAGCAAAATACAAAATCCTGAAAATTATCAAAAAAATATTTCAACAGCATATGCAAAGAACATATATGAAATATATAAAATTTATCAGCAAAAACTTATTCAATCAAATGCATTGGATTTTGATGATTTATTAATGAAAACTTTCGAAATGTTAAATTCAAATCCAGAAATATCTAATCTATACCAAGAAAAATATAAGTATCTCCTTATCGATGAATTCCAGGATACAAATTTAATACAATATAGTATCGCAAAATCAATTGCTAATAAAACAAATAATATTTTTGTAGTGGGAGATCCAGATCAATCAATTTATTCATGGAGAAACGCAGATATAACAAATATTTTAAATTTCAAATCTGATTACAATAAATCTAAAATAATATACTTAAATAAAAATTATAGATCCTCTCAAAATATAATAGACGCTTCCCAGGCGGTGATATCTGAAAATGCTACAAATTATAGCCGTCAAATAACTGCAGTCAATGAAAAAGGGAATCTTATAATTTCAATAGAATCATATGATGAAAACGAAGAAGCGGAAATTATATCTAGAGAGATAAACAATATAATAAACTCAGACAAAATTCAATTAAAAGATATTGCTATTATGTATAGAACAAACGCACAATCCAGAGCTTTTGAGCATTATTTATCATCATTACAAATTCCATATCAATTAGTTGGCGGAACAAGATTTTATCAAAGACAAGAAATAAAAGATATCATCGCATATTTAAGATTAACTTTAAATCTAAATGATGAAACAAGTCTTTTAAGAATTATAAATATACCTACAAGGGGAATAGGGAAATCAACAATAGATAAAATCATTCTTTATGCAAATGAATCTAACATTTCTATTTTGGATGCAGCAACCATTTTATCTGATGTAGATGAAGATAATGAAATTTCAAAAATACTATCAAAAGGCCCTAAAAAACATGTAAAAAGTTTTTTAAATTTAATTACTGATATAAATAACAAATCCCAGATATTGAGTGTAGAAGAAATAATATCTTATATCATTAATAAAACAAATTACAAAAATTATTTATTATCATCATTAACAAATCCTGAAGAAAGATTAGAAAACATTGAGGAGCTTGTGAGCTCAATTAATAATTTTGAAAGTGAAGATGGAGAAAGTAAAATCAATTTATTTCTAGAGTCAGTAAGTTTAATCAATGATGTTGATAATCTTAATGATGAACAAGATAAACTGACATTAATTACTCTTCATCAATCAAAGGGATTAGAGTATGATTCTGTATTTTTAACCGGACTTGAAGATGGCACTCTACCTCATGTACTTTCATTTGAAAGTGAAAATGAAATGGAAGAAGAAAGAAGGCTTATGTATGTAGGGATAACAAGAGCTAAAAGAAGACTATATCTTTCGAGAGTTTTTAAAAGAGGAGGTTGGGGAAAATCTGAATTAAAAGAACCATCGAGATTTCTTTTTGATATACCGAACAAATTAATTGTCGGACATCAGGTAAATATACATAAAGAAGTAAAAAAAAATATTATCAAAAAGAAAGAATCTAAAATTGAGAATAATTTACCTTCACTCACAGCAGGAGATAAAGTTAAACATCCTCATTTCGGAAAGGGTATCATAATACAAATTGAAGATTCAAAAGATGATTTTGAATTAACAATAGCTTTTGATGAAAACAAAGGTATCAAAAAGTTTCTATATACAATGAGCGGAATTGTTAAGTTATAATATAAAAAATTAAAATATAATTAAGAGGAAAAATATGGCTGGGGAAAATATACCACAAGATCTTATAAATGCTATAGGAATAGAATCTAGTCCGTTAGAAAATGATATTGAAAAAGGAGCTATCAAAAGATTTGCAGAAGCAATTGAAGATTCAAACGCTATTTATACTGATGAAAGTTATGCAAAAAAATTAAATTACAGAAATGTAGTCGCACCACCAACATTTTTAAGATCAGTACTTACTAACCCTCTACCTGAAAATATACAATCTCCCTACTCTGCTGTAGTAGATGGAGGAAGTGTATGGGAATATTTTGAAGCAGTTTGTGCTGGAGATATAATTACTACAAAAACCAAATTACAAGATGTATTTGATCGTGATGGAAGACTCGGAAATATGATATTTATCATAAGAGTTACAAGCTATACAAATCAAAAATCTGAATTAGTAGCAACTCAGACCACAACTTCAATTACATATGAACCAAAGGAGAATTAAATGAATCAAAACTTATATTTACAAGATATTTCTGATGGTATGGAAATACCCACAATTAAAAAAGACCCTACAACTCAACAATTAGTAAAATACGCCGGTGCATCAGGTGATTTTTATCAAATACATTATGATATGGATTATGCTAAAAATAATGGTCTACCCGGTGTAATACTTCATGGAGCTTTAAAAAACGCTTTTCTTGCGCAATTACTAACCGATTGGATAGGGCCTTTAGGGAAATTAAACAAACTTGAAGTACAATACAGAGGAATGGATCTTCCAGGAGTACCAGTGTATGCAAAAGGAAATGTTAAAGAAATATCTTCCGATGGTACAATTAACTGTGAAATTTGGCTAGAAAAAGAAGATGGGGGAAAAACAACAGTAGGTAAAGCTGTAATAACTCTTCCATCAAAAAATTAATATGATAATAAAATTTCTATAATGTACTGCTATGTTTAATTTCGAACCATCAATGCCAGTAATGCTACTGCCTGCAATCACATTTTTAATGATATCTTTTGGGACTAGATTTACCGTAATATCAAATCTGATAAGAAAAATTCATGATGAATCTTCAGAAAAAACAGTAACGAAAACAAAAGATTACAGGAATAGGATTAACAGTGAAATTTCAGCATTAAATACAAGACTTTTACTCACACAAGTATTACAGGTTACAGCTGGTTTAAGCTTCTTATTAAATGTTATTTCTGTTTTATTAATTTTATTAAACAATGAAAATTTAAGCCTCACTTTCTTTATAAGCGGACTGATCGCATTAGTTATTTCTATAATTTTATTTATTGTTGAAATAACAATTTCATCTAAATCTCTAAGAGTACATATAACTGATGTGGAAAATGATGATAATTAAAAATTATTTTTTATAACTTTAATAAATTCTCTCACATATGCTTTAGACACAGGATTATTTGTCATGTTATTTTCTTTTAATGAAGTACCTACAATTACACCATCACAATATTTAAGATAATTATTTACATTGTCTTTATTTATACCGCTACCAACTAAAACAGGTTTATCAATCTCATCTTTCAAATTAATCAAATCATCTACTGATGCTTCTTCTCCTGTAATATCTCCAGTTATTATTATTCCATCTGCCATATTTCTCTCTACTGTAGCTTTAGCAGTTAATCTTAAATCTTGATTTCCCAAAGGGACAGCATGCTTAACTAAAACATCTGCATAAATTTTAACATCAGAATTCATTTTTTTTCGTAATTCAATTAATGGCCTGGCATCCCCTTCTACAATTCCTTCTTCTGCAATCATTGCGCCTGTTAAAACATTTACACGAATAAATGAAGCTCCTGTAACATGAGCTATGCTCATTCCAGACAACGCATCATTTCTCATTACCTGTATACCAAAATCGAAATCAAATTCTTGTTCAAGTTTTGTAACAATTTTTGTAAATGATGAAATTGTAATTGGAGAAGAAGGTATTTTAGGAAAAGGAATATCACCATAATTCTCTATATTAATCTTAGTTAATCCTCCTTCAAGTAAATTTTCCAAATCACTTTTAGCTCTATTTAATACATCATCCATACTTCCAGAATAATTGGGACTTCCTGGAAGTGGCAATAAATGTAACATTCCAATAATTATTTTGTTCATCTTTTATTTCCCTATTTTAACTTGTAAAGAATTAAACTCTTTTATTGTAGGCATTGAGTCTGTGGCTCCAGGTTTTTGTACAGCTATACAACCACTTAAAACTCCATATATAATTAATTGTTTAAATTCTAATTCTTCTGAAATTCCTAATGACAATCCTCCGCTAAACGCATCTCCTGCTGCAACTGAATCTATAACTTTTATATCATCTGGAATATCAATAAAGTATGATTCTTTTCCGTTATACCCAAATGCTCCCTGTTCAGCCATTGTTATTATCACATTTTTAACACCTTTATCTAAAAAGATTTTTGATGCCTCAATAGCCTGTTTTTCATTAAGTACATCATCAAGCCCAGATAATGTCTGAGCTTCAGTTTGATTAGGAATTAAATAATCAATATATTTATATGCTTCATCAGGTAGTTCATTAGCTGGTGCAGGATCCCAAATAACTAACTTTCCAGCACTTTTTGCAATCTTGGCAGCACTTAAAGATATATTAATTGGAATTTCTGATTGAAGCACAAGTAAATCAAATTCTGAAATTTTATCTTTCAAATAATTTAATTCATCATCACCACATAAATAATTAGCTCCCGGTGTCTGAATAATAGAATTTTCACCATTCTCATCTAATATTATTGTAGCAATACCTGTATGTGTGTTTTTATCTTTTGTAATTCCATCAGTATTAATTTTCTCATCATTTAAATTATATAGTAACTGATCAGCAAAAGTGTCATTCCCTACCCTGCCAATCATTGAAGTTTTTAATCCCAATCTGCCACATGCCACTGCCTGATTGGCTCCTTTGCCGCCAGGAGTTACAACAAAATCGTTACCAACAATTGTCTCACCTGCCTTGGGCATCGATTTAACAGCAGATATAAAATCAATATTTATACCCCCTATGACACAAACACTGAATTTATAAGATGGAGTAATCATTAGATTCCTCTAATATGAGTTTGTTCATTGGTATATTTCCATCTTCGGTTATTTCAGTTACAACTTCAATTCTTGATCCCTGAGATTCAATGTTATGCAAATCTAATTTTATGGCAAGAGTCATACCTGGTTGAATTTCAAAATCTAGAGAGGAATTCAAATCTGGATCTTCAACCACATCCAGTCCTACACCATGCCCCACACCTCTTCTTCCAGAAACATAAGGTGTAAAATTATCTGAATATCCAAGTGGTTCTAATTTTTCCAGCATATATTCATACACTGTGAGGGAGGAAGTTCCAGGTTTAATTAAAGGTACAATTTCTTTAATTATATTATGGCAAGAAACAACTGATTTTTTCTTTGCATCGCTAGATCCGGGCATTAAAATTGTAAAACCAGAATCATTACAATAATGTTCATATGAAGGATTGAAATCAATCATAACAAAATCACCTTCTTGAATTTTTCTCTGAGATGGTCGCCACGCAGGATAATTTGTATTAGGGCCACTCATAATAACAGTAGCAGAACCAATATCAGCTCCCATTTTACGCCCCAAATATTCTGCTTCAGCTGCCACTTCAACTTCTGTCATACCCGCTTTACATTTATGTATAATTTCTGAAAGTACATAATCATTAATACCTGCGGCTTTTCTCATTAATTCTATCTCTGCAGGAGATTTAATAGCCCTAATTTCA
>Ga0187827_10004482_pt1 | contig 17177 bp, 10 predicted proteins | sample ETNtaG_39_FD_167969 | JGI IMG/M metagenome (GOLD analysis project Ga0187827, IMG submission 167969) | Marine microbial and viral communities from oxygen minimum zone, Eastern Pacific Ocean - ETNP2014_SV_150_PacBio MetaG (Illumina Assembly) | ecosystem: Environmental > Aquatic > Marine > Hypoxic...
TTCCTTAATAGAATGTGAACAGTCAGAAAAAGCACAACAAATGACCGTTCAATTAAGTAAATTTTTACGTTATTCATTAGATAACAACCCTGATGCTAAAATGGCCTTAGTATTTGAAATAAAAGCATTAAATCTGTACTTAGAAATAGAAAAAACACGTTTTGGAGAGCGGCTACAAATTGACTTTCTCGTCTCGCAAGGTGCGGAGTCGGCTTTAATTCCTAGCTTACTATTGCAGCCTATTATTGAAAACTCGATGAAGCATGTTATTGCTAAAAATGAGGCCGGAGGCACAATTAGTTTAAGGGCAAATATCATTGATAATATGTTGGTGCTTGAATTAAGTGATACGGGGTCAGGCAAGCCTATCGATGGAAATAAAATTAAGAGCAAAACAGCTAGGGGAGTCGGCTTACGTAATATTGATGACCGACTTAAAGTGCTTTATGGAGATGATTATACCTTTCATCTTAATGTTAAACCTTCTGGCGGTTTAAAAACTACAATTAAATTACCTATAGAAAACAATGATGAAGCTGATATAGTTAATCAAGCATATCACACCATCAAGGCTAGTTAGACTTATGACGAAACTAAGAACAATCATTGTTGATGACGAGCCATTAGCGCTTAATTTTTTACGGGCGAAGTTAAATAAAATTTCTGAAGTTGAGATTATTGCTGAATGCAAAAATGGCCGTGAAGCTATTGAAAAAACCATGGATTTATCGCCTGATTTAATTTTTTTAGATATACAAATGCCAGGTGTCGATGGTTTTGGCGTGATAAAAAAGCTGCAGTCTGATATTGTTCCTATGGTCATTTTTACCACGGCATTTGAACAGTATGCCTTGGATGCTTTTGATGTGCATGCAGTAGACTATATTCTTAAACCCATTGATGAAGAGCGAATTGAACGAGCAATTCAACGGGCTTTAGTACGTTTTGAAGCAGATGAAGATGCATTAAATAAATCTCGAATTATCAGTGCTATCGATACGATTAATGAAAGAGAAACTAAACACTATCCGCCAGCACCAGAAACGAGTGTAAAAAAGCAAACGCTCCCGAATATTGAACGTAAAATTGTCATTAAGGATCGTGATGATATTACCCTATTAAAGCAAGCAAACATTGAGTGGATTGATGCCGCAGGCGATTATGTCTGTCTTCATGCGCAAGGTGTAACCCATATAAAACGGTGCACCCTAAAAAAATTGTTAGAAGAGTTAGATCCTAAAATGTTCAAACGTATTCATCGCTCTACCATAGTCAATCTTAATTATATCCAAAAAGTTATTCCTCATACTAAAGGTGAGTTTTTCCTTAAACTGGGAGAGTATGATCAAGTTAAAGTTAGTCGTAATTACCGAGAAGTGATTAAAAACTTTTTAACTGACATGTAATTCACCCGAAGCATTGTACATGGACTAAATATTCCAATAACATCGTTGCTTTAATCTCAATAGCTAGCTAATAACCACTCAAAATTAATGGGAATATAGAATAACTCTGTTTAAGTCATTTTATTTGTTCAAAGCTCGCTAGTGTCACGCTAAGCTGACTAATTTATTAATGTAATTGGTATTACCTCTTTTGTATTTATTCACATCATTAACACCACATTTTCAGCTGAATACTGGTTGGTTCTATGGCCGTTGTTAACAAGGTGTATTGTGCGTTGGATCCCCAGTTATTGTTGGTATAACTAACCAATATCTACCACGACTATGTGCAAAGTGTTATCGGGTAATAATTATGCTGAGATAATCAGTTCCTTTTTATCGCGATATCAGTCCATTTTAGCGCAATGATCTTGTCTTGTTTTATTTAACACTAGATGATGGGCAATAATAGCCTTTGTTTAATGTCATGTCGCATTAACCAATAGCAAATAAAGATTTTCCCGTAAGAGAGTGTCAAATGACAAATAATAGATTGTTACTATCGGCTTTAAAAAGAGTTACATTTTTGTGGGCAATGCTTACATTCTCTACTTATGCGGCTGATAGTCATGATCAGGATAGAACACACTATTATGCCCCATTCGCAAGCCAAGCTCCTAAAGTAGATGGGGTTGCCAACGAAAGTGTTTGGCAATTGGCTAAGTGGCAACAATTGGATAATCGCTGGTTAGGCCCTGAATATTCAAAAGAAGATTTTCAAGGTCGTTATAAAGTTGTTTGGACTAAAAACAAACTTTACTTAATGGCTGAAATTATTGATGACATATTAATTGATAGTCATAGAGATCCATTAAGCCAATATTGGGATGATGATTGTTTAGAAATATTTATAGATGAAGATTTTTCTGGTGGTGATCATCAATTTAATCACAATGCTTTTGCCTATCATTTCTCGCTAGATAATCAAGCGATAGATATTGGAACCGACAAGCAAGCTCGCTCATACTCTCACCATGTTGAAAGTCAATGGAAGCAAGCAGACGACAAAGTCATTTGGGAGTTAAGTATTGATATTTATACTGATGAATACCAAGACTTAGTAACAGATAATCAATCAATAACATTATCTGCAGGAAAAATTATGGGCTTAATGGTTGCCTATTGCGATAACGACGGTAGTGAATTACGAGAAAACTTTATTGGTTCTGAATCTGCTCCAGGTCCGGAGCCAGATCGTGGTTGGAAAGATGCGGGTTTATTTGGCAAATTAATTCTTGCTAAATAGTGTTTTTTCTCTGTGTTGTTGTTCATTTGATTAACGGAAAATGATCAGAAACATAGCGACTATTTAGGTGCTTTAATATCGGTAAAATAATCTTATGAAAAAAATAACTATCTTAGGAGTTATGTCTTCTATTGTTTTATGTGGCTGTCTATTTCAAACAAAAACAACACAAGTGACTAACGAAATGACCAGTATGAATTATCATTTATCAACAACGACAGAAATCCTTGTTACTAGTGAATCGGGTGACAAAATATCACCTAAGCCAAATCTTTCCTTTAAAGAAGGTCAGGCGCAAGGTCAGGTGATTACCATCAAACCAGATATTGTTAAACAAAATATTCTAGGTATTGGCAGCTCGTTTACTGAATCTTCCGCGTTTGTACTTGCTCATTTAAGCAAAGAAAAAAGAGCTGAGGTCATGGAAAGTATTTATGGCGAAAAAGGAGCTAATTTTTCTATTGCTCGCACAACTATTGCAGCGACAGACTTTGCGGTTGAAGGTAAATTTTCGTATGCGCCGGTCAAAGATGATACTCATTTAAACTCTTTTAGCATTAGTGTTGATGAAGACGGTTTTAGCCAAAAGCAATACTCTGGCATTCAAGATGAGCAGTTTGATCTATTACCTATGATCAAAGAAGCCTACGCAATTAAAAATAAACAAGCTGATAAAGACTTAAGAATTGTTGCATCAGCATGGACAGCACCGCCATGGATGAAAAATATTGAAGATTGGTATATTAATCCTACCGTTGAAAATAACTATCAAGGCACAGGTGGAGAATTAAAGCCTGAATACGTTGCTAGTTATGCGGACTACTTAATAAAATATCTTGATGCTTATAAGGCACACGGTGTTGATATTTGGGCGCTCACGCCTGTGAATGAACCCAATGGCAATAGTGGTCAATGGGAAAGCATGCATTTTACCCCAAAAACGCAAAATCAATTTATTAAACAGTATTTAGGACCTAAATTAAAAGCGAGTAATCATCAGGCAGTAAAACTGCTTATTTATGATCAAAATCGCGATCACATGGAGGATTGGACTGATGAGATACTCGGTGATAGCGAAACTTCCGCTTATGTTTATGGTACTGCGGTACATTGGTATGAAAGCACCACAAAAGTTAGTGAAGAAGTGTTTGAACGAGTTCATGAAAAATTTCCAAACTTTTCAATTATTCATACCGAAGGTACTATTGATGATCTTGGTAAAGAGGCGCCAGAAGGGGTGCTAGATCCTTTACGTTTTAAAGAGTCCAATTGGTTCAAAAACGATGATTTTTGGTGGAGTGAAAATGCCACAGATTGGGCATATACGGCAACATGGGCACCTAAACCAGAAGATCACCCTATTTATACTCCAGTGCATCGATATGCCCGCAATATTATCGTTAGTTTAAATCACTGGCTTGAAGGTTGGATTGACTGGAATATTGTCCTAGATAGTCAGGGGGGTCCAAACCATGTCGGCAACTTTTGTGGTGCCCCCATTATGATAGATACCAAAACTGGGGAAGTGTATTACACGCCGATTTATTATGTGTTATCACAATTTAGTCGCACCATACGTCCCGGTGATAAAGCAATACAAGTAGATAGCCAGTTCAGTGGTTTAGACAGTGACGCTTTACATGTTAGCTCAGCAATTAGTCAAGAAAATATCGTTAGTACGCAACTATTAAATACCACTAAAGCGCCAATAAACTTTTCATTACAAATTGGTGAACAATTTGTTGAGGTGACTATGCCGGCAAATGCGCTGAAAACCATTAGAGTGCAATTATAGTTATGAGTAGGCAACTGCCTTAAAGTGCCGCCGCTTAATTTCAGTGTATTACGAGAGAATATTTAGTGATTAATCATCCTTTTCAAACACTCACCCTGTCAAATGGAGCAAAATTAATTTTTACTCCTTGCCCTGGTAGCCAATCAGTGGGGCTTGACGAGTCTATGGGGCAACTCAAACACGCTGGAGTGTCTATGCTACTTACGTTAATGTTTGAGGGTGAAATGTTGGCAAATAATATCAGTACCTTACCTTCGCTATGTAACGCTCTGCAGATCACTTGGCTACACCTTCCTATTGTTGATGATGAGGCCCCACAAGTCCCTTTTGAACAACAGTGGGTATTAAATAAAGCGCTTATTTTAGAAGAAATCAATAATAAAGGTGTGGTGGCTGTTCATTGTAAAGGAGGTACCGGAAGAACAGGTACTGTCATTGCTTTAATTTTGTTGCAGCTTGGCTGGTCGGCACTAAAAATTCAACACGAAGTGCAAAGGTTAAAACCCAAAGCACTGAAAATTAACAAGCAAATAGACTATTTAAACAGAAAGCTAGACGACTCAGTTGAGGTATTTTATCTGGCAAAGTAGCGCGTAACTAACTTGTATTAGGATGGGTAGTGTAAACCGAAACCTAAAGGGAATAACACTGATGATTTTTCCGCAGTCGTTTTTGGCCATTCAAACGATAATTTTCCTTGAAAATTATATTTGCCAAATAAAACATCGCTAACTCCTTGTCCTTCTGAACCGGGTAACCAAGCAGCAACAAAAGCACTAGAGGCTTTAAGTTCAGCATTAATGATCAGTGTTCTTCCCGATATCAAAATGACGACAACAGGTATGCCTAAGCTGGTAAGTTTTTTGATGGTTAACAAGTCTTCAGGGTGTATTTTGTTTAATTCTGTAGAGCTGGCATAGGGCTGTGAGACATTAATTTGCCCATTAATTTGCGAACCTGCTTCAATAAAAAGGTCATCTCCATTTCTAATATCACCTAATCCTTCTGCATAAGGCGTTTCACCAATGATAACGATAGCAACATCATGCTCTTTTGCTTTTGTATTAGTGAGTGTTTCTTTTAATACTGAATTAGGCGCAATGGCTTTAATACCTTGCCAAATAGAAGTTGCTTGTGGAAAATCATGGTTACCTGAAACTCCTTGCCAATCAAGCGTAAAGCCGCCGCATTGATGACCTATATTGTTGGCGTTTTTTCCGGTCACTAATATTCTTGCATTGTGCTTAAGCGGGAGTAGTTTATGTTCGTTTTTAAGTAAAACCAGTGATTTTCGTACCGCTTCACGAGCCACGTTTTTATGTTTTAACGAATTAACATCTGGTTGATTTGCGCCTGGTCGTTCACTTGGCATAGGTGCATCTAGTAAGCCACAGGCGACCTTTACACAAAGAATCCTACGTACGGCATCATTTATTCTTGAAAGTGTGACTGTTCCCAGTTCTATGTGGCTATGCAAATGGCGAATAAACTGTTTCCAGTTACCCGAAAGCATAAACATATCAATACCAGCATTAACACCCAGGGCAACTGATAAATAAAAATCGTCAGAAAGGTAGTCGATACCGTCCATATCGGAAACAACAAAACCTGAAAATTGGAGTTGATTTTTCAACACATCAGTGATCAGAAACTTATCTCCATGACATTTGCTGCCATTCCAACTACTAAATGAGGCCATGATGGTCATAGCGCCTGAATTAAGCGCAGCAATATACGGACTAATATGGGTGTTGTTTAACTCATTCCAAGATATTTTTGCATTTCCTTGATCTATACCGTAAGAGGTTGCGCCATCTCCAATCCAGTGCTTTACACAGGCAACAACCCCCTGGTGTTTAACGTTGTTTTGTAGTCCTGAAATAATATTACTTGCATACTTAGTTGCAATACTTGGCGTTTGTGAAAAGCTTTCATAAAATCGTCCCCAATGATTGTTTTGAGCAACAGCAAGGTTGGGAGCGAATATCCAATCAATACCACTTGCTAAAACTTCTTGACGAGTAATGATGGCAATCTTTTTTATTAGGGCAGGATCATCCGCCGCACCTAAACCAATATTATGTGGAAATATTGTGGCCCCTTTGAGGTTACTATGACCATGAATAGCATCTATACCAAAAAGTAATGGAATCCCTTGGTGGCCTTTAGCTTGTGATGTTGAGGACAGCCAATAACTATCTGCCATATCAAGCCAATGTTGCAGTGTGTTTTTATCGGGTGCAGAGCTAGCTGAACACATAACCGAACCTAAATGGTAGCGCCTTGCTTCAGTTGGAGTACAGCTTAATCGTTCGGCTTGTGTCATTTGGCCAATCTTTTGAGCTAGTGTCATTTTCGACATTAGTTCATCAACGATCTTTTTCACTTCGGGTTTGTTAAGTATTGAGTGCATATTATTGTCTTATCCAATCTCATCTTTATTAACATCTCAGAAAAAGTAATATTGTTAGGTTATTACGACCATTTTAGGATACAAGTTAAATACGATAGAGAGGACTAATAAGCAGACTATTTGGACTTTTGAATGCTTATAGATGAGAAAAGAAAGTGTTGGTAGCATCAGAACAATGGTAATTAAATGATGTTACCAACACAATGTCAGGTTAGTTAGTGATTAGTGTAAAATGATTAGGAGCAGCATTAACACTCTGACCGTCGCTAAAGTTGACCGTCAGTGCTTGGTCACTAAAGTTATACACGACATAACTTATCACGCCGTTATGCTCAAATGCCATAGCTCCGGGATAGTCCGCTGTTAATGAACCTGTCCCGGTTTTTAAGTGGCCTAGGCTGCTAAAGGTGTGTATCCAATGATAAGTATGGGCTTTAGTTTCTCCTTCTTCAGCAGTATAGCTGGTCACGCTATTATAGTCCGCAATTGCAGCATTGGCATCGGTCATCGCCCAAAGGTTCCACCAAATATCACGCCATTGATCTGCCACTAATCCCGAAGGCTTACCATTAGAAGATTCCGCTAAACCAAGGGTGACATAATCTGCCATATATGCTGCATGTAAGCCCGTATGCAAAGTTAACGGGTTAGTCGGTAAACCCTGAATACCGAGAATATGTGCGTAGGCAGGGCTAAACCAAGTAGAAAATACCGCCCCATCACCCCAAATAATTGACGTGGTCATTTTATTATAGCCACTTGGAAAGTTATCCTCTGTCTCGCCGACATTATTATATTTATCGATATTATTCCAATACTCCCAGTAAGCCGCCGTTGTTGAAGCATGAAGGTAAATCCCACGTTCCGTTAACTCACTATTACCGGTAATTAAGCCATAGAGCACAATAGCACCATAGGAGTTAGCAGCTTCTGAAGTTGATTCATTATTATTGCCGCGGGCGAAATTAACTTTACCAGACGCCCATGAAAAGCCATTAGCTGGGTCGAAGTTTCTCAAATATGGGAACATGACATCATCTTTTCCTCCAGCATAATCACGGATTAGCAATTCAATCATGGGGCCGTATTGTTCTGCACTACACCAGGTCTTATCTGTGCGGCAAATTTCGGCAGCAGCGCGAACAAAGTAGCCATAATGAAAGTGATGATCGTTTAACTGCTGGTGGCTCATAAAAGACTCTTCTAGTGCCAACAGTGTGTTCCATTCTTCATCGTAAACAAAATATTTATTGATATCTAAGCTACCATCAGTTTCAGCGGTAAACCAATCGGATAATTCTGATTTTAACCAATTACGTAGAGTTGTTGCTTGAGCATTCATCTTATTAGCATCAGCAATGGCGATCAATTCAGCTACCTTATTGTAATTTTTACCTGACCAATAGGCATCAGTATGAGTATTCCAAGAATCTGCCCCTTGGGCAATAAAGTCATTAACCAGGTTGGTGAGTTGAGTTTTATCAAAAGTACCTTCAATAGAAGGCAATGAGGGCAGTACGCCAACAAATGGTAATTGATAGTTAAAATGATCCGTTTGACTGAACTTAATGTTTCCGCGAGCACTTCTGATTTTATAAGCCGAAGTTGATTGTGTCGAATTCTTCCAATGCAGAGGAAGCATGCCAGCGATAGTTTCAACGGCCGTACCTTGTGCATTTAAATAGCGATGACTTACCGTCACGGCATTGTTTGTTTGGTTGACTGAGTAATCAATGGACACCGCTGCCACCACATTGCGCGCTTTAGCTTCAAAGAAGCTGCTTAAACTGTCATTAGGAATTCCAGCTAAATAAGGTAAATAAGTTAGCGTAAATTCTTTTGCTGTATTATTAATAGCAATTTCATTACTGGCTATATTGGAAAAGGTTGTTGCTCCTTCTCCTGTGATCAAGAAGTTATTGTGGTTGCCGGCAACACTTGTCCAGATGCCTAGGCTGTTTCCTTGCTGGTAGAAAGTTCCTTTCTCGCCACCATCTTCACGCAGAGTACGTAAAACAGGAACACCATCATAGGCTTTAAAGTAGATATAAGGCGAACCATGTACAAAAGTTGCCTCCATTATCGCGACACCATTGCTCTGCCATTCAACGGTTACAGAACCATCACTATAGTCTTTTAAATACCCCTCCAAGTTGGAGTGAACACTATTGCCTATGGCTAGACCATCAAATACTTCGCTAAATGGGTCCGGAATAGGATACATAAAGCCATCACCGGCAGTTGAAAGACCTGCAGGGATACCCATAACTCTAACACCTTTCTCGGTAATACGTGCGGTCATAGGATCTGGCGTAATATAAGCAGCATGGTTAGCATCGCCAATAGTCATCTCACCCATAAATGGGATAGAACCCCACCATTTATGGGTTGGTGTTGGTTTAGACAACGCGGTGCCAGTTAATTGTGGGTGTAACTTGGTTGGCGTTCCAGAAGGGATGCCTGTTTGCGTGTCACATGCGGCAATGGCGGGTTCAACAATACCTGCATTATAAATCCAGTTACCATGATCATAAACACATCGATAACTATCCGGATTGATAGTGTTAGCAATATTAGCTGCTCCATAAGAGGTGATAACATAATCATCAGGAATAGTACCACCATCATTGATGCCAGTAAAAACTACGTTATCTAGCTGAAACACGGTACTGGTCGCATTGGTAGCCCAGATAACTATACCTGTATTGACGCTAGCTAGATCAAGCCCGCCCGCAGCTAGTGTGGCTAAAGATACTTCAACGGTTTCCCAACCAGAATTACCTTTACTACCCAAGTTTTGATCACCAGAAGTACATGGGAAAATACAATCTAATTTCATGGTAATATTGGTGTCACCACTTAGGACTTTTATATCAAATACTAGCTTACCGTCAGTATGATTAGAGAGATCTATGATACCATTTATACCAATAAATAAACCTGCGAGATCCCCTGTTGAAGCATGAGTCACCTCAAGGACATTGCCACGGTCTAGCTCGTTAACAATTTCCCAGCCTATACTGGGACAGCCAGCACCACCATCGTTATTACATTCACCCCAGCCAATAGCTGCATCAAAAGCATTAATACCCTTGTTCCAACTTGGACCAACTACCCCATTATCAAAAACAATTACCTTACTATTACTATTTTCAGCGCTCACTTCGACTGTTCTGTTTGCTGTCGCGGTATTATTAGCAAGATCTGTTGCTTGGTAGGTAATAATGTAGGTTCCAATTATGTCTGCTACTGCACCAATAGTAGTAACTGAGACTGTCCCGTCTACAGCATCTATCGCTGTTGCACCCGCATCAATATAAGGGGTGCCGAGCTTGTGGTTAATTTGCGCTGAGCCAACTAAGCTAATAGCAGGGGCTATTGTGTCTGCGACTGTTACGGTTCTGGTTAATGTTTCACTATTACCAGCATTATCCTGTGCGGTATAGGTAAGTATGTAGGTTCCCGCAGAATCTGCTACATAGCCAGAAGTGGTAATTGATAATGTGCCGTCTACGCTATCAATTGCTGTAGCTCCCGCATCCATATAAGGGCTGCCTAGCTCGTGATTAATTTGTGCAGCGCCAACTAAACTAATAACAGGGGCTATTGTATCTGCAACCGTTATAGTTCTGGTTGATGTTGCGGTATTGCCAGCACTATCTTGTGCGGTATAGGTAAGGGTATAAACACCCGCTGATTCGCCTACTATTCCTGAAGTGTTTACCACCACTGAACCATCAATATCATCAGTTGCTGATGCGCCAGCATCAACATAACTGGTACCCTGTTCATGCTGAATTGTAGATGCACCAGTTAAGGTAATAATTGGTGCTATAGTGTCTGCCATAGCGGTATCTTTAACGCTATCACTGCCACCACAGCTTTGAAGTGCTAGTGCCAAGAGAGAGAATGTTAACAACCGGGTATTAAATCGAATATTTATCATTTTTTTTTTGAAGTATAAGTTAGTAGATAAATTTATAGACTTAAGAGCACAATAATAGTTAAAAGCGTTCAAACGGATTAATTAAGCGCTGAATTGGATTATGTTCGATTTTATTATTTTCAACATCAAATATCTTGAGTATGATACTCAAAGTAATAGGCTATTTAATGATTATAATATTTTTTCAATAGAGTCCTGTACGGCCTGTTTATTGAGCATCACTTCAACATCATCATCTTCAAATTTATTCATTAGCGCTTGCCCCATTGGTGATTGAGGGGTGATAACCGTAATATGCTGACCAGCTTGTTGACAACGAAAACCACCTGCCGCGGGGGCAATAAAAAACCAATGTTGACTTTTGCTGTCTGCTGACAGTTGCACCAGGGCAGAGAGTGAAATGGGCATATTATTATTAAAAGCAATTAATTTTAGTATTTGGTAATTATTGATGGCGGCCTGCAACTCCTCAACTCGCCTTGACTGTCCCTCAGCTAAATAGCTCGCTTCAATTGCCAGTGTATCATACTGTGTTTCAGCAATACTTTGATCGTCTATTGCGGCGGCGTGAGCGGCATTCGCAGCGTTAATTGCTTGTGTTAATTCATCGTTAAGCGCTTTTAAAATTAACGTAACAAGTGCTTTTTTGTCTATTTTTAGTGGCTGCATTTTTTCTTTTTGGCCGATAATTATATCGTGTAAATTCTACTATGATTATTAACTTAGTAGAAATAATTATTGTTTAATCTGACAGGTGTCAAAATTAACTTGAATTTTTCATTAAAGGTGCGTAAATTAACACCACTGGTTAGACCAAAAGATAAAAGTGAGAGCAAAATGACTGATAACAGCAAGGCAAATCCATTCCCAAATTTATTAGCCCCATTAGATTTGGGGTTTACTAAAATAGCCAATCGTACCTTGATGGGCTCTATGCACACAGGGTTAGAAGAAGAAAAAAATGGTTGGGCTAAGTTAGCCGCTTTTTATGAAGAGCGAGCTAAAGGTGGTGTTGGGATTATTGTTACCGGTGGTGTTAGTCCTAACAAACGTGGTCGTATTTCACCGTTTGGTTGTGAAATGAGCCACTTTTGGCATGTAGATAAGCATAAGACAGTAACGGCTGCGGTGCATAAGTATCCAACCAAAATATGTTTACAGTTATTGCATACTGGTCGTTATGCCTATCACCCATTTAGTGTTGCGCCGAGTAAAGTTAAGTCGCCTATTTCGCCATTTACGCCAAAAGCCATGTCAGAAAGACAGATATTGTCAACGATCAAAGATTATGCAAGTTCAGCAAAATTAGCGGCGAAAGCGGGTTACGACGGTGTAGAGATAATGGGTAGTGAGGGTTACTTAATCAATCAGTTTGCTTGTTTACGTACTAACCAACGTGATGACGACTGGGGTGGTAGCATTGAAAATCGCATGCGTTTAGCGATTGAAACGGTTAAAGCAGTACGCGCTAAAGTTGGCGAGAAATTTATTATTATTTTCCGTTTATCGATGTTGGATTTAGTGGAAGGTGGTAATAGTTGGGATGAAGTGGTTACTATGGCGAAAGCTGTAGAAAAAGCGGGTGCAACTATCATTAATACTGGTATTGGTTGGCATGAAGCGCGTGTACCTACCATAGTGACTTCAGTACCAAGAGCGGCATTTACTTGGGTTACTGAGCGAATGAAAAAAGAAGTATCAATTCCTCTGGTGACGACTAACCGAATCAATACACCAGAAGTGGCGGAAGATATTTTATCATCAGGGCAGGCCGATATGGTTTCTATGGCTCGCCCATTCTTGGCTGATGCAAACTTTGTTAATAAAGCAGCAGAAAATAAATCTGATGAAATTAATACCTGTATTGGGTGTAATCAAGCTTGTTTAGATCATGTATTTCAACAAAAACGTGCTTCGTGTTTAGTCAACCCAAGAGCTTGTTATGAAACAGAGTTGAATTTTGATAAAGCACCAAGTAGTAAAAAATTGGCTGTGATTGGTGCAGGTCCAGCTGGTTTAGCTTTTAGTGTTTATGCCTCTGAGCGTGGTCATAAAGTTGAATTGTTCGACAAAATCAGTGAAATTGGCGGTCAGTTCAATGTTGCCAAGCAGGTGCCGGGCAAAGAAGAATTTTACGAGACCCTGCGTTATTTCAACAAAAAACTGGCCTTGCATGAGGTCCCAGTGCATTTAAATAATGAACAAAGTGTTGAAAGCTTATTAGCCTCTGGTTTTGATGAAGTTATTTTAGCAACAGGTATTAAACCAAGAAAACTTGATATTAAAGGCATAGACCATCCGAAAGTGTTGAGTTATTTGCAGGTGTTACGTGATAAAGTTGAGGTAGGTGACAAGGTTGCCATTATTGGAGCCGGTGGTATTGGTTTTGATGTTGCCTCTTATTTAGCTGAGGAAGGTGAGTCATTAACGATAAATCGAGATGCGTGGTTAAATAATTGGGGTGTAGATAAAGACTACCAGCACGCAGGTGCATTAAATACAGATAAATTGTATCAGAAAATTGAAACTAGCCGTGAAATTACTTTACTACAGCGTAAAAAGAGCAAAGTCGGTAAAGGCTTAGGTAAAACTTCAGGCTGGGTACATAGAGCTAATTTGGGTAAGCATGGCGTCAATATGATCCCTGGTGTTACTTATAAAGCCATTTCTGACGAAGGGCTATTGATTGAAGTTGATGGCAAAGAGCAGTTACTTGCTGTGGATAATGTTATTGTTTGTGCTGGACAAGAACCAAACCGAGATTTACAACAAGCACTTGAAGCCGGCGGTATGAAGGTTAACCTCATTGGTGGTGCAAATGTTGCGGCAGAACTTGATGCTAAACGTGCAATTCGTCAAGCGGCTGAATTAGCCATGGAAATTTAACCCTTCTTGATACATTGATGTTCAAAAGGCTGATGTAACAAGGCTATAAACTTGTTATACTCAGCCTCATTATCATCGTGTGTTTGTAAAATAATTAATGAATAAAATAGTCGTAAGTAGCACAGATATTCAAATCTACTCTTCGCCAGCACAGTATAAGCAACAGTTATTGTCATTAATTGCTCATGCGAAAGAGCGAATCTATATCACAGCCCTTTATTTACAAGACGATGACGCTGGAAGAGAAATTTTACACGCTTTATATCAAGCCAAAGCAAAAAAACCATCTTTAGTGATTAATGTTTTTGTCGACTATCATCGTGGTCAACGTGGGCTTATTGGCGAAAAGGAAAGCTTAGGCAATAGAGAGCTTTATTTAGAACTTGCCAAGCAGTACTCTGAGCCAGTTGCTATTTATGGCGTGGCAGTAAAGCGTAAAGAAATTTTTGGTGTGTTGCACTTAAAAGGCATGGTCTTTGATGATGTACTTTTTTACACGGGTGCTAGCATTAATGATGTTTATATGCACCAAGGTGAGCGGTATCGTTTAGATCGATATTATCAAATTAACAGTACCGCACTGGCTAATAATTTTTGCCAATATTTGCAGCAAGTGTTTGTAGACTCTCATTTAACCCCGCAGATTAACGGTGTTGAGTTGCCAAGTCAAAGCCAGCAAAAGCGCAATATCATCGCTTTAAAGAGCCGTTTGAAAAAAGCACACTATCCAATTCCTGTCAGTGAAAATAATCACGCAAGTATCGTTAAACAGCCTATATTTATTACTCCATTTATAGGTTACGGTCGAAGAAAAAACCAACTTAATCGCGCGATTAGCCAAACAATAAAAAATACTAAACAGACATTATTGCTTTTTACGCCTTATTTCAATTTACCACCCGTTTTAGCTCGTGATGTGGTTAAGGCACTTAAACGTGGTGTTAACATTACCCTAGTCGTTGGCGATAAAACCGCGAATGATTTTTATATCAAAGATGATGGTGCTTTTAGTACTATTGGTATCGTGCCTTATATTTATGAAATGCTATTAAAACGTTTTGTAAAACGTTATCAGCATTTTATTGATCAAGGTTTGTTATCAATACACTTGTGGGAGCATGAAGATAATAGCTTTCATTTGAAGGGAATTATTAGTGACGAACGCCATCATTTATTAACGGGTAGTAATTTAAACCCTAGAGCTTGGGCACTTGATTTAGAAAATGGCTTGTTGCTTGATGATCCGTCAAAAGCATTTATGGTTAAAGTAATTCCAGAGCTTGATGCCATTATGGCGCATACCAAGCAAGTTAATCATTATAATGAGTTAGAAAGTGTTATTGATTACCCAGAAAAGCCCAAAAAACTACTTAAAAAGATCCGGTTAACCCAAATAGACCGAGTTTTAAAAAGATTTTTGTAAGCCTTTGATAGACTCAGCAGAATCAAAAAGCAATCTTTGTGTTCAAAAAAACAGATTAAAAAGATTTTTTTGCTTCAATTCTAATGGCAAAGTTATCTAAATCTTGGTTGTCTGTTTGTGGAAAAGCAAAATCGATATGTATTACTTGATGATTTCCCCCCGAATGCGGTGAATATAACCTCACTCCAATACCAACGGAGTAGAGCCAGTTATCTTCGATATTAGTCATTGGCGCATTACCAAAAGCTTTTCCGGTATCAAAAAAAGCGGCACCGGCGAGATCAAACAACTTAAATAAATTGATTTGTGGATAATAGCGAATTTCGCTGGTGACTTTGACGCTATATTTTCCATGTTGATACTGTAAAGGAAAACCACGTAGCCCTGAGGTTCCTCCCATGGTTACAGGTTGATCTAAATATTGATTGCGACTGATGACATTAGTATTATTTAAATAAAACCCCCACTCTTTAGTAAAGTGGTAAAAATATTCACTGTTAAGGGTTAATAAAAAACGTTGCTGGTTATTATTGTATATATCGCCTTCTAGGCTAAGGTTCATTAATAATAGAGCATTGTCTTGCATTTCAAACCCTTTATTTATTTCTGCTTGTAACAGTGCCCAAGCTGAATGTTCCTTATTACCATCACTGATGCCTAATCGTCCTTTAAATTGCCAACCATGGTTAAAGTCTTCAATGTGAGTAATTAAGTGAATGTTGGAGAGTTTTTTAAAATCTTTTTCAATATAATCGACACCCAACCAAGGATAAATAAACTTTCTATCTTTTGGCATGGCGTGATCAGGGTGTAGGTTAGGCGAGGTTGGTGTGGATGAAAACGTATGGTAAGATTGAGTAATACCTAGATGCAAGCGTAACAGTTCTTTATCGTTATTAAAATTAAGCCAAGCATAGTCTAGTGTTTTAAAACTTTTTGTATGGCGATAAATTGCTTGCTCTATGTTATTTTGAAATATAGTGTCGTCACGAGATTCTTCATCAAAACCAGCGATATAAGCAGTTTGTGTGTGAAAGCTAGCAAAGTGTTTTTGTATAAATAAAGACTGCTGTGTACCATCATCATTATCGGCAAACCGGACTCGTAAATCGATATTTTGTCTTGAAAATAAAGGAATGGTGGTTTTTATTTTATAACCTGTACGTTGCGAGTTTTTATAAGATTCTAACTCTGCATCAATGCCCAAACCTAAAAAATTACGCTCTTTGATACCAACACTATAATTGCTTTGGCTTCCTTGTCGACCAAAACTAATGGTGGGCATTAAAGACCAATTATCCCACGTGGTAACGGTGATATTTTTCAACGTATCATCTGCGGTGACCTTAGCATCACGAAGGTATTTTCTACTACGTAGGTGACGCTCTAATTCTGCTAAATCAGCATAGTTTTTATTACACTTGTCGATGAAAAAAGCTGACTCATTCTCTAAGGTAAGTATTTTAGTGTCGACATGAATGGCATTAGCCCAGTGATGTAAGAAAATTATGTCTTTTTCGCTTTCATCAAATATGGTTTGAGGAGTAAAGGTAATGATTTGTTTGGGGCAATTATCATCTTGTGCTCGGGTGACAACTGGCATAGTGCCTGCGATTAAGGTAAGCACTATCAACAATAAATAATAAGGTACTCGTTTACGGCAAATGGTTATAACCAATATCCTTTTAAGTGTGTATAGGGCTTTTGTTAAGTATAACGATTTAAAGCAGGTTTACTTGATTTTTTTAGCATTTGTGACAATTTGTCTTCCATCAGCGAGTAAGTCTTTGGTGTCAAAAACAATGCCATCTTTGATGGCGCTTGATCTTTATCGGGGACCAAATCCTATGCACGGCCAATAATAACGTGCCAACTAAGTTTATCACCAGTAATCGTATTTATCATGTCAGTGTTTCTCTTCTAGGCGGTGATTATTGAGTTGGTGTATAAAGACGGTCCGCTGGATTAAACATCATCCAGGAAGTCAATATATATTTATCTGAGGAAACAGGGATATTACCTC
>Ga0187827_10004484_pt1 | contig 17176 bp, 13 predicted proteins | sample ETNtaG_39_FD_167969 | JGI IMG/M metagenome (GOLD analysis project Ga0187827, IMG submission 167969) | Marine microbial and viral communities from oxygen minimum zone, Eastern Pacific Ocean - ETNP2014_SV_150_PacBio MetaG (Illumina Assembly) | ecosystem: Environmental > Aquatic > Marine > Hypoxic...
TAAGGGCAAACTGTGGCTCGCCTTTCCGCGTCCACACAGCCGGATGAAGGTCGGCCCGGAGGGATCTTTGCAGCCCTACTCGAAGGGCACGTATTACAAGAAGGCAGCCGACACTTTTGAAGTCGCCGGTACGAAATATCCGTGGCTGTTCGCATCCGGCTTCAAGGGAATTCACAAGATTCAGATTCCACTGATGGATAAATCCGATGGTGGTGCGCTCTACAACATCCGATTGGGGTGGGTGGATTTCGAAAACACGAAAGCTGGTGAGCGCGTGTTTGACCTTTTCATTCAGGGCAAGAAAGTCGCTTCAAATGTTGACATCATCAAAGAGACCGGCAAAGCGCGCACCGCCCTGGTGAAGGAATTCAAGGATGTCGAGGTGCTCGAAGAGTTGGAAGTTCAGTTGCGTAAAGTCGGTAAATCACCGGACACAAAAACAAATCCCGTGATCAGCTTTGTGGACATCGTACGCACACAAGCTCTGCGCGTTGGGATCGGATTGCCAACACTGACGATGGGCGATGTCGACAGTCCGAAAAAGATCTCTGTGAAGATTGTGAATCAGAAGGAAGCTGCATTCACAGGCGTCCTCAAAATCCAGATGCCCGATGGATTCAGTGCCACACCGTCGAGCATACCTGTCCAGGTAAGCCCGGACGGCAGGCAAGAGTATTCAATGGAGATCAGTGTCACCAAACCGGGGGAAACCCAATCGTTGGAGTGGTCGGCTCTCCTTCAGACCGAGAAAGGAAAGGAAGAGAACAGAGCGGTCAGCAGTTTTGAATACCTCGGCAAGCGCCGCAGAGCGGTCATACAAGCATCGGAAGACACTTTCGTGAAGAAGCAATTCCCATCCAGGAATTTCGGCAACAGCGGCTCTCTGGCTGTCGACGGCGGGAGCGCGGCCATGGAGGACATCCACTACGCGATAGGCCTGCTGCGATTCAGGTTCGACATCAAGGGCAAGGTGTTGTCCCAAAAGCTGCGCATCCACGTCATGAAACACGACCACGCACAAAGCGGCAACAGCGGCAAGCTCCGCGAGATCACAGGCGAATGGGGTGAAATGGCCGTCACACTCGACAACATGCCAAAGCCCGGCAAAGTCATCGCTGATCTTGGAAAGGTGGACCGAGGAGTCTGGGAAGAGCGATCATTGAATGTGGACCTGAACGGCCGCAAAGAGCTCGGCATCGCCATCGTTCCGGTGACGACGGACGGCGCGACTTATTTTACACGCGAGTCGAAGGTGCCGGCGGAGCTGGTGATTGATTACTTGCCCGAGTAGGGGCGCTTGGTGCGTCTGCCCCCAGAACAAACGCGAATCTTCGCATACTGTTCGTGGACGAGAGCTTCGACATGAGTCGAGAGGCAATTCAAGTGAAATAGCTCTTTGCGCAGAAGGCGTTGAACAACGTAGCCCATGGCAAAATTAGCGAAGCGAACGACGCCCCGGAATCGGCTGTCCAGACATTGACAGTGACTCCGACACTCATAAACTTTAAGGCTTTTCCGTAGCGCCCTGATTTGTCTCCCAGTATCAACTTATCAGGGCAACTTGGCCATTCTTGCGGTGTCCTATGCAGCGAAACATCCCGGCGATGTTAATGGCGATACTTCGGCGGACAAAGGCACATATGAAAAGGTAACCAAAGCAATCAACAAAGAAGATTGGAAGAGTTTGCGAGAATTGGTCAAGAAAGGAATGAAGGCAAATGGGTATATTTCGAATTGGATGAGGAGCCCATTGCGCGTAGGAAAGTTGATTCGAGTTGAGAATGAATTCAAACTTGAAGGAAAGACATGCAAAAGGTTTTCTTTCGCACTGCACTTCAAGGACGGCCGGAAACACCCTCATTTATTCCAAGTTATGGTCGGAGAGGAAGGCGGCAAATCCTCAGTCTTGGACTTTTGGGAGTTCGGATGGTGAATCCACATAACCAAGCGCTCGACAGAACTTGCGCGAATACCGCGACTGAAGAGTTACCTTCGCTATGATTTTCTCTTTACTTGCTGGCGGGCGGAGCTCGTGCAAGTCTGTCAGCTTAGAAGTTAGGAGCGGATGACTTCCAGGATCTTTGTTTCACATGAAGACACCAGCAACGTCAGCCAATGCCTGCGATCTCAGAACCTATGGGGCCGCGCTACTTGTCCTAGCGTTTGGCGTTGCAGCGGATTGCCGCGGCGAAGGCCAAACGCCACCGGCGCAGAAGGAGGAGCTTGCCAAGAAGAAGGCCAAGGCTACCGTCTCCTGGCGTGAGCACCTGTCTTCCTGCCTTAGGAAGCCTATCTCCCTCAAATTCGAGGGCACTTCTCTTCAGGGCGCGATTCTCCTCCTGGGCAACATCTCCGGGGCCAACCTCGTGCTCGACCCTGACGCGGGCCTCGGGGAGAAGAAACTGACGATGTACCTCCGGAAGGTGAAGGCCCAGAAGGCCCTGGACGAGGTCTGCAAGCGGACCGGTATCGCCTACCGGCTTCAGGATGGCGCCGTCTTCCTGTCGACCAATAGCCGGATTGAAGGCGGCCCCCTGCCTCCAGCTTTCGCGTTCAAAGACGACCGCGAGCAACCCGGCGGGGAGGCCGACGACAAAGCGCCCCGCAAGAACTGCGGCGGACAAACGGTTCACGATCCGTTCAGGGCACCCCTCAGCTTCGACTTCATTGATACTCCTCTAGCGGACGTTCTCTCCTTCCTCTCGTGCATTACTCCGATCCATTTCGTGGTGGATGACCTTCAGGACATCAGGATGCGTCCAGTCACTCTCAAAGTTTCCAGGATGCGGTCCGATCATGCGCTCGCGTGGATCTGCCGGATTGCACACGTGAAGTACGGGATCTGTAGGGAGATGATCCTGGTCACAACACCAGAACGGATCGCTCCGTGGCGCAAGAAGCTGAAGGAAGGCCCTTACCGGGGGCCGGAGAACATGCCGGACAAGCTTCGCGCCAAACTGGAGAAGCGGATCTCGTTCGACTTTGAAGAGACTTCCCTGGCAGATGTCGCGGCCTCCCTGTCGGACCTGACTGGGGTCAAAATACAGTTCGCTCCTGAAGTCAAGGCAAAGAAACTTCCTGTGACGCTCAAAGTCTCGGAAATTAGGACTAGTGCGGCGCTGGTGTGGGTCGCGCGTCTACACGACCTGAGGTTTGACCCGGTGGACGAAGAGACCATCCTCATCCACCGTGAATAGCCCCTGGCAGAGCGTGACAACTTGCGGCCCGTTGGCTAAGACCTACGCCGAGGAATCCTAACCCGAGCGCTGCAGAGAACGCTCTGCTTCCTCTCGGCCTTCGGCTCCTTCGTTTCTGTGAGTAGAGTTTCCTGATTCACGTCCGGCGTTGTCTGCCGGGCGTCTCTGAGCGCTGACCTTATCGCAGTGGGGATCTGCGGCACAGTAGTCAACATCTTCCACGAGTACGTTGCTGAAGGTCAGTACGTCGATCCTTCTTTCATCGACTTGTGGCTCGATCAGATTGGTCTCTTATTGGCGATGGCGGCTTTCGCATGTCTGAGGCAGATTCGACGGCGGTTAGCCGAAGTGCACCGAGATGGAATTCCTCAGCAACCCGATAACCCCGCCTGATCCGTCTGTGGACGGAGAGGTCGCCCTTCACTTCGTTTTCTTCTTGTTCTTCTTCTTACGATTCTGCGGACGTGCGGCGGAGAGAGAGTCCTCCGGACGGACCATGGCTGCTGTTGGGCGTCTGTTGCCTTTGACATCTGCAACATGGGCTGCCCAGGCCTTCTGCAGACGGGCGACGACTTCCGGATGCTGGCTGGCCAGATTCTTCGTCTCGCCAATATCGGCCACCGTATCGTATAGCTGAACCGGATCTGTCGACGGCTTTCGGCCTGGTATGCTGTCGCGTCGTCCCCCCTTTTCTTTCCAGGGATAAAACTTCCACTTGCCGGACCGCACTGTGCCCGGACCGTGCAAAAGGCAATAATTTTCGTGCGGGCTTTTCGCACCCTCGGCGCCGCTCATCAGCGGCCAGATATCGTGACCGTCGATCCGTTTCTCAGGGAGTTTTGCCCCGGTCATCTTCGCGAGGGTTGGCAGGATATCGATGCTTGCAGCGACTTCGGTGCAGACACTGCCCGAGGGGATCTTCCCCGGCCAGCGCATCAGTGTCGGCTCGCGGATTCCGCCATCGTAAACGCTGCCCTTTTTTGCGCGCAGCGGCTTCGATGAGCCGACCGCGGCACCGTTGTCACTCGTAAAAATCACCAGGGTCTTTTCATCGATACCGACCTCTTTCACCGTTTTCAGAATTTCACCAACCGACCAGTCCACTTCTTCAATCGCATCCCAGATCAACTTGCCCGTGCGATTCTTGAATGCTTTGGATACGTGCAAAGGCAGGTGAACCATGGTGTGTGGCAGGTAAACAAAGAACGGCTCGTCCTTGTGGGCGCGGATGAATTCGATCGTCTTCTCGGTGTATCTCTTGGTTAGAGTATCTTGATCTGCCGGATACTCGATGACCTCCTCCCCTTCGAAGAGCGGTACTTCATTTCGCACTTTGTGGCCGGCTTTGACGTCCTCCAGCGACAGCCCTTTCCGCAGCACAATGTCTTTGGACAGCTTATTCGCTGGGTCGATCCACATATCATTGCTGTAGGGAACGCCGTAGTAAGAATCGAATCCCTGGTAAGTCGGCAGGCATGGCGGCAGGTGACCGAGATGCCACTTGCCGATGCAGGCCGTGCGGTAGCCGACCGTTTTGAGCAAGTCTGCGATGGTTACTTCGTCCGGGTGAAGCCCGCGGGTACTGTTGGGAAAAAGAACTGCATTCATACTGAGACGCTGATAGTGAGTGCCGGTCAACAACGCCGTGCGCGAGCCTGAACAGACTGCGCACCCCACATAAAAATCATTAAACCGCATCCCCTCTTCGGCCATCCGATCCAGGTTCGGGGTCTTGGGTCCAGTCGCGCCGTTGAATCCGACATCGCCGTAGCCCATGTCGTCTATGAAAATGAGAATGACGTTCGGTTTGTTCTCCGCCTGAGCATGTGACGCGGAGAGGATGGCAAATGCGATGATTAGAATTGGTTTCATGGGATTCCTGTTTCTGGGCTCTTAATGTTCATCGGCTGCGCGTAATTTAACGTAATCTTTCTCTCAATTGGAATTACCGAGATAGGGCTTTAGGAGGGCTGTAACGTCAGAATTCGATTAAGTGAACGATTAAGATAACGATTACGAATGAAGGGTAAATCACTCTGAGGTTGGCGCCATTCTTCCTTTCCACCATCCCCACCAATTCAAAAATCCCTGACGTAGCCACCCGCTGTCCAGCCGCCGTCCACAACCAGGACCTGGCCGGTCATGTAGCTGTTGTCCGGATCGGCAAGGAAAAGAGCGGCCTGGGCGATTTCCCCGACCTCTGCAGGGCGGCCCAGGGGGATGTGTTCCAGCAATCGCTGGGCTGCCTCTTTGAATCTGCCATCCTCACCGTAAAAAAGGTCCTTCGTTCCATCGGTCAGAGTCGAGCCGGGCGCGATGGCGTTGACAAGTATTCCGTGGTCGGCCAGTTCTAGCGCCATGGCCTTCGTCAAATTCACGACCGCAGCCTTTGCCGCGACGAACGCGCTCTGAAGACGCAGGGCGACGAGCCCGGCGATGGATGAGATGTTGATAATACGGCCCGCGCCCTGCTCTTTCATCACTCTTGCCCCGGCACGGCTCACTTCATAGAGGCCGTTGAGATCCACTTCAATGATGCGGTCCCATTCTTCGCGGGGGAACTCATCGATGGTCACGCGATGATCCAAAGTGTTGACGCCTGCATTATTGACCAGGATGTCCAGACGCCCGAAATTGGCGACGGTGTGGTGGATGACCTCACGTACCTCGGGCTCAGCGGTCACATCCATTCTCATCGCATGGGCGTTATCGAATCGTCCGGCGGATTCTGCTGCCGCAAGTTCATCGATATCTGTATAGATTACTGTCGCGCCATTCCGGGCAAAGCCATCGGCGATGGACTGCCCGATACCGCGTCCTGCGCCGGTCACGAGGGCAGTTTTGTTGTTCAGTTCTACTTTCAACGGATCGATAGGCGGAAGGCTACAAGGGACCAGCCTTATCCCGAGCTGACATACAACGAGCGATTCTGCAGGGGCAATTCTACTTTCCGGCCTCCGAGGCGGTGTGATTCAACCCAGCCAATGACGATCTCCTGGCTTCGGCATGCGAGACGAAGGTTGCCTTTGGTTTCCGTGTCGTTTTCGATGGCATCCATGAGGTCTTGAATACATGGAACGCCGCCGCTCTCATGCCGATAGACTGGCGCGATAACGTCGCAGAGCTGGTTGGCCGGCCCCATTCGCTTTTGCATCCGGAGCGAGGCCGAGTCATTCAAGGTTCTGATGCGGCCCTTGCTACCGACGACTTCGCAATCCCAACCGGATACCCCGACGAGGTGGCCTGTTACACCGTTGCTGAATTTGACATAACCGTCAAGGATTGAGGGATCCTTTTCGACCCGGTTGTCGGCGAAGTCGGCTTCCTCCAGCGCGGCCAACCCGCGCACGAACTCGACCTCGCTGTCACCCGATTGGTAAAGAAGCTGATCGGAGGCATGGGTCAGGCTCCACTGAGCGCTTCCGTGGCAATACGCGATGACCGAACGCAGGTCGCCGATTTCACCCTCTTCCACAAGCTGTCGGACGAGTGTGTAGCATGCCTGGTATCGCCGGTTCGTGCCGTAGTTGAATTTCACGTTGTTCTTCTCGCACGCTTCGAGCATGGCATCGGCTTCTTCCATTGAGCAGCAGAGCGGCTTTTCGCAGTAGATGCCCTTCACCCCGTGCTCGGCACAGAAAATTGAAACTTCCGCATGGTTCACCGGCCGGGTGGTAACGCTGACGATGTCCGGTTTTTCTTTCTCGATCATCTCTCGGTAATCGGAATACCCGTGAGGGATGCCATATCGCAGCTTTGTGCGCTCGACCTTTTCTTCGATGACATCGGAGCAGGCGACCATCTCGGTTTCCTCAACAGCGGCATAGCATGCGGCATGAGAATAAGGCAGGCGCCCGTAGAGAGGATGCTCTCTGACCTCATCGTCAATGGTCGTCCCCATCCGCCCACAGCCAACGATAGCAACTTTGAAGGTGTTCATTTTTTGTTATCTGAATTTCGAATGGACAGCCCTGGTGGCAATCTCAGGACAGAAACTAACTGATAAGGGCGGGTACAACCAAACGATTTGAAGGTTCAACACCGGAGGCTAGATATGCGAAGGCAGATTGGCGGGTCGATCAATTCGAGGTCTGCCAGGGAATGCTCCCGGCCTGCTGGATCTGTCCTCTCAGCAATCTCGCCATTTCCTTGAACTGTGACTCTTCACTCTGGGTGAGATCGTTCTCTTCAAGGGGATCTGCTGCGAGATCGTACATCTCCAGTGGGAGGAACGGCCGGTTGTGCAGCAGTTTCAGATCGCCGTGGCGGATGGCATGCTGGTCGAGACCGAGGAAGTCGTGATTGCCTTCCTTCCTGATCCAGTAGAGGGAGCGGTCATCGAAGTTTTGCTTTTCGTTCAGCAGCGTTGGAAGGATGGAGCGTCCTTCGATCTGGTGATCGACATCCACACCGGCCAATTCGCAAGCGGTGGGGAGAAGATCCATCAGGATGGCGATCTGATCGGTCTCTGCGCCCGCTTGAATGTTGCCCGGCCACATGGCGCAGGCGGGTACGCGGATGCCACCTTCATACATGTCGCCCTTCTGGCCTCGCAGGGGACCGTTGAACGCGCCCACATTTGCCTGCCCGCCGTTGTCGGAGGTATAGACGACCAGCGTGTTCGCCAGCGCGCCGGTCTCTTCGAGTGTTTCCAGCACGCGGCCGATGCCGGAGTCCATGTGTTCGACGAGGGCCACGTATTGGGCCCGCCGGTCTGAGACTTCCGGCTCTCGTGCTTTGACCTTTGCGACCCAGTTGTCCGGGGGCTGGATGGGTGTGTGGGGAGCATTGTAGGCGAGGTAGAGGAAGAACGGCCGGTCGCTTTCCTGCTGTTCACGAATGAATTCGCAGGACCAGTCGGTAAAGAGATCGGTTGCGTGCCCTTCAGGATGAATCTCGACCTCGCCCTGCCGCATGTAATTGAAGCCGTGGCGAAGATGCGTGTAGTAGTCATCCATCATATCGCCGAGGAAGCCGCGGAAGTGTTCGAACCCGCGAGCGCAGGGATGGCTGCCGGCGTCGAGACCGAGATGCCACTTACCAAACAGCGCGGTTGTATAACCGGCGCGTCCCATCATCTGCGGCAGCGTGATCGCGGCCGGATCAAAGTAGCCCCAGTTGTTTTCAGGGTGTGTGCGGATCACGCCCGGCACGCCCACCAGATCGGGATAACGGCCGGTCATCAGCGCAGCCCGGCTTGGCGAGCACACAGACGAATTCGCATAAAATCGCGTAAAACGCATTCCAGACTCAGCGATTCGATCCAGATTCGGCGTCTGCAGATTCGGCCCGCCGTAGCAGGTGACGTCACCGTAACCGTGGTCGTCAGCGAGAATGATGAGGATGTTGGGACGTGATGGCATGAGTGGTGGAATCTGTGGGTTGTGCGTATTACGAAATTCCAGGTTTCATTCTGCCTCAGCATTCTTGAAGGCCTCAATGACGCACTCAGGAGTCTTCGCTTCCAGGATGGCATCGAGAACACCAGGCGTTTTCAGCAGGCGCATTAGTGCCGAAACAAGTCTGACATGCTTTTGTGAGGTCTCTTCCACCGCGGCGATCATGAATACCAGGTAGACCGGTTCGCCGTCCAGGGCATCGAAGCTAATGCCCTGTCTGCAGTGGCCGAAGGCAACACAGTAATCATCCACGAGTGACGTATGAATGTGAGGTACCGCGAGCCCGTTGCCGATGCCGGTCGACATCACTTCCTCGCGCTTTAGATACTCGGCAAGCAGGGGCTCCGCGCTTGCGATGCGGCCATGGGCCTCCATCCTTCGAAGAAGCTCCTCCAGGACGCTCTCCTTGCTGCCGGCACGCATGTCGGTGTCAATCAGGTTTGGATCAAGGTAACTGCTCAGTCGCTCGTCCCGGGTGTCGGCCATAGGGTTTTCCAGTCAGGATACGAGCCCGAGCGAGCGAAGATGATTGACTGAATCCTCGACTCGCTTGATGTGATCATCTTCCTCGAACTGTTCATCCTTGCAGCCCTCTATTTCCATGGTGAACGGCCCGAAGAATTCGATCTCTTTATTCAGGAGTTCAAATGTATCGGTCCAGTTTACCACCCCCTGCTCATCGCCAAAGGTGGGGAAATACCAGGTCTTGAAAGCGCCGTTCGTTTCTTTGAGGTGCATGGCGCCGACGTAATTGAGAATCTTCTTAAGCTCCTCATGGCCGTCTATGCCTTCGTTGTAGTAGTAGATATTCGCAGTGTCGAAATTCACACGGACGTTGGGATGGTCCACTCCCTTCATCGTCTCGATCGCCACATCCATATTGGTAATCAGATCAGGATGAGTTTCCATGCAGATGGTGACGCCATACTGCCGGGCGATTTCACCGCATTCGTAGAGACGGGTGTAAACAAGACGGCGGTCAAGCTCTCCGGCATGGACACTGACGAACATGTGCTTCGCACCTGCCACCTGGCAAGCGAGGGCCCACGGCTCAAATTCCTGCCCGCAGCTTTGAGATTGAATATTTATCTTGCCGCTGATGGTCGCAGCCTGAAGTCCGAATGCCTCATACTTCTCTTTTTCTTCGATCATTTTGCTGGGATGCGCAATAGACGCTTCGACGTACTTGATTCCAATCCGCTGCATTTCTTCGTACGCGCGATGCCCGGCCTTACCGAAGCTCTGAGGACGGCATGAAAGTAAGTTTTCTGGCATGTTGTGATTCCTGGGGGGAAGTATTCAGACTGAGGTAGTCTTTTCCGCAAAAGATCCCGTGGCGCGGGGTCCGCGACCGCTTCATGAAGGCGGAAGAAGACAGATGGCCGAGAACTTACCCCTTACCGCCGTGCCCCGTCAACGGTTTCCCTGGTCCGGTAGAGCGTTTTCTCCGGATACCGGATGATCCAATCCAGATTGACGCCGCCCTGCGCCTTTGCGGCGCACTCTCTGATCTTCGTCAGCTTCTCGTGAAGCGGCACTTCGCCGTAAGTGTTCACGCCGCGACCCCAGTGGATCCGGTTGCCGTCCGGCAGGTGAATGACGATCTCACTTTCTCGGGGATCCTGGTTGCCTTTGAAGTTGGCCACGTTGATCTGGTCCACCGCCAGTTCCTCGGTGAGCTTTTCATCCAGCAACACCTTCGACACACCGAGCGCTGCAGTGATAGACGGATCGTCCCACAGTTCTCCCCGGAGCGGCGGCTCAGATTCCCAGCCTGCGATGGTGGGGAGGTGACGGTAGTTCATGTCATGCGAAGGATTCAGGATGTCTACCACGATACCGTGGATATCGAGCAGATAGGTACCAAGCTCGCTGCTGACGCGGGCGATAGGCTCACGAAGCACGAGGCTGACATTCACCTGATTGGGGAACATCTTCGAAATAGAGACGACCTCCAGCACCCACGGATCTCTTTCATATTCCGAACGCACCTTTGGCACGAGATCAGGATCGAAAATGGAAATATCCTGACGACGAAATGCCTTCATGTGAATGGCCTGCGCGGCATCCTGTTTCAGCCAGTGAGGCCGGTTGTCCATCACCAGGTGGCCTGCATCCACGCGAAACTGCGGCATCGTGCGCACGTAAGCGAAAGCCATCCTGGTCCCAAAAGTAAGCACGCCCATGAGCGCAGCCAACGGAACAACAAGCTGGAAGATGAACCGCCGGGATTCCGGATTTCTACTCCACCAGCCCGGCTGTTTCGGCTCGTCGGATGCAGCGGATTTCCGAGTTCTCGAAGCTCGGTTTCTGTTTGCTGAGGCGGGTGGTTTTCGTGGGGTTTCTGGTTTTTTTCTTTGACGTGGCATGGTTTCAATCTTCCATTTGCTGGATTCAGACCAAGGCTGGTTCACGGACCTCTGCCCTCGCCAGGCAACGATGAATCATCTGTTCACAAAGATCCGCGTAGCTCAGCCCGTCATGGGCTGCGGCCATTGGCAGGAGGCTCATCGCGGTCATGCCCGGAATGGTGTTAACCTCCAGGATGAATGGCTCCGGATCATCCGGCTTGAGACGGATGTCCACCCGCGACATATCCCGGCAGCCGAGGGACTGGTGCGCGGTCAGGGCTGCCTGCTGGATTCTCGAGGCATGTTTCGGTTCGATTGGCGCAGGTACCAAATACTTGCTGGAGCCGTCGTACTTGGATTCGAAATCAAAGAGGAACATCGGCGAGTGAATTTCGATGATACAGGTCGGTTCATCGCCCAGGATGCTGACGGTCAGTTCCCGGCCGGGGATGAACTTTTCAATGAGGATGCCCTGCTGAAACTGGGCAGCTTCTTTTATCGCATCCGAAAGCTCAGCATGATGGCGCGCCAGATTGACTCCGATGCTGGAGCCTTCGGACACCGGCTTCACCACCAACGGAAATCCGAGCCTGGATACATCGAGCAGGCTGTCGGGCATATCCGCCAGACAGTCGACCACCACGCCGGGCGGCGTCTTCAGGCCGGCCTCCTCGAAGCGTTCTTTTGCCATCACTTTGTCCATCGCAAGGCGGCTGGCCTCGGGGTCTGAACCGGTGTACGGCAAGCCAAAATGTTCAAGGCGATCCTGGACTCCACCGTCTTCACCAAATTCGCCATGCAGTGCAATGAAGACTGCATCAACACCCGCGGGATCGAACCCTGTCAATCCGCCATCCCTGACATCGAACCGGGAAACTAAGAAGCCTTTCGACTCAAGAGCGGCGACCACTCCCTGCCCTGTCTTCAGGGAGATCTCACGCTCAGACGAAAAACCTCCCATCATCACAACAACATGGGTATCAGCGTTCATTTCAGTCTCCCCGATCAGTAAAAGAAAACAGACAGTTCACGACCAATAAATGATCTCCTGCTTCAACTCGAAACCTGTCTCAGAAAGCACGGTATCTCGCACAATCCCCATCAGTTTTCGGACCTCGTCTGCGGTGGCGTCGTCTTCGTTGCAGATGAAATTTGCGTGCTCTTCGGAAACCACGGCTCCTCCGACGCCGAAGCCTTTGAGACCGCATTCGTCGATGAGTTTCGAGGCATGGATTCCCTGGGCCGGGTTGCTGAAACAGCATCCGGCGTTTCGATCACTCAGAGGTTGGGAGGCGGTTTTCAGTTTCATTATTTTGCGCCGCTCAGCGTTGAGCTCAGCCGGATCACCTGATTCAACATTGAAGATCAGCTTCACCGCGATTTCGTCGGACAGATTGCTGCGGCGATGACCGAAGTTGAAATCTTCCGCATTCCTGACGACCTCTTCACCGTTGTGACTGATGAGAACCACCGAATGAAGCACGTCCGCAAGCGTGCCGTGACGCCCCCCGGAGTTCGTTCGTATCATGCCACCCACGAGCCCGGGAATTCCTGCAAAACGACCGAAGCCCTTGATGCCCATTCTCGCGGTGCGCTTCACAAGGCCCGGCAGCGAGCCGCCGGCCCCCACGTGCAGTTTGCCATTCTTGACTTCGATACCGCGCATTCGATTCATGTGAAGGACGAGCCCTGCGAGACCTGAATCGCTGATCAACAGGTTCGAGCCGCCGCCGAGGATGTACATGGGCAATTCAGCACGGCGCGCCTTCTCGACCAGCAGACGGACCTCGTCCGTATTCTCTGGGCTGGCAAAGAATCTCGCCGGGCCGCCGATGTCGTAGGTGGTGTGCCGGCCGAGGGGCTCGTCGATGGCGACAAGATTTTTCGCCTCATCAAAGAGACGGACATTCAGCTCACTTTTCATCCAGCGTTTCTTTCCGTCTGTGTGGTGGAATCCAATGCTTCGAGCACAGGCTGCGCGAGTTGATGAATATCCCCCGCGCCTTGCAGGAGGATGCCATCGCCCGGCTCGACCAGTTGCGACAGGCGATGAGGCACGAATTCTTTATCTGCCATGTGCTCGACATCGCAGTTTTCGTAGCGCGCCGCCTCGTCAACGATCAGCTTGCTGGTGACTCCGTCGATTGGCTTTTCGCTGGCCGCATAGATGCCGGTGACGATGGAGTGGTCTGCCAGGCGCAGGGCCTTGCCGAAGTCCTCATGAAGGTGAAGCGTGCGGGAAAATCTGTGCGGCTGGAACACGACATGGAGGCGGCCGCTCACTGCGGGTCGCAGCGCCTGTAGAGTGGCGCACATCTCGACCGGATGGTGACCGTAGTCCTCCCACACGCGGATTCCGTCGACTTCGCCACGCAAGGTCAGGCGGCGCTCGACACCATGATTTTTTTCAAGGGCCGCTGCCATCACCGGCACCGGCACATCGAGCCGCAGGCCGGCACCGATGGCTGCAAGACTGTTGAGCACGTTGTGCCTGCCGAGAAGTGGTGTCCTGAATTCGCCCAGATGGCTGCCCAGCCACTCGACTTCGAACTGCGAGCCTTTTCCGGTGAGCTGGATGTTGTGTGCCCTGAGCATGCAGTTGTCCGTGCCATAGGTAAGGATGCGAGCTCGGGAGCGGCGGGCCGTACGCAGCGTGCCGGCGTTATCGGCACAGACGATGGCGCCCAATCCGGCCGCGCTGTGATCGATATAGCGGAGAAAGTGTTCTTCCGTCTCGTGCAGGCTTTTGTAGTAATCGTGATGATCGTGGCCGATGTTGGTGACCACCGCGAGGGAGGTCCGCATATCTGCGAACACGCCATCGCTTTCATCCACCTCGGCGACCAGGTAACGCCCATGGCCGCTGTGGCAGTTGCTGCCCAGGGCTTCGATATTGGCCCCGACGAGCAGTGTGGGATCGAAGCCGGCTTCCAGCAGCATGCTGCCCACCAGCCATGAAGTGGTCGATTTGCCATGGGTTCCGGCAATACCGACGCAGTCTCTTTCGCGGGCGAGCAGCTTGAGCAACTGGGCGCGGCAGAGGATGGGGATGTTCTTTTCTCTTGCTGTCCTCAGTTCGCAATTCGATTTGGGAATCGCCGGCGAATAAATCACGAGGTCTGCGCCTTCCACGTGCTCTGAGCGATGCTTTGTGAAGCAGGCTGCGCCGTGCCTGTTGAGGTCTTCCGTGAGTTGATTTGCGTGTGCGTCACTACCCGTAATCCGTGCGCCCCTGGAGAGGAGGATCCGTGCAAGGGCGCTCATGCCGATGCCGCCGATGCCGATGAAATGGATGTGCTTGCCGTAGAGGTGATGCGTTCTCATGAAGACTCCCTGGTTGAATGAACGAGATCGGAGAGGTGGCCCAGTATGCGTTGGCTGGCATCGGGGATCGCCAGCGAATGCGTCTTCTGCCGAAGTGAATCGAGGAGGGAGGGGGTGGACAGAAGATTGTGGATGAGGTCGGCGATGGTCTGGCCGTCAGAGGTAAATTCATCGAGGCAGAATCCCGCGCCGTGGGACTGCACGGCCATGGCGTTTTTCCGCTGGTGATCGTCCGCCGCATAAGGGTAAGGAACGAGAATCGCCGGCAGCCCCACCGCCATGAGCTCGGCAATGGTCGTGCCGCCCGCTCGGCAGAGCGCGAAGCTCGCCTTCCGATACGCGCCGGCCATGTTAGTCAGGTATTCATGGACCTCAGCCTGCAATCCGGCTGAGGCGTATGCCTGGCGCACTTCATCGAGAAGGCACGGTCCGGTCAGATGAATAATCTCGAGCTCCGGATGCTCACTGCCAATCTGGTCCGCGGCCTCGATCATCATCTTATTGACCGCTTCAGATCCCTGGCTGCCTCCCATGACGAGCAGACTCCGGGAACTCGCGGAACGCTCGACTCGGTCGAGGATGCTGCGGCGTACGGGGTTTCCGCTGTGGAAGAACCGGGTCCGCCCGTCAATGTGCTCGCGGGATTCCAGCCATTGCGAATGCACTTCGTTGACCATTCGCGCCATCCACCGATTGGTCCTGCCGGGCAGGACATTCTGTTCCAGGAGTACGCGGGGTACTCTCAGGAGATAACTCGCTACAAGCGGAGGAAACGACGTGTAACCCCCGAATCCTACGACTGCGTCCGGCCGGAACTTCCGCAGAATGCGCACGCATTGGAGCGTGCCCCAGGCCATCTTCGGCGGCGCGGTGAGGCCCTTCAGTCCCCCGCCGAGGGGCGAGCATTCCACCGACAGAAACTCGAACCCCGCGGCCTTGATCCACTCACTTTCCTGCGAGCGGCGGCCACCCAGAAAAAGAACCTCCGCATTCGGAATGCTCTCGATCAGTTCCGATGCGAGCGCGATTGCGGGCTGGATGTGACCACCCGTTCCTCCTGCAGCAAAAATACATTTCATGCGATCTGGCCTCCTTCCACCGGGATGCCTTCCACAACAGGGGAGGCTTGGGCAGCGACGTTCAACAACAGGCCGATGCCGGCGGCCGTAACAAGCATGGACGACCCACCCAGGCTGACGAACGGCAGTGAGATGCCCTTGGTTGGCATCAGACCGACGTTGACCAGCATGTGGATGAGCATCTGTAATCCAATCGTCGCAACCACACCGGTCGCGATCAGCGCACCGGGCTGGTCCGGCGCGTTCACGATTATTTTCCAACCCGCGTAAAGGAACACGGCGAAGAGCGCGATCAACATGGAGACTCCAATTGCACCCATCTCTTCGCCGACCATCGCGAAAATAAAATCGTTCATGTGTGCGGGCAGGAAGCCCTGCTTCTGCATGCCCTGGCCAAGGCCCACGCCGCTGATGCCGCCTTCATGAATACCGATCCAGGATTGGATGAGCTGGTAACCCGTGCCCTGCGCATCGTGCCACGGATTGATGAACGCAAGGATGCGTTTCATACGATAGGCATCCCAGCGAATCAGGAAGATGACCAGGGGAATCCCGACGGCGGTCACCAATGCGATATGGTCTGCCCTCGCGCCGCCGGCAAGAAGCATGATGAACATAACTGCGACGATCAGCACCGGTGTGCCGAGATCTTTTTCGAGCACGATGAGCCCGGCAAGAAAACCGATCACCGCAACCGCAGGCAGAAAGCCCTGCTTCCAATCCCTCAGGCGATCCGAGTATTGCGTCAGGAAACGCGCGCAGAAAAGTATGCCAGTGAGTTTGGCGAGCTCGGAAGGCTGGAACGACAAGCCGGCGATTCTAATCCACCTCTTTGCGCCGTTAATCTGAGCCCCGACTCCCGGAATCAGGACCAGCACGAGCAGAGCCAGCGTGATAAAACCGAGCAAGAAAAGAACCGCGTCCTTAAGAAAGAACCGATAATTGAAGTAGCTCAACACGCACATAATCAGCGCGCTGCCGAATACAAAGAAGAGATGCTTTCTGAAGTGCCTGAAGGGGTCTTCCACTCCGGCTATCGGGTAATAGACCGACGCGCTGAAAACGAAGAGCGTGCCCATTGCCATGAGCGCAAAGATGGAGAGTAGGATGGCGCCACGGCATTCTTCGGGATTGAAATGTGTGCCCGCAATCTTCATGAGCTCCCTCCAAAGTGATTGCGCAACTGGTCGGCCACTTTTTCCAGCCCGTTGCTTCGAGACCCTTTCAGGAAAAGCGTGTCTCCTGGACGGATGTGACCGCTGATGGCTTCTGCGGCCTCGAGGGTGTTCTCAAAGTGGGTCGCGTTGCCGGAATGAACGCCTGCATCAATGGCAGACCGATGCAGGTGCGCGGCGTCTTGGCCGACCGAGAAAAGGAGATCGAATTCGTATTGGGCGACCTGTTCACCGATTCGTTGATGAGAATTGCGCGAGGCTTGACCGAGCTCGCCCATCTCGCCGAGGATGATCAATCGACGCCCGCTGACCGGCCATCGTGAGAACTCTTCGAGCGCGTGGGACATGGAAGTCGGATTCGCGTTATACGCGTCCAGAACGACCTGAACCGGTCCGATTCGTTCGGTCTGCATGCGCAGTTTGGGAAGCCGGAATTCCGGCACGGCCTCGACCATTTCATTGAGCGGAAGGCCATAGGCATAGCCCGCACCAATGGCTGCAAGGGCGTTATGGACGTTGTAGCGACCAGGAACGGCAAGCTCAGTCATCAAGCTCCCGTTGATGCGGAATCGCAGACCGCGGGGTGAGGGCTCGATATCGCTGGCGCAGATGTCCGCATTGGTAGAGGTGCCGAAGGTCAGGACGCGGGCC
>Ga0187827_10004486_pt1 | contig 17175 bp, 6 predicted proteins | sample ETNtaG_39_FD_167969 | JGI IMG/M metagenome (GOLD analysis project Ga0187827, IMG submission 167969) | Marine microbial and viral communities from oxygen minimum zone, Eastern Pacific Ocean - ETNP2014_SV_150_PacBio MetaG (Illumina Assembly) | ecosystem: Environmental > Aquatic > Marine > Hypoxic...
AATTTTTTATTTAATGATCTTTAGTCAGCTAAAACAATAATCTTATTGTCCTGCATTTCAATTACCCCACCATTTATTGCTAGCGTTTCCGTTTTATTATCAGTAGTTATTATTCTGATATCTCCTTTTGTAAGTGTGGAAATAATGGGTGCGTGATTATTTAAAATCTCAAATCCTCCAGAAGTTCCAGGGAATTTTACAGAAGTAACCTCTCCTTCAAATGCTTTTTTCTCTGGGGTTATTATTTCTAAGATCATCCTGTATTATTTTGCTTCTGCTATCATTTTCTCTCCTTTTTCAATCGCTTCTTCAATTGTGCCAACAAGATTAAAAGCAGCTTCCGGATATTTATCAACCTCTCCATTTAGTATCATATTAAATCCTTTAATGGTGTCTTGAATATCAACAAGGACTCCTTTTAATCCTGTAAATGCTTCAGCTACATGGAATGGTTGAGATAAGAATCTTTGAATTCTTCTTGCCCTATGCACAGCTAATTTATCTTCTTCCGATAATTCATCCATACCCAAAATAGCAATAATGTCTTGCAATTCTTTGTATTTCTGCAAAATCTCTTTTACATCTTGTGCACATTTATAGTGCTCTTCTCCAACTACATCAGGAGTGAGAATTCTAGAAGTGGAATCCAAAGGATCCACAGCTGGATAAATACCAAGCTCAGCAATTTTCCTTGAAAGTACTGTTGTCGCATCCAAGTGAGAAAAAGTAGTAGCAGGAGCAGGATCAGTTAAATCATCAGCAGGAACATATACTGCTTGCACAGAAGTAATAGACCCTTTTTTTGTAGAAGTAATTCTCTCTTGCATAGTTCCCATTTCAGTTGCTAATGTTGGCTGATACCCCACAGCAGAAGGCATTCTTCCAAGCAGTGCAGACACTTCAGAACCAGCTTGTGTGAATCGGAAGATATTATCCATAAAAAATAGAATATCGTTTCCACCAGCATTGTCATCTCGGTCTCTAAAATACTCAGCAATGGTTAATCCAGAAAGTGCAACTCTTGCTCTTGCCCCAGGTGGCTCGTTCATTTGTCCAAACACTAAAGTAGCTTGCGATTGGCTTAACGCTTCTCGGTCAATATCATTTAAATTCCATTTTCCATTTTCCATTGAATGCACAAATTTATCACCATATTTAATAACATTTGACTCGATCATTTCTCTTAACAATTCGTTTCCTTCTCGAGTTCTTTCCCCAACACCAGCAAAAACAGAAAGGCCAGAATATGCTTTTGCGATATTATTAATCAACTCCATGATAGTAACTGTTTTACCAACACCAGCACCACCAAAAAGTCCAATTTTTCCGCCCTTTGCGTATGGTTCAATTAAATCGATTACTTTAATTCCTGTAAAAAGAACTTCAGTGGAAGTTGATAAATCCTCAAATTTTGGCGCTTCTCTATGGATTGCCATACCATCTGATTTATCTAAGTTTTCCATACCATCAATTGCATCTCCAATCACATTAAATAGTCTTCCTTTAATATTTTCTCCAACTGGCATTTTTATTGGAGCTCCAGTTGCAATTACTGTAGTTCCTCTACTTATACCATCTGTTGAATCCATTGAGATTGTACGAACTGTATCTTCTCCAATGTGTTGTTGGCATTCCAAAACTAAATCATCTCCATTTTCTTTTTTGATTACTAATGAATCATAAATATCTGGCAACCCCTGTTCGTTATTCTCAAAGGTTACATCTATTACCGGACCAATAATTTGTGAAACTTTTCCTGTATTTTCTGACATGGCTTTTTTTGAATTTTGTTATTAAGTGCTCTTTTTTAAATCGATTTTTTCGGCTGCAAATTTATTATTTTTAATTTGTTTTGACATCAATAAAGTAAGAATAAATTAATTGTTAATTTTGAACACTTTTTCAACATAAAAAAACACAAAAATAAGTGAAAGTATATCGGTCAATTGAGAATTTCCCCTCAGAAATAAATACAGTAATTACAATCGGAACTTTTGATGGCGTGCATTTAGGTCATCAAGTTATACTAAACCGACTAAATGAAATAGCCAAAAAAATAAAAGGAGGAAGCACCTTACTTACTTTTTTTCCACATCCAAGACATGTGTTACATAAGGATGATCAAGACATGAGGTTGATAAATACGCTTGATGAAAAAATAGTATTATTAGATAAAATAGGGCTTGATAATTTGGTAGTGCATGAGTTTACAAAAAAATTTTCTAGGATAAAACCAGCTAATTTTGTACGAGATATTTTGGTTGAAAAACTAAAAGTGCATACTTTGGTTATTGGCCATGATCATCATTTTGGTAGAAACCGAGAAGGATCCATTGAAGAGATAACCACATTAGCAGAATTATACGATTTCAAAATAGAAAAGATTGACCCTCAGCTTTTTGAAGATGTAGCGATTAGTTCTACTAAAATTCGGCAGTTGATAGAAAAAGGAAAGATGGTAAAAGTAAAGCAATATCTAGGCTATTCGTTTTTGCTAAACGGGAAAGTAATAAATGGAAATTCAGTTGGTAAAACAATTGGGTTCCCTACTGCTAATATTGAAGTGGAAAATAAATGGAAAATATATCCTGCTGATGGGGTTTATGCTGTAAAAGTTTTCACGGAAGGCAGGTGGTATAAAGGAATGATGAATATTGGTCAAAAGCCAACTATTGGAGATAATTCTAAAAGCTTGGAAGTAAATATTTTTAATTTCAGTAAAGATATTTACGGACATATAATAGAAATAAGATTTGTAAAACGAATAAGAAATGAACGAAAATTTGAAAATTTAGCTTGCCTTAAAGAACAACTCTTTATTGACAGAAACAGGGCAAGGAAGATTTTGGGTTAGTATAGTTTTTCAAAAATTAGCTGATAAACTATTTTTCAATCTCGAGTTTGGCAAATTTCAGAAGAAGCATTTTTTGCCCTACTGCTTCAAAGAAAATAATTGCTTTTTTGTTAGCGTATTCTCCTTCAATTTTGAGTATTTTCCCACTGCCAAATCGGCTATGTTTCACTTTTAGTCCTACTTGCAGATGCTCAGTTTTAGTAGGGGTTACATCTGCATTGATAGCACTTACTCTTTTTAAGTTCTTGGGGATGAAGTTGGATTTCTTTTTTTGGGTTTTTGTTTTGGCAAAAATTTGATAGGGATTATGATTTTTCTTTTTTTGGGTTAAAGCGATTTCGCTCTGCTTTGTAAATGTCTTATTTAATTCTTTCAAAAATCTGCTTGGTTCACAATCAGTGTATTGTCCCCATTTAAATCGGCTTAAAGCGTAGGACAGAAACAATCTTTTTTCGGCCCTTGTAATGGCCACATAAAAAAGTCTCCTTTCCTCCTCCAATCCTTCTCTACAATCCATTGCCATCATGGACGGAAATAAATTTTCCTCCAATCCTACCACAAAAATATAAGGGAATTCTAAGCCCTTTGCCGCATGAATTGTCATGAGTATAACTTTATTATGGTCGTCTTCTTTTTCGTTATCGGCATCTGTCAAAAGGGCAATATCTTGCATAAAATATTCAAGTGTATTATTCTCCTCGCCCTCCTTTTCGCTAAAATCTTTTATGCCGTTTAAAAGCTCTTGCAAATTCTCGAACCTGCTTACGCCTTCCACGGTTTTGTCGTTATACAGACCGTAAAACACCCCTGATGTTTTGGCGATTTGCTCTGCCAAAGTGTAAGCGTCTAGATTATCCTTTTGCACTATATAGCTGTTTATTAAAGTTGCGAATTGTGAAAGTTTTTCGGCTGTTCCTTTGTTTATTTTTAGCTCATATTTTTCCAAATTACTTATTACTTCCCAAATACTTACATCCTGCTTGTTGGCTGCAATGATTAGTTTTTGCAAAGTGGTAACGCCAAGTCCTCTTGTAGGATAGTTGATGATTCTCTTTAGGGCTTCTTCATCTTTTGGGTTGATGCACATCCTGAAATAGGCCAAAACATCTTTCACTTCTTTTCGTGCATAAAAAGACAATCCGCCATAAATTTTGTAAGTAATATTTTTCTTTCTAAGCGACTCTTCTAAAGCTCTGCTTTGAGCATTGGTTCTATATAAAACAGCAAAATCTTTCCAATTTGCATTTTCCTTGAAATGCAGTTCGTCTATGGTATTGGCAACAATTCGCCCCTCCTCATTGTCGTTAAGTGTTTTGCAAACAATGGTTTTTTCGCCTTCTTGGTTTTTGGTCCATACCTTTTTCGCTATTTGCTTTTTGTTGTGGGTGATTAAACTATTTGCCAAACTCACAATATTGGAAGTAGAACGGTAATTCTGCTCTAATTTGAATGTTTTAAAATCTGGATAATCTACTTTAAAGTTGAGGATATTCTGGATGTTTGCCCCCCTAAATGAGTAGATGCTTTGAGCATCATCTCCCACTACACAAATGTTCTCGTTCATGGCTGCCAATTTTTTAATAATGAGGTATTGCACATGGTTAGTGTCTTGGTATTCATCCACCAAAATGTATTGGAATTTGTTTTGGTATTTGTACAAAACATCCGGAAATTCATTGAGCAAATGATAGGTATTAAGTAGCAAATCATCAAAATCCATAGCGCAAGACTTGAAACATCTTTGCATGTATTTTTGGTAAATATTACCAAAAGCAGTACGCCTTGCAATTTTGTCAGTTTGCAAAAGCTCAGGTGAATTTTCATAATCTTCTGGTCTAATGAAATTGTTTTTTAGTGATGAAATTCTGTTTTGAATAAGTCTGGTTTTGTAAATATCTTTATCCAATCCCATTTCTTTGATAATGCTTTTTATCAAGTCTTTAGAGTCGATCGTATCGTAAATGGTAAAATTGGAAGTGTAGTTTATTTTCTCCGCCTCTATGCGCAACATTTTGGAAAATACAGAATGAAAAGTGCCCATCCATAAATTCTGAGCTTCATGGCTTTCAACAATTGTTTCTATCCTGTTTCGCATTTCTTTTGCTGCTTTATTGGTGAATGTCAAAGCTAATATATTAAAGGCGTCAGTTCCTGATTTTATTAGGTGTGCAATTCTATAGGTAAGCACTCTGGTTTTACCAGAACCTGGTCCTGCAATAACCATCATAGGTCCTTGCAGATTGCTAACTGCTTGCATTTGCGATTGGTTAAGTTGCTTTAAATAGTTAGTCATTTACGAAAAATAAGGAAAATCAAAAATAACTTTTTAGAGAAGATAAAAACCCAAAAATCAGGAAAGTTTTTGTATATTTGTCAGTTAATTTTATAAAGTAAAAGTTTAGGATGGGAAAACAATTACTATTTTTTGTTTTATTTTTAAGTTCGGTTGGTGTTAGAGCACAGTGTACAGTTACATTAAGTATAACCGATACAATTATGTGTAATGGAGATCTTGCCACCTTGCAAGCCATTTCTCAAGGTGGCGGAGGTTGGTATGGTTACTCATTAGAATATTGGTCACCAATACTTGGAGGTATGTGGCTGCCTTTAAGTCAACAAACTACTTATGATACTGCAACTTTTACTTCTACTCCTGCAAGTTTGACTGATTCACTTTTTACTGACTATAGAGTTGTAATAACCGATTCTCTCGGTTGTGCAGATACAGCCTATATTACCGTAACTCAACCTCCATTGTTATTATTTTCTTCACCTACGATTTCTGTTGATGAAAGTGCTCTAGGAACTTGTGATGGCTCAATAAGTGTATTTGTTTCAGGAGGTATGCCACCCTATAATTATTTATGGACGGGGCCTTCAGGTTTTACCTCTAATAATCAGAATATTAATAATTTATGTACAGGTAATTATATTTTAACAGTTATTGATACACATGGATGTGAGATAATTGAAACTGTTACTATCAATTTGTCAAATCCCCCTTGTAGCACATCAAATTTTGTTGTGAATTCAGTCGCAACTATTGATGAAAGTTGCTGTGGCCATGATGGTAGGATTATTTTAGATATAGATACTATGAATGTCGGAAGTACTTTAACTTACTCTATTGATACTGGGAACACTTTTTTTCCCGATTCCATTCTTGCAAATTTAACCGCTGGGAATTATTATGTTGTAGTGAAAGATACCAATGGTTGCGATACAACTTTGACAAATGTTTCTATTTCTGCAGATTCAATACCTGATATTGATATGTCTGTTCATATTACAGATATTGTTTGTCATGGAGATACTAATGGAACTTTTCGGGTGCTTTATCCGGATTCATGCTATTCCTACACACTTTGGCGATATACCATTTCGCCTCCTTATTATATTCCGATAGATACAGGAATATATTTCAACGGCTTAATCCCTGGCTCTTATGGAGTGATAGCTACTTCCAATATTGGAAATTGTATTGACTCTTCTTCAGCTAAGGTGATTGACCCTCAGACTCCTCTTATACAAAATGGTATTGCAATGAAAGAAGTAAGATGCTCAACCAATTTACCTTGTGATGGTGAAATTACTTTGTTATCTGCTCCAACTGGCGGTATTCCACCTTATTATTATTCTATTTTAGATTATGGCAATACTATTCCTTATGGGCCGATTGGAAGCGATTCTACTTTTAGTGGACTTTGCACAGATTCCTTTGAGGTTACTCTTTTTGATGCTAATGCTTGTAAAGTAATTGACACTGTTTTTATTCCTGACTCCACACTTTATATTGATTCTATAATTACAACAAATGTGACTTGTTTTGGATATAGTGATGGAACTGCAATAGTGTATGCTCATGGAGGTTATTCTCCATATTCCTATCTTTGGAGTAACGGATATTCTACTATGCTTGTCGATAGTTTAAGCAATGCGCAATATTCTGTTATTATTTCCGACACCCAAAATTGTTTAACTGTTTATGACAGTATTAATGTCAGCCAGCCAGCAGAATTGTTTTATAACATCAAAGTAATTGATGGTTTTAAGCCAGAAACATGTAAAGGGGTTTCTCATGATGGAGAATTTTACATGAATTATCAGGGAGGAACAACTCCTTTTAATTGGAGTTGGATTGGCACTTCTGGTGCAACAGATTCAGGTTTTGGCGATACGATCCCAAATTTAACTTTTGATACCCTAACTCTTTTTGTTGTAGATTCTAATGGATGCATTGGGCAACCTGATTGGATACATGCTGATTCTGCAAAAGTGGATGCGCTTAATGCTTTGAATCCACTAATTTTAGACACCATAATTGCAGATAGTGTATTATGTTATGGCGCAGCTACAGCAAGCATTTTTATTAATATTAAAAGTGGGGAAGCCGCATATTCTTATTCTGTAGATAGTGGCCTTATTTTTACTACCGATTCTATTTTTACAAATCTTCCTGTAGGTAATTATAATATTGAAGTTCGGGATGTTTTTGGCTGTTCGGTTTACGATTCTATTATTATATCACAAGCTACCGAAATTATAATTTTTTGGGACGATACTAATCATGTGAAATGTTATGATGAGACAACTGGATATATAGAAGTTCATGCTGAGGGAGGATATTCTCCTTATCAATATTTATGGGATCCTTCTGGTAGTTTAGGTAATATTGCTTCTAGTCTATCAGTTGGGATGCATACCGTTAGCGTAACAGATGCTCAAGGTTGTATTAAAGTAGATTCTCTTTCAATTGTAGAATTAACATTGCCACTTACTTCCAATGCAGTTGTTACTGCTCATGCATCTTGTCATGATTCTGCAGATGGAAGCGCAACTATTAGTGTGCAAGGAGGTATGCCGCCTTACACTGTGGATTGGGGGACTGGAGTAGATAAAGATGCGCTGACTTCAGGAAGTTATATTATTACAATAAACGATAGTTTTAATTGTGGCCCAATTGAAGACACGATTAATATTCTACACCCTGATGAATTCTTAATACAAATTTTATCCAACATTCCAAACCCTTGTTTTGGAGATGCTTTGGGTGAATTAACCTTAACCGCTAGTGGAGGAACAGTGCCTTATAATAAACTTTTTGTAAAAGATGGGCAAGGCCAAACCACCATGAATTATGTGTCAATATTAACTGGCTTATCGGCCTCTGATTATTACATCTGGGCAATAGATGCTAATGGTTGCCCATCCGATACTCTGAAAGCAGTAAAAATAGGAGAGCCAGGTGAAATCAAAATCAATGTAAATAATCATATCAATTCCACTTGTTTTGGTTCAGATGATGGAATTTTGGAGCTATTTTTAATTAGCGGAACCTCTCCATATGATTACAATTTATCAGAGAACGGAAATACTATTGCACAAGGAAATGCAAATCAAACTACTATTTTAACTTTTGACAACTTATCGGCTACTCAATATTTACTAAGTATTACGGATTCAAATAATTGCCTTAAAGATTCTGTTATTGGAATAGCAGAACCAAATCAAGTAATTGCAGATTTTGATTCTGATAATATAAGTGGTAAAGAAACTTTTACCATCAATTTAACGAATAATAGTCAAGGATCGGATGTTTTTATCTGGGATTATGATGATGGGAATCAGGAGATCTTAAGTATTAATGATATGCCAATACATAGTTATAACAAACAAGGACAATACGAAATTATGCTTGTGGCTGGAAATTCTCTATTAAGTCAGCTTTGTAATGATACTACTTTCGTTACCATTGATGTGCAGGGCTTAGATGTGTTTAATGTTTTCTCCCCAAATGATGATGGTGTGAATGATATATTTGATTTTGGTGGATGGAGTTTATCTAGCATGTATGTTGAAATTTATAATAGGTGGGGAGAGAAAATATACCATTGGGATTCTCCAAATGGAAGTTGGAACGGAAAAACCTATAATGATGATGATGCTCCTGATGGAGTTTATTATTTCTACTTAAAAGCAAATGGAATAGATGGTTATCTATACCAGCAGCAGGGAGATATTACACTTTTAAGATAATTGAACGGCTAAGAAATTGAAAAAATAAATTAGATAAGTAAGATTAAGATTTTAATAAATAATAACTTTGCAAAAAATTATAGATGATGAAAAAAATATTTTTAGTAGTAATAATAGCACTCATTAGCTTTGCTCCTGCAAAGGCATCTCACTTAATGGGGGGAGAAATTACTTGGGAGTGTATCAAAACAGGAGTGAACTCTGGATTATATGTTTTTAGATTAAAAGTATATAGAGATTGTAATGGTATAGCTATATCGGGTACAACACAATCAATACAAGTTCATAATCACCCTATTATTTTCTCTATAAATGTAGATTTACTTCCTGGATATCCTTTAGATATTTCTCCGTCCTGCGATCCTTTAAATAGTGGAAATGCGCAAATGTCTTGTATAAATCCTCAACAAGGTTCGGTTGAAGAATATGTGTATGAATCTTTACCTATAAATCTTCCGGGTCTTCCTCCAGTAGGTGGTTGGCATTTTACTTGGGATGAGTGTTGTAGAAATGGAGCAATTACCAATGGTTTTGCCAATGAAGGTTTTACTTTAAGGGCAGTAATGTATCCTTACACACCAGTTACTACTGGAGTACAGCAAAATACATCACCATGTTTTGATTCTTCCCCTCAGTTTAACGAGCAACCAAAAACCATTATTTGTATTGGCTATCCTTTCTCATATAGCCATAATGCTTCTGATCCAGAGTTGGATAGTTTAGTGTATGAGTGGGCTGATGTATTAGATGATGGTGTTTACAATCCTGTAACTCCTGCTACTTTGCCTTTTTCTGCACCTTATTCAACCAATTCTCCTATACCTGGAAATCCTAATTTAAATTCAGTTAACGGAGAGATTAGTTATTTTTCTAATACTTCTGGTAATTTTGTTACTTGTGTAAGGGTATCGGCTTTTAAGTGTGGGCAATTAGTAGCTGAGGTTTTCAGGGAAATCCAAGTCGTACTTTTAAGTTGCCCTCCTTTAGCATCTGGGAGTCCTAATACGCCTCCATTTGTTCAGCCACCTTTTCCTGGTTCATCTTACTTTTTATCAGTGACAGCCGGAACTTTAGTTAATTTTAATATTTTAGGTACGGATAGTAATATTTATGCAAATGGTTCTCCTCAAGATTTAACAATGGAAGCATCAGGAGGACAGTTTGCTGCAGATTTTGTTACAACTACATTATGCGCAAATCCACCATGCGCTACCTTTAATAATGGGATGGGTATTACTCCGCCATTTACGGCTCCTTCAGTTGTTTCAGGAGTGTTTAATTGGCAAACATCTTGCTATCACATTGCTTCAAACGCAGGCTGTAATACAACTTCTAATCTTTATACTTTTGCAATAAAGGTAGTGGATGATTTTTGTCCTGCGCCAGCTATTCGGTTTGCTACAATTACGATTGAAGTAATTCAGGCACCATCAAGTGTATCGCCAGATGTGAATTGTGCTACTGTTGATAATAATGGTGATGTTTTACTTACATGGAATCATCTCCCTGGAGCAAATCCCTCTACCACGTATCATGTATTTTCTGCAACTAATTCTTCAGGTCCTTTTTCTTTAGTTGATTCCATGTATTATCCAATAGATAATTTCGCGCATCAAGGTGTAAACGCTAATATAACGCCAATGTTTTATTATATGACAACTTCTTCTGATTGTGCTGGAATGTCTCCACCATCAGATACTTTAGCCGCTATAATATTAAATACAGGAAATGACTATTTTACCTGTGATAGTGTACTTATGTCTAATGCTACAGTAGTTGGAGGTAATAACTTAACCTACTCATGGATGCCAACAATTGGCCTAAATGACCCCACAATAATACATCCTTGGGCTACACCATCAGTTTCAACTATGTACACTCTCACTATTACCACTCAGAATGGTTGTACTCTAACAGATTCTGTTTTGGTAGATTATAATGTAGGTGTACTTAGTTATACTGTAAATGCTCAAAATGTAAGCTGTTGGGATGGTCATGATGGTCAAATTGCTGTTTATCCTTCAGGAGGAATACCGCCTTATTCTTATTATATCAATGGTAATTTAAACCCAAATCCACCTCCTTTTGATTCTCTGTTTATTAACCTTCCAGTAGGCTCATATAATATTACAGTTATTGATGGTAATAATTGTTTTGATACCGGTCCACTAACTTTAGTTGGACCTGGCTATCCTTTACAAGTTATCACTTCCGATTCGGTTGCTATATGTTATGGCGATTCCAATGGAGTAGCCAATGCTTGGGGGGCAGGAGGAACAACACCTTATAGCTTTGAGTGGTACAATGCCGCACAAGTTTCTTTTTCTAACAATGCTAGCGTGACGGATTTGCATGCTGGTTCTTATTTTGTAGAAATCACAGATGCGCTTGGTTGTGATACTTTTACCACTATTAATGTAGTTCAGCCACAAACACCTCTTATGGCTTCAATTCAAATAATGGATGTAGCATGTAAAGGAGATAGCACTGGTTATATTGTTGCTACAGCTGGTGGAAGTTATGCGCCTTATTCTTACTATTGGCTAAGTGGTCCTGATACTTTGCAAGCGGCATCTCATCCAGTGAATATTACAAGAGACAGCTTAAAGAATCTTCCAACTGGAAGTTATGAATTACATATTTATGATAATGCTGGTTGTTTTGAAAGTTATTCCAATGTAGTAAGTGAACCAGCTATAGCGCTTACTTCTACTTTAAATAAAATACGAGATGTGAATTGTTATGGTGATAGTACAGGAGCAGTTGAGGTAATCGTAAATGGAGGTGAGCCTGTTTATTCATTTATTTGGGATGATGTAGCAGTAAGCTCTCCTGTTGTTTATAATTTTGCTGCAGGATTGCATACAGTTCATGTAATGGATGATTGGGGTTGTATTATTGAAGATACCATAACAATTTATGAAAACCCATTAATTCAGGACAGTATCACTATCATTCAGAATGTAAGTTGCCATGGCGGAAATGATGGAGCAGTTAGTATTATAAGTACTGGAGGTATTTTATCTCACTCTTACGATTGGAGTAATGGACATCAAGGAATTTCTCAGCCTGATACCAATACTGGCTTATTTTTTGGTTCTTATTATGTAATAGTAGAAGACCAATTGGGCTGCAGAGTAGTAGATAGCGTTTTCATTTCCGAGCCAGATGTTTTGGAAACTGAAGCAAGTAGAGTAGCTCATATTACTTGTTTTAACCAAGATGACGGTATAGCAATAGCTGTTGGAATGGGAGGTACTCCTCCTTATACTTTTTATTGGTGGCCTGGAGGGCAAATTGGCGATACTGCTTTTGGATTAACTCCTGGCGTGCATATGGTAAATGTAATAGACGCAAAACAATGTATGGCAACTGATACTGTTACCATTATTGAGCCAACACAATTGATGGTAAATATTGATAATTTACAAACGATATTAGCTTATTGTACTGGAGTAAATTCAGCATCTCTGACTGCAGTAGCAAGTGGAGGAACACCAGGATACACTTATGTGTGGGATGATAACAATATATTGCCTCAAACCACTGCTACTGCTACAGCACTTTTTGCAGGTGTTTATACCATAACAGTAACAGATAGTAGAGGTTGTATAGCAACTGATACAGAAGATATTGATACCATCACAGCCACAATGACAGCCACAATTAACACGCAATTACATGTAGGTGGTGTAAATGTAAGTTGTTTTGGAGCTAATGACGGAATGGCAATTGTAACAGCAGATTCTGCACATGCTCCTTATTCTTATCAGTGGTTTGGTCCGAACAATTACACACATACTAATGATTCTATCGATAATCTTTTTGCTGGAACTTATTCGGTAACTATAAGCGACACCAATAATTGTTCTATTAATAGAAGTATAAATCTTACTCAACCTGATGCTTTACAATTTACAACATTTAGCTCTACAAACGAAACTTGTTTGGGTGCAGGAAACGGAACGGTAAGCATTGATATTCAAGGAGGATCTTCTCCATACACAGGAATTGCAACTGATAATAATAGTGGAATTATCACTACTCATTTGATACAAAATGACAGTATAGTTACTGGGATTACTTCAGGGGTATTTACAATTACAGTTACAGATGCTAATAATTGCCAAAGTACATTACAAATTGGAGGCGTTAATCAGCAGAGTATAACAACAGGAATAACTGTTTCCTCTCAAATACAAAATACTAATCTTCCGCAATTTGGAGGACCAATTGACACTTCAACTACTCCAGGTGAGTTTAGCAACTGGAATGGAGCTTTAATACTGAACTGTAATTCTCCTAGTAAATTAATTTCAGCAGAAGTGTATGCGGAAATAACAAATGTAATAACCTTTGAGTTAAGAGATAATTTTGGTGGGGTATTAGATGATACTACAATCACTGTTCAACCGGGTAAACAAAGGCTATATTTTGATTTTGATATTCCTAGTGGTACTGACTTAGAATTAGGAATATCAACTGGTAATTCTAGACTTTATAGAAATAATGCAGGATCAGGAAATACTATGTCTTATCCGTACACTCTTGGTTCAAATATTACAATTACAGGGTCTTCATCTACGCCTCAATATTATTATTTCTTTTATGACATAGAGGTTGTTACTCCATTAAGTGTTCCGTGTTTTAATTCTTTTGGAGCTTCACTTTTTGTACAAAATCCAGATCCTAATTTTTCGTATTCTTGGCAAGAAATTAACAGTCCTGGAGTTACAGTTGCTACAGGACTTCAAGCGAATAATTTATATGCAGGCACTTATATTTTATTAGCAGGATATACTGATTCGTTAGGAGTAACATATACTGGTTGTACTGACACTTCACAACCAGTGACAATTGTACAACCAAGTGTAATTAACATATCTGCAATATTAGATGATGCTGATTGTAATGGAGATAATAGTGGTAGTATTAATACAACTGTTTCAGGAGCAACCCCTGGGTATAATTATTCATGGACAGGACCTAGCGGATATACCTCCAATAATCTAAATATTAATAACATATTTGCTGGGGCATATATTTTAGAAGTTACTGATGCTAATGGATGTGTTCAAGCAGATACTTTTAATATTTATGAGCCACTTGATTTAATTTCTACAATTGACATTACAACTGATTTTAATGGATACGACATCAGTTGTTTTGGTGGAGATAATGGCGCTATTAGCTTAACTGTAGATCCAAACACTGGAACCGCCCCATTTACTTATAGTTGGAGTAGCGGACAAACAGCTCTTAATTTAGCTAACCTACAAGCTGGGCAATATACCGTAACTATTACGGATGGTAATGGCTGTACTTATAGCAATAATACTAACTTGACTGAACCATCTGAGATTGTTATAGCTTCAACAACAGTAGATTATAATGGAGTAGATATTTCATGTTTTGGCGGTTCTGATGGGTCGATAACTATATCAAATTCTGGCGGTGTACAGCCATATGATATTTTATGGAGTAATACTTCTACTAATGCTACCATTTCTAATTTAGTTGCTGGAACTTATACAGCAACTATTACAGATGAAAATGGATGTATTAAGACAGCTGATATCACCTTAGTAAACCCTCCACTTTTAGAAGTTGATTTAGATGTTAGAGATAGTTTAACTTTCAATGTTAGTTGTTTTGGTGTTTGTGATGGATGGGCTTTAGCAATCCCAAATGGAGGAACATTAGGTTCAACGGGTGATTATTCATATTCATGGAGTGACGGACAAACATCTTCTCTTGCTGAAGAATTGTGTGCGGGTATGGCTTATACGGTTACTGTTGTAGATGCAAATGGATGTGATGAAAGTAGCACAACAATTACATTTACCCAACCTCCTGTATTTGAGGCGCAGGTTACAACTATCGATTATTATGGTCCGGCCAAGCCTCCGCTCAATGTTACATTTGCTGATAGTACATATTTAAGCTCCATTCATCCAATGTTGTTTACTTGGATGTGGCCAGATGGAGGTATTGAACCAATCCCTTGGGGATTTGGAGAAAGTGGAATGAATATTTCTTATTCTTTTACAGATGTGGGAGAAAATAAAGTAAACTTAATAGTTTTGAATAAAACAACAGGATGTACTGATACGCTTGATTTTGTGATTGACGTGCAAGGTTTGGAAGATATTGAAAATGTTTTCACTCCTAATGGAGATGGAGTGAATGATGTATTCACATTCGAAAATCATGGTATGAATATTTTAAGTGTAATGATATTTAACCGTTGGGGGCAAAAAGTATTTGAAACGGATGTAAGTAGTGCCCAATGGAATGGAGAGAATTTGAAAGGGAATGAGGAACTAGCCGGAACCTATTTTTATGTACTAACTGCACAAGGAAAAGATGGTTATAGATATGAGGAAAGAGGAGCTTTAATTTTAATAAGAGAGTAGAAAATTAATAAGAGAATAGAGGAAATAAAAAGAACATAAGCTTAAACATGAGCATAATTATAAATTATCAACAAATAGATGTTGTTTAGTTTGAAGTTTGTAAATTTGCTATTTTAATTTTAAGGTTATATTTGCAAAAAAACTGATATGAGTAATTTATATAAATCTGTACTCCATAAGTACATTTTTTTTGAAGAAATAAATACCAAAAATCCTACATCCTTTAGTAGAAGATTACTTTTTTCAGTAGTCTTTTTCTCCTTATATATAATGAGTTTTCAATCGGTTTTTGCTCAAATGTATGAAGTGTCTTTTGTGGATAAAATGCAAGAGGCCACATTGGTAGTGGAAGCAAAAGTTATTCAAAAGCAATCTTATTGGAATGATGCCAATAATAGAATATTTACTGCAAATGAGATAGAAATTTACAAAGTTTTTAAAGGACAATTGCCTTCTGGAAATTATCAAATTATTACACAAGGAGGAATTGTGGGCAGTGACAAGCATGAGGTACGCCCAAGTTTACAACTTAGTATTGGGGATATTGGAGTGTATTTTTTAGAAAGTTCATCAGCTAATTTATCAGCAGTTAATGGGCAGAAACTCTCTGCAATTGCCGAGCAACAAGGGTTTTATAAATATGATGAAATAAGTGGTAAAGCAATTTCTCCATTTGATTACAATCAATTGGTAAATCAGTTACATACAGCAATACAAGCACAAACCAATCAGGTATTTACGCAAAATATCCCATTTACTTTCGAAACGTTACAATTTCCAGAAAGTGGTTTAGTACCAGTGATCACAAATATCAGCCCTGACACTCTAAGTGCTGGAATTGGAGATACCCTGACTATAACCGGAACAGACTTTGAAACCTTTAATCCAGCCACATCTAAAGTACAGTTCTTAGATGCTGCTTATCACCCATTTGCTCAATATATTGATGTTTCTAATTTTATCTCCTGGAATGATCTAGAGATTAAGTTAATTGTGCCGCATAAATCAGATAATGGAGAAACTATAGGTGGTGGAGATTTTATAAAAGTGGAGAATCTTTCTGGGACTGCTACAAGTTCTCAGGTGTTAACTATAAATTATAACCATATAAATGCAAACCCTTTTGAAGAAATGCAACATATAAATGATGACGGTTCAGGGGGGTACACATTTGTTTTTAATGATGCTTTTGAAACAACTCTTGCTGGCAGTGAGAATGCATTTGAGAGAGCATTAGAAACTTGGAGATGTGCTACAAGAATAAATTGGAAAACTTCTTCAACCACAACTACAACTAATATTTTTGGAGCTGATGGAGAAAATGTTGTAGCTTATGCAAGCTTAGGAACACCTACATATAGCACTTCCTTTTCGACTTGCTATCTGTATTATTCTAATGTATCTTGCTCTGGAACAAACTGGTATCTTACTGAAATGGATATTATTTTTAATAGTTCATTCTCTAGTTTTTTTCATACTGACACTACAATGACACCAGTTGGGAAGCAAGATTTTGAATCAGAAGCCTTACACACTTTAGGATATGCTCACTTATTAAGTAATGTTAGAGATGCAAACGATCCAATGTATTATGCACTTATTTTTGGTGACACTTTACGATCCTTAACACAAAACAATATTGATGGAGGAACTTATGTAAGAAATAAAAGTGTAAATACGCCTATTTGTTCTCAGCCAGCAATGATAATGTATCCGGAATGTTCGCAACCTCTTTTTTGTTCAGTAACATTGTCTAACTCTCCTGTAATTATTTGTAATGGAGATACTACAAACATTTTAGCCGAGATGAGCATAAGTGGAGGTATTCCTGTAGTTTCCAACAATTTAAATTACTATTTATACTATAAC
>Ga0187827_10004491_pt1 | contig 17161 bp, 8 predicted proteins | sample ETNtaG_39_FD_167969 | JGI IMG/M metagenome (GOLD analysis project Ga0187827, IMG submission 167969) | Marine microbial and viral communities from oxygen minimum zone, Eastern Pacific Ocean - ETNP2014_SV_150_PacBio MetaG (Illumina Assembly) | ecosystem: Environmental > Aquatic > Marine > Hypoxic...
TGCAATTCGGAGCGCCTTGTAGGTACCGACCATTACCACTAATTCGCGGGCGCGGGTGATGGCAGTGTAAATCAGGTTTCGCTGCAACATGACATAATGCTGGGTGACGACGGGGATGACCACCGCAGGGTATTCGCTGCCCTGGGATTTGTGGATGCTGATGGCGTAAGCGGGGATGACTTCATTCAGGCTGGAAAAACTGTATTCGATCTCCCGTTCGTCGATTTCGATTATCGCCTTGCTGTCCACGGGATCAATGTGCGTAACAAATCCGATGTCGCCATTGAATACTTCTTTTTCGTAGTTGTTACGTATTTGCATGACCTTGTCGCCTTCGAAGAGACCACCAGGTGTTTTGCGCGCGGACGATTGCACGGGGTTGAGTGATGCCTGTAATTCTGAATTCAGGTTGCCAACGCCAAGGATGCCCTTGTGCATGGGAGTGAGGAGCTGAATGTCCTTCACAGGATGAAACTTGAAACGCTCTGGAATGCGTTCGGTGAAGAGCCTGGTAATGACATCGAGAGAGTCTTCGGGCTCTTTCTTCTCTATGAAATAGAGGTCTGAAAGTGAATCTGAAGCCGAAGGTTTTTCCGGCAGAAATCCGTGGTTAATGTCATGCGCCCAGTCGATGATTGTGCTGCGCGTTGCCTGTCGGAAAATGACATCCAGATGGGTGACCGGCACCAGGCCGGAAGCGATGATGTCACCGAGCACATTCCCCGGGCCGACGGATGGCAATTGGTCAGCGTCGCCTACCAGGAGCAAATGCCCTCTGGGTGGAATCGCGTTCAGAAGATGGTTCATGAGCGAGATATCGATCATGGAACACTCGTCCACGATGAACACGTCCCCTTCGAGGGGATTGTTTTCGTTCGCGTCGAATCGGTGGAGAGACGGATTGAATTTCAGCAACCGGTGAAGGGTCTTAGCCGGGCTGCCCGTGGACTCGTTAAGACGTTTTGCGGCCCGGCCGGTGGGGGCAGCAAGATGGACCTGCTGTCCTTTGGTTTCCAGGATCAGAAGGATGGCATTTATGACGGTCGTCTTTCCCACGCCGGGGCCGCCGGTGATGACCGACACCTTTTCCGTAAGGGCGGAGGCGATGGCAGCTTTCTGCTTTTCGGCCAGGTCGATCTTGCTTTGTTTCTGTGCCCACTCGATTGCCTGATTCACGCGTATATCGGGAAGGCTGCTGGGGCCGTTCATGAGCGCGAGAAGTCGCCGAGCCGCGTTGACTTCGGACCGATGGTGTCGTGAAAGGAAGATCATCTGGCCCGGCTCATGTTCTTCCTGCACGAGCTCTCTCTGCGAGAGCTGCCTGTCTATCGCGGATTCGATCTGTTCGATGGTCACTTCAAGAATCCGCTGCGCTTCGGCAAGGAGTTGCTCTCGCGGGTAGCAGACGTGGCCATCATCAGACAATCGGGTGAGGACATACAGGATGCCTGCGTCAATGCGCGCGTTGGATTCCCGGGGTATGCCCAGATTCCTGGCGACCTGGTCGGCGATCTTGAAACCGATGCCGTGGATGTCGCGAGAGAGCTGGTAGGGATTGGAGCGGATGACCTCGATAGCGCTGTTCCCGTATTCCTCATAGATCCGATGGGCCTGGCCGGTGGTGATGCCATACGACTGTAGAAAGACCATGACGTCCTGAACAGCCTTCTGTTCCTGGAATGCATCAATGATCTTGGCGATCTTCTTCTTGCCGAGACCGTTGATCTCTTTCAGGCGATCCGGCTCTTTCTCCATCACCACCAGAGTTTCCAGGCCGAACTGCTTCACCATCCGCTGTGCCATTTTTTTGCCAATTCCGGGGATGATGCCGGAGGCCAGATAGCGCTCGATCCCGTTCAGCGAAGAGGGGGGGACAACCCGGTAGCTTTCAAACTGAAATTGCCTGCCAAACCGCGGATGCTCATTCCACTGTCCGTGGATCTGAAGGTTCTCGCCTTCGTTAATGCCGGTGAAAACTCCGGTGGCGGTGGTGGTGCCTGCCTTTCCGTGCTCTTGGATGGCTGCAACGGTATAACCGTTCTCTTCGTTGTGGTAGATGACTCGCTCGAGGATGCCTTCGATAGTTGCCGCTTTGTCTGCCATGACGTTCAGACTCCCTCCAGGCGTTCTCGCAACCGGCGCGAGAGATACGATGAGAGCTGCTTCTGAGACCGATCATCCATTTTGATAAATTGCAGGCCCACCCGATGCTCGCCTTCCGGCAGTGCATCACACCTGGCCACTACACCGGTGGCTTTGGGCCTCGTAGTTTCGCCCTCCAGTTGTATCTCAACATCCAGCATGGCGCCCGGTTCATGCGGGTGTGCGGATTTGAATGCGATCCCGCTGCCGCTCACATCGAGAGCCGTGGAATTGGTCCACGAGGTCAGCCAGCCGGTGGGGGAATTTGCGAATCGTACCGGACAGTTTTCCTGGATGCGAACCGCTCCCCGGCGGTCTTCTGTCTCTTCCAGCTCCGGTTGAGGTTCCGGTAAAGGGTTTTCGCTGACGTTGCTGAGTTTTTCGAAGAGCTGCTGGATTGCGAAGGATTCGTTTTCCTGAAATCTGACTCCCCAATCCCACTGGGTGTTTTCAGGGCCCGGACGTACCCACATCACTTCAGCATGGATGGTCTGATCGAGTCCATGCTCAGGCCTCTTGAAATCCAGCAGCATTCGAGCCCCTTTTTCCACCGTAAAGTCGCTGTGCAGGCGGGCCCCACCTTCACTGATGTCTCTAAGATCAGCCTTGGCGGAGGGCAAATTCGATCCGACCTTTCTGCATTGGATCCCAAACCTGTAGACGACGCGGCGGAACTCTCTGAATTCTGCCCCCTCACTGTTTGAAGCCATTGGGTTGCTGTCCATAAACGGGAGTACTGCTCAACTATACAGAGCATCGGCACAGGCTCACAAGTATAGAATCTTTAATATCACCACAACGATCTGAGGCCTTGTGGTCAGAAAGTCATCAAATTTATCATTTGCATCGGTTCTCCGTTGGACTTTGCAAAACCGGGGTTTTTCCGGTGTGGCGAAATGAGAATTCGAGCTAGACTTTTCAAGATCTGTTCGTTATAACTTGAACACATATACCGCTGACTTTTGGGGACAACGCGCCTCATCAACTTGCGGTAACTTCCAGCAATCCAGTGGCATCCCCTCTCGGGGCATAGAGGGGGAGGAGAATCCAGAAATCGGATTTGGGTGCAGGAAGTCTCGCACACAGAACGTGTATCTTGCTGTCTTTGCCGAATGAGAATCGAGTGCGTCATACGCCCTGTATCTCAATACCAATCTGGGCCCTCTCGACCTAACCTTTAGCTGGAGGCTAATCGTATGAAACGGATCGCTTCAAAGGGATTTACCCTTATCGAACTCCTGGTAGTGGTGGTGATCATCGCCATCCTGGCCGGGTTACTTCTGCCAATCCTGGCCAAAGCGCAGCAACAGGCGAATGCCCGCGCATGCCTTGGCAAGGAAAGAGTGCTTTCTACACAGATTCGGACATACAGCTCTCAGTGGGAAGGATATACACCTCTCGATCCTGAGAGCTTCCTCACCCGGGACAAAGGTTACCGAATGTACAGCGAAAAGGGTTACGACAATGAAGCAGCAGGCACATGGTGCAGATACGGTAGTGCAGGTGGCTCTAACCTCAGTGAATCTCAGAAGATCAATGCGAAGATCAAGGACTTTGTCTGCCCAATGGATCAAAATCCGAGCGTGAACAAGAACGGTATTTCGAAGAGCTACCAGATCGCTTCTTTGTTCTCTGGCTATAACCTCACAAGCTTGGGTGCAGAAGACAGCAAAACCGTGGTCATCGGCGAGATCGGCAGACGTCACATTGGCGAATCAGGCCTGAAGAATGAGGCATACTACACCTACGGCGACCTCCATACCGAGCTAGGTTCGCAACTGAAATCGGAAGATGGTCTGTCGATCATTAACGGTCTGAAAATGAGAGCCTGGTATGTCAACAATTTCGCTAACGTCGGCATGAATGTCGCCGAAGGCAGGCTGCCTAAACTGCCTAGCGATACAACCACCCCAATGCGATACCAGACTATTTGGAGCAGCGACCTGGTTTCAGCCGGGCCGCTTTGGCTGAAAGTCCTGGACGGTTATTCCTACAACGATGACTGGGAATACCACACTAGCTTAAAAGCGGGCGGATTCTGGGGAGGTGTTGGTAACACCATGGCCAAGTTTCCAAACAAATACACCATCCGGTGGGACGGCCTGATCAAGTTCCCGAAACGAGGAACCTGGGAAATCTATCTCCAGTTCGCCGCTGTCGCTCAAGGTGGGGCATCCGTTGAATTCGCGATCGGCTCCAAAGGGGACGTGCTCGATGCCACATCCATGGGTAGTGCGCATACTACCGCGAATGACCCCAATGACCTTTACACCAAATCCGGTGTCGACGCTGATGACTACTATCCAATCAAGATCCTGTACAGAGGGGATCAGTGGAACGGTAACTTCAAGATCACATGGACGAGAAAAGATGGGTCAAAAACGGACCCAGAATGGAGAAACGAAGCCATTAGTTCTCGTTTCCTCTATCACATTCCTGAATAATTCAGGCATTTGGCGAGAATCAGAAAAGGCTTCCCAAACGGGAAGCCTTTTTTGTGTACTGAAAGGTCGCTCGCGCCTATTCAGGCAACCGGCCAACCCGGACCTTCTTGCCTGATTTAATCGCCTTTTGCAGTGCATCCAGAACCGCGATCGGCTCCAGCATCTCGGCGGCCGTGAAGGGTTCTTTGCCGGTACGGAACATCTTGAGAAATGTCTTGATGCCGTTGAGGTACGGATCAGAATCGCCCTTGTGGTCGAAGTGGACCTGTGCCTTGGTTCCAGATGCCCGGAAGGTAAAGCCTGCCTTGCCCTCGCTCACACACTGCATGCTCACGATAGGGCCGCCATCTCTGTACTGCATTACGGCGACCGCGTTCGGATTACCCTTGCCGGCCTTGATTACCTGCACGGTCTCAATGCCCGGCCCGAACGCCTTGAGAATCGCATCCACCTGGTGGATACCATAGAAGAATATGCCACCCCATTTCGAGCGGAGGTCACAGGCACCGGAAGTATGAACAGCTCGGATTTTGCCAGCCGAGCGGACCTGCTTCTTGAATTCCGTCCTGAATGCATCTTGTAGCGGGATGGTCGAGAAGGAAGTGATGGGCACGCCTTTCTTGCGCGCAAGCTGTATGAGAGCCCAGCCCTCCTTCACCGTGTAGCTGAACGGCTTGTCTACAAACGCCGGTATCCCTGCCTCAACAAACGGTACGGTCGCGGGTATGTGGAATTTTGCGTGACGGTGGTCCAGCATGACCCCATCGATCTTGCCGATCATGTCTTCCGGTCGTTTCACAATCTCGGGAATCTCCCCCTTTTCGGCGGCCGCTTCGGCATAAGCCCGGGTCTCGCCCCAGACCGCTACCACCCGCGCTCGGCCACATGACTTCTTGACGTTCATCGTATGAGCTACTGCACCGCAATGAGAATTCTCAGCGCCGACAATACCAATTCGCATAGTAAGACCTCGTGGAACTGAAAAATGGCCTGAACTAAAAGCCTTGCCTCAGATTGTGAGGCCAGCAGAACTCCTCCTGAAATCGAAGGGCTTTCTGGCTGAAAGCCTCATTTCAAGTGAGTTACCGATGGGGTCTTCAAGGATCGCTCAGCTCAGGTATGTAACACAGGCATCTTAGGCCGGCACCTCGCGGAGGCAAACGCGTGCCCATCAGTCGACTCGGATCCTGGCATCTGTTAAAAAACCGCCTCGCATGCAAGCGCGATGGTGCAACTCGGCCTGGTCATCATGAATTGGAAAATCTCTACCTCTCTTATTCTCGCAGTCTGTCTGGCCGCGCTGAACGGATGCGGCGGAAGGTCCGACGAATGGAAGAAGGGGCGCGATGAATATGTGAAAGAAAGGGAAAGGGAGGAACACGACTCTCACGCAGAGTCGGAACTTTCACAGACAAAGAGCTTCGAGGGGCGAGAGTTTCTCAAAGACAAGCGGAGCGTCATTGAAGGTGTGGATAGAGAGTATGCCGATAACCTGGTGGAGAAGTTTTACAACAGCGGAGCAAAGAAGGTACTTTTCACCAGTGTTACAGAAAAGTTCGTGACCAGAAAAGTGAAAGGAAAGAAGAAGAAGTACGTTTCAAAAAGAATTGCCTCAGTGCTGGTGGTCGAGCTACCTGAACTGTTCGATGACCGTGAGAGGGCTTTTGCAGCAGAGGCGAAATTTGCCGAGAAGTTGAAGGTGGAACCGATGAAAGACGTGGACCAGAAGTACCTCGTGCTCGAACTGGATTGAGGCCGAGGGGCATATTCTTAACTGCCGTCTTCGCAGGCCAAAAATTTGCGCCACATTGGGCGGAACTCACCCCGTGTCATCGAACAACAGCGAGGCCCCCGCGGTCCGGCCATCCTCGTATTCCACTCTCACATCAATCTCCCAAGGGCAATCCTCGGGCAGTTCGTAGTAGTGAGTCGAGAGTCTCGCATTCTCCGGGCTCATGGGATCAAGCGCGGCCAGTCGCCCGAATCCTTTCACATCAACCGACGCCTCCGGCCCGCCATCAAATACGTTCACAAACCTCCTCCCGTCGCGCGTGGCCGGCGCAATCTCCACATCCTGATGAGGCTGGAACGCATGGTAGCGATTCGTGATCTCGCCTGACTCACGGTTCACATTGACAACTCGATAGCCCTGCGGTGCGCCGAACTGATTCGGGCTGTCGAGGCCGTTTCGCCACCAGTTACCGGCCACAGCACCTGTGGTTAGGATCTGAATATGACGCCAGCGGTGGCGCGAATTCTCATGGTCGTGTCCATGCAACGTGGCCACGTTTTGAAAACGGCTCAGCATCTCCAGGACCTTGCCCGCGTTCGTCGCTTCATTGGTCGGAAAACCCATGCCGACATTCTGCCCCATACGAAACGGAAATGACGTCGAAATCGGCACATGAGAAGCGAGGATAATCGGCACATCAGCATCCAGACCGGCGAGATCCTCTTCCAGCCATTTCAGGTTCTTTTCATCCGCGATGAAATACCAGTTCCAGGGATGCTCTTCCGTCGGCTCGAACGCCCGTACGAGATCCAGCATAACGAAATGAGCGCCTGAGTGATCGAAACTGTAGGAAAACTCGCCCGCCTGCTTTGGATCAAGCCAGCCGCTGCATATCTCGTGATTGCCGTTCACCATGTGAACCGGCATGTCCACATTGGAGATCATTTCTTTGTAAGTAGGAATGACACCGTCAGGAATTCCGATGTCGCCGCCATTGATCAAAAGCTCCGGCTCGTGAGACAGCATGGACTCGATGCACATTTCGAATCCTCTCGCTGACTCTTCCTGCTCGAGCAGATGAACATCTGTGAAGAAAACGAATCTCATGAGGCCTCCCTCTGATGCCGTTTGTTTACTTACTTAAGCGAACCGATGTTTCCGAGATCCGAATATTCCTCGTACAAATGAGGCCGGCGCTGAAGCCAGTTTATGGATTTAAAACACCCGCCATTCCATGTTCGATAGCCATCATTGACAGGCACATCTGCGAAAATGTAATCGTCCTCCCCTTCATTCCATGCAAGGATGTCCCCTTTGCGATCGATGATGCAGCTACCGATGCAATTGTTCCTTGCCACCACCATCGTGAGCTGATTGTCCATGGCCCGGGTCCGCATTATTGCTTTCCACCTCTCTTCGCTGAAATTAGGCGAGCCCTGGCTCCATCGGCTGGCCCGATGGTCACCCATGATCGGCAGCAGCAGAAAGTCGGCACCGTTCAGGCCGACCATCCTCGAAGACTCCGCGGCAGAGCTGTCCATACAGATATTGCAGCCAACGCGGCCGAGCTCCGTGTCAAAAACTGGGAAGTCATCACCCGGCAAAATGCCCGACTCCGCCTCACTTCCGACCGCCAGATGCACCTTGTGGTAACGGCCGTCAATCCGGCCATTTGGCCCAATGAGGAGGGCGGTATTGAAAACAGCATCCCCGTCGCGTTCGATCAGCCCGAGGCAGATGCGTGTCTTGTATTTCTTTGCGATGCGCGCGAACACGCCCGTTTCCGGGCCGGGCGCAGGAACGGCCACATCAAAGGGGTGAGCATTGATTCCCCATTGGAGCGCAATCTCGGGCAGCAGGATCAGGCCCGGCTTCTCTGCACAAGCCTTCTCGCACAGAGGCGCGTAAAAGTCGATATTGTCCTGAATCGTCTTCAACGGGCGCGGCCTCGAATCATTCCCGCCCGTCACCACGGCAATCCTCAAGAGTCTTTTGGAAGCAATCTTCCTCGCTGAACGCCTGACTGACGGTACGGCCCAACTCACTTTGCCTGCGTCCGCCCAGCGAAAGTTACACCGAAGCGTGAGTCGATCTGATTCCGTTGCCGCTTGAGCCACTCTCGAAAAAACTACTCTTTTGCCACTGAATTCCGGCAACAGATAATCCCAACCCGACTTTGCGTTCGGCAGTGCAGTATCGGTTGGCATCCGGCCCCAGTTCAGCACACAGAAAACTGAATCCCTCGGGTGCTCCAGATCTCTGAACCTGCATTCGGCCGAAATCTCGTAAACTGCCCCCGGAACAACGCCCGCGAATTCAAACTGCCATCCGCCGCTGCATGACCGCGTGCCATTCGAGGAAACATGGTATCGTTGTCCGCGTCGTCTCGTCACGGGAGCGGCTTGAGGGTGGGGCGACCAGGGCGTGCTGTCTACAAGTTTTATCCGTGGCATGGGTCTGCTGTGCTGGGGATCGATTAAGTGAATGATGCGGATCTTAACGTGGCAAGAGCGCCGCGAACAATCGAAGTTTGCAGCTCTCTCTTTCTCTTCACGTGGAAATGCACTTGCACTGATTGCACACTGGCCAAAGCTGAGCCTTGACATCCAGGCCAGATTCCAATGGACTGTAGGTCCAGATTAGCCCGTCGTATCCTGCGTCATCAACGAGACCCAATGATCAAGAAACATCTACAACGAGCACAGGCTTACTTCATCATTCTGACAGCCCTCAGCATGCACGTTCCTTTGGACGCGGGCGAAGGACAGGGACAGCATCCTTTTCCGCTCTGGCCTTCAGAGCCTGTTCCGGGGAGGCCCGGAGTGAATGCGGATGAAGAATTCACGGTCAAAAAAATCCACGAAGAGATTCCCGACAGAAATGAATATGACCCAAGGCCGCCGATTTATGGACTGCCGGAATTTCTGGCGTACCCGGGCGCGGTCCATCACCTGCGCCATTTCATGCAGCGTTATGTGCCGCCCTATCCCCTCAACAATCACCACACCCTGGTAAAGAATTTTATCCTACACCAACTGGACGGACCTAGAGGCAAGTGCGTCGATTTTGCAGAACCGGTGTACTACAACCCGATGTACCGGCCTCGGATGCGGACCTCGCAAAAGCGGCCACCGGTGAAGGTCTATCCCTGGAAGCCTGGCTCGCCTGCCATCGGGCTCTCCATCGGCAAATTGCCCCGCAGCCTTTACCTGCTCCGGCCGATCGTTGCCGCGCCTTCGGTAACCACAGTGGTCGATCAGGATCGCAAATTTGTCTTCTTCAAACTGCGCATCAACGATCTGCCCGATCTGCCGGAGACGATGAATGAATACATTCTCAAGGCCTGCGCCCTCGACAACTTTTACGCGGCCACAGAATTCTTCTTTCACTCACGCGGCGACGGCCGGGCCTTCAAGGCCGATATGCAACTGCTGCCGGAATCGGAATTCGACCTCGTGCTCTACAACATCGATTTGCACAACCGTTTCGGAGAACACGCACGCCGGGCCGGTAAAAAGCGCGCCGTAGTCGGATACATGCTCAGCCCCGATCCCGACAAGCGAAAAGCAACTTGGCAGAAAAATCGCATCGGAGATTCCAAGTCCTACGAAAGCGCAATCAATCGCAATCCGGAAAAGGCGCCGGAGCAGCAGAAGGCCTCCGACGACGAAATCTGGAAATCGCTCATGCCGCCGCTCAATGCCCATCACGGAGGCGGCTGGTACACCCAGCGCATCGATATGGATGAACATCGCATCTGCCGGGCACCCGATTCCTGGAGACGTTACCTGGACGACTACGCGGACAAGGGCCTCTTCCTCGACTGCAAGAGCGGCACTATCTACAAGAACGCCCGCCAACAATTTGTCGTGTCCCCGCCGGTATTCGAACTGCGCGAGATCAAAGTCCACCGCAAAAAAACAGTCGAGAAGGTCGTCAACGGCAAGAAGCAGAAGGTCTCCGAGCTCGAGCTGGTCGGGCCGCTCTCTGAATTCGAATTCAGCACGAAGCATCACTGGCCTCACAGCCATCTCAAGCACAAAGGCAAAGAGATCGGCAAGGTGAACGAGTTTGTCTACCAGGGCAGGTTATACAGAGAGGGCAAACCCGTCGGCGGTGAATTGCGCGCCAGCAATTCCCCTTTTTCTCTTTATTTCGATGAACAGCTCCGCAATCCGTTGATGAAGGAGATCCAGGTAAAGCCGGGCCTCTACTACGATTCCAACGTCGTGAATCAAATGAATAGAGCGGGCGGCGTCACGCAAACAAATCACGGCAGGTATTTCGTTGCGCTTCCGGCATGGGCAAAATTCGGCAGGCGGCAGGACGTCCGCGACGCAGCGATGAAATTTATCCGCCTCGTTTACGATGTCCCGGCGATGCAGGTCACTCGCGGCTGGGGTTTCGTTGCCGGCTTCGAAGGCATTGACCGGGGCCTGCTGCGCACGCCAGGCCATGCCATGGGCAGCAGCGGTTCCACAATTGCCGAGACACTCACCTTTTATGACACCATCTTCCCGTTCCTTTCCACCGACCAGAAATTCGCTGCCGCGGTAGGACGTTACGTGCCCTGGGTGAAGGCCCCCAACGATGTCATCGAGCTCGTCGACACCTACCTGGTCCAGGATTACGCCAACAACGTGATGAAGTACCGCATCTACACCGACCACGAACAGGCGCAATGGATGATGACCGCAGTGCTGGTGCAGAATGACAGCTCGATCAGTGACCCCTGGATGGAATTCCTCTTCAGCCGCGGCTGGGAATACCCACAGGCGCTTTCCGGCTTTGGTGACAACCTGGCGACCGGCACCGGCCGGGACGGCGGCACAACAATCGGCTCGTTCATGTACGCACTCGGGGGCGCGACGAAGACGATGGAGATGATGGAGAAATACTTCAAATACGGCGGCAACCCCAAGTACGATCTCACCGACCCGCGCCAGTTCCCCGCGGTGCGCATGAAGCCCTACCTGCTGCTCGAGGGAAATGCCGCTGGGCGAGTCAATCCCGGCATCGGCGACGTTGGCGGGCCCGCGGAATACTACGGAAGGCTCGCAGGCGGGCCCTACCGCGGAATCGTCGCAGCCGGATGGCGATGGCACAAAGATCCCAAATTTGCAAAGGTGCTCACACAACTGGGTAAGGGGAACGAATCAGACGAAGGGCGGGCCGAGATCGAAGCCGCTTCGAAAAAATGCCCTCGCGATCCCTTCTTGATGAATAAGTCCCGAGTCCTTTCAGACTGGGGCGGCTACCTGAGGCTCGAATCAGATTCCGACGATTGGCGGATGCACCGCGAGCTCGCCATTCGCGTCGGTACCGGATGGGGGCACGCTCACTCGGATACGCTCGACCTTCGGCTGTTCGCATTCGGGATGACCATGTCCGGCGATTTCAATCAGCGGCCCGCGTACGGCTGGCCCCCCCATCACCACACCAAATGCCACAACGTGGTGGAGGTTGATGGCAAGGACTGGAGAAACCACGCCTGGGTGAGCAATCTCTTCGATGCGCCCGGCTCGCCTTACCTCACCGCGGAATCCATCGCGCCGAAGGGCATGGAATACGTCAAGCTATTCCGGCGGCAATGTGCTTACGTGCAGGTGCACGACGGCAAACCCGGCAGCGGCATCAAAGACCCGGCCGTCACCATGCCTGGCCAGTATGTGTTCGATGTCTTCCGCGTCTCCGGCGGCACGATGCACACCTACTGCTTCCACGGCTGCATCGACGACGGGTTCAGCGCCAACGTCAAAAACAAACGCCCGCCCACCCGCGCGGAAAACAGCCCCGACCGCGGTTACCTCCACCAGTTTCGCTGGTGGACAGGAGGCGAGATTACCGCCGCAGGCATCGGCGGCTACCCCGCCCCCGCGCACGAATACTGGGTGGCCGACTGCGCTGGACAAAATCTCGTTGCCACCTGGAACCTCAGCCGAAAAGCAGAGAAATACATGGTGCGGGGAAGCATCAACACCGAGCCGCGAAAATTCACTCGTCTCACACTGCTCGATCAGAAGAACAGCACGATCCTCCACGCGCACGCCCGCGCGGCCGAAGGCAGAGGCCAGTACGGGCGCTGCCTGTACGCGCAGAGGAAAGCGCGGGTACAAGGCCCCACATTGGACACCGTCTTCGCTGCAATCATCGAGCCCTATTCCGGCGAACCCTCGGTCACCGCGCAGCGCAAGCTCCCCATTGAAGACAACGAAACCGATGCAGGCCGCGCGGTCGCGGTAGAGGTCAAAACGAAAAACGGCCACACCGATATCCTCTTCGCGGATGCACGGCCGGAGAAGGTGAGAATGGTCAGGGCAAACGATCAGACCTGGAACATCTCGGCCGAATACGCGTTTCTGTCATCCGGTGCCAACGGACTCCGCCAGGCAACTCTCACCGGCGGCAAGCTCCTGGAAACGCCTGACCTGAAAATCGAGGTGGCAACCACAAAGTACGAAGCGACCGTCGCAAAGATCGACTACCTCGACCGCAAAGTCACCTTGAAAGGAAAAATCCCTGCGCGCTTTGCCGGACACTTTTTCGAAGTCGGCAACGACCTCCACAAGACAAGCTACGAAGTCTCCACCATCCGTCCTCGCGCTTTCGGCAAGACCGAACTCACCTTGCGTAAAGGTATCGAAATCATGCGCACTCGCGTGCGTTCGGTGGACCCCGCAACTGGCAGGGTCCTCGGCTCGATCGCCATGTTCCACCACCGGGGCCGCGATTCCGGCCTTACCGCCAGCAACGACAAGCTCGACAAATTCTGGCGCGTTGCCTACAGCGGCGGCAATCGCCACAGCGGCCACCAGTTTGACCTGACGCCACTGAACTCCAATTCTGAAGGCCCCGCCTTCACTGCGAAAGACTTCCCCGCAGGCGCCGGAATCCGCATCTGGGAATTTGGGCCCGGTGACACCTTCAACATCAAGACCGGCGTCTCCCTGCGCCGCAAAGACAAAGACACCTACGAGGTCTACGCCACCTCCCCCTGCAAAATCACAATCGCAGGTAAAATCCACACCATCACTGAGAAGGCCCTGGCCGATTCTGCTTCGCCAGGAATCCAGATCCGCAAATAGCCCCCAGCTTGATCTGCCGCGTCCAGGGCCGTGGATTGGTAGAGTCAAGCTGATTCAGTGCGCCTTCGGCACCTCATACAACGTAAACAAACAACAACTGACCAGAGGCAACCATGTCACTACACAAGGGGCTCTTGAACAAGGGCTTCAAACTGCCGGATTGCGAGAAGCATTTTCATGACCATGACGAGACTTGGCTGATCCTCGAAGGCCGGGGAACCTCGTATTGGATCGATCACGATGGCAACCGCAAAGACTTTATTCTTGAGGAAGGAGATGTCTGGATGGTCCCTGCAGGCTTTGAGCATGGGGCGGACGGCCCGAATTCTGAAGACTTTCAGATCTCTGTTTTCAATGGCAGTCAACCACCGGGCAGCCATGACCCCGGCCACTATTACATGGAGCAGGAGGTATATGTCCCATCGTTTAAGCTGGTGAAGGAATCGACCAGCCGTTATCGAAAGCAATCGACGCTGCCCGAAACGATGGTGGGAGTCATGTTCATCGAGAAAGGCAAAGCGATCCTCCGGGAAGAGAAGACCCCGCGCCTGCAATCCGGCCACATTCTCTGCAAGACGATTTACAGTGGCGTAACGAACGGAACAGAACGCAACGTACTGATGGGTGGAAACTATGGCGGATCATGGCCGATCCGAACCGGTTACCAGAATGTGGCTCGTGTCATCGAAGTGCCGAAGAGCGTCAAAACCTACACTCGAGGGGACCTGATTTTTTCCGGCAACTTCAGCCAGCATGTCGAGTACTTTTCGGTGAACGTTTCCGAACCGGAGGACGAAACCAACTGGGTCATCAAACTGCCTGGAAGCATCGATCCCCAGGAGGCTGCTCTGTTCGGCATGGCCAGTGTCGCCATGCACGACGTTCGTAGAGCGGATGTAAAGTTGGGTGAGCGAGTCCTCGTGATCGGGGCCGGCGGCATCGGCCTGTTTACAGCGCAGATCGCCAAAGTTGCCGGAGCGCATGTCACCATCTGCGATCTGAATGAGAAGAGGCTGGCCCTTGCCGAACAGCTTGGGATCCAGAAAACTCTTCAGATTGAAGGAGAAGATGCGTGGGAGAAACTTGGCGGATTCGGACCCTTCGATGCCGTCATTGAGGATTCGGGTGCAGACATCCTGGATGACGTGTTGGGGACAGGCTTCGGGCACAAGCAATTACTCACCATGCGGGGCAGACTGGTTCTCATCGCCGGCCGAAATGATGTGACCTACAAGTTCAACGCGGGACAGAGCGCTGAAGTCTCAGTTCTGCACGCCAGCCACTTCAAGAGGACCGATCTCAGAGAAGTCTGCCGCCTCGTCTCCGAAGGTACCCTGATGGTGAGGCCAATACTCCAGAATCTGATGCCCATCAGCGAAGCACCGTCCTTTTACGACCGCCTGCGAGACGACCCCGGCTCTACCCTCGGCACAGTCTTCGTGTGGGATGAAATGTGACCCGTTGCTGCTTTCACTTTCTGGTGTTCGGCCGGTCATGTATTGTGAATCGTGAAACGGGGAACTCTCCTAAGGCTGCCTTCGGCCGCAACCGCAGCTACGATAGAAATACCACGGATGGCAAGGCCATCCCACGGATGAAGGAGTTTTTTTTCTGTCTTCATCCGTGGAATGGCTTTGCCATCCGTGGTAATTATCTCCGCGCTGCGCGGAGAAGTCACACCCACAGATGAAGGAGTTTTTTTTCTGTCTTCATCCGTGGGATGGCTTTGCCATCCGTGGTAATTATCTCCGCGCTGCGCGGAGAAGTCACACCCACAGATGAAGGAGTTTTTTTCTGTCTTCATCCGTGGAATGGCTTTGCCATCCGTGGTAATTATCTCCGCGCTGCGCGGAGAAGTCACACCCACAGACTCTAACAAGGATTATCCATGTCTGATCTTGAGAGCCTGAAAATCCTTTGGAACGCAGCGGCACACTCAACAAGCGAATTGATTGCATTCGATTCTGTGGAGCTGGCGGAAGACCTGGAGATAGTCAGAGACGGGGAGGAGACCTCTCTCGCCATTCGGAGGCCGTTGCGGTTCGCGCTGTCGGAAACATGCGGAACCCTTGTCTTCTGCGTCAGGCCGTTGCAGTCCGACCGAAACTCCGTGGAGTTGTGGACATGCGGCGAAGAATTGCTTGCGGACCATTTCCAGGTGATGGATCAGCGTATGCAAAACTATGAGCCGAACCTGCGCAGAATGCCGGGGCAGTATCGTCTGTCGGCCTGGGAGAAAGAAGAATGGGACGCTGTATCGCCGACGGAGATTCGCACCTTCTACCTTCCACCCGAAGAATGGGCCACGCTGGTGATCACCTGGGAGAAAGATGGCGACGAGCTCGGGAATACCTATGCATGCATCAACGGTATGCCCGTTTCGATCACCGAAGGCATCCCTGCCTGGCTGCGGCTGACGCAGGAAGATTGTGAAAGTGAACAGTCCTTCGCCGGCGGCATGTACTGGCAGCGGGCCGCCCTCCTGAGCGGGGTCGAGCTGCGAAGCTGTCTGCTTGCAGACTGGACGATCAGCCGTGAAGCCGCACTGAAAGCAAGCCGTTCCGATTCTGATTGTGGCGCGGACATCCTTGTCTCCGATTCGGCGGGCACCCGTGCTCCACAGGACGACGACATTACAGACATCGTCATCAATGTCACAGACATCCTCATCGATGCCGTGGATTGCGAGCCTGTTTCGGAAGCTCTGCCGCTGGACGTTAGAAATGCGGACATCTTCCAGTACTGGCACTACGAAGCATCAGAATGCACCAATAAAACGGCGCTCGCCTGTATCCCTGATGACGAGCCTCTTCGTTATCACTTCCATGTAGTGGAAGACTGGGAGTACTGGCTGGTCCTTCGCTATCAGTTGATCCTGCCACCGGAGGGTGCCAGCCCCTGTGTTCGCGTCGAATTCGACCAAAGCTGCCCCCGCGGTGATTTCGAAAAGTTTGATCTTCCGTCGACGACGGCGAGCGGTTCCATGCGCCCCGAGCCGGATCGTTACAAAGAGATTCGAATCGGCAGCGCGCCTGTCAGGCTCAATGCCGGGCCTCACGAGATAGCTCTGACGTTCACGGACAACAGCTTTCTGATTCTCGATTCAATCCGCCTGACAATTGATGCGGTTCCGGAAAACCCGTCCCAGGATGAGCTGACGAAATACAGACGTCCACCCGCGATGGAAGTTCGTGAGATCGTCGAGAATGAGACTGAGACGGTCTATCGATTGGCCTTCATTAATCTGCACGAGGGGCCGCAGGCCGGCCGCATCCGCATCGATGACGCATCGGATCCCGGCAAAACGCCGGAGCTATCCGAGGAGCGGCTGGATTTCGAAAGTAAGGAGGGCGAGGTCGAAATCGATCTTCTTGTGCCAGTGGAATCGGAGCAGGGCAATCCCCGGTGCATTCGATTGAGCTTCGTCGATGAGCCGGAGTGGAACCGGATGGGCTATATCATCCGTCACCGCCGGCCGTTTCATAAACCTCCACGTCCACGCAGAATTGCTTCGCCGAATCTGACCGGTCAGCCATTGCCTGCCCCGGCAGACGAAGAGGGTCTCGCCAGACGGATCGAGGAGATCAGACAGAATCCGGAATTGGCATCGTGGCTTGCCACAGCGCCCGCGGCGCTCGAAAACGAGCCAATGCTTGTGCCCGGCGGCCATCCCACTTCCAAGACGAGCCTGATGATCGAGCTGGCCCACTTGAGCGAGGGGCCGGATGTTCTTGAAAGATTGAGGTCAACCCTCCTGG
>Ga0187827_10004493_pt1 | contig 17158 bp, 12 predicted proteins | sample ETNtaG_39_FD_167969 | JGI IMG/M metagenome (GOLD analysis project Ga0187827, IMG submission 167969) | Marine microbial and viral communities from oxygen minimum zone, Eastern Pacific Ocean - ETNP2014_SV_150_PacBio MetaG (Illumina Assembly) | ecosystem: Environmental > Aquatic > Marine > Hypoxic...
ATCTTTGTATGGTTTGGTGATCACTAGTGGACTTGCCTTAGGAATAGATGCCGCAGCCCATAAAGGGGCACTAATTACTGAAAAAAGCACCATCGCTGTGGTTGCGACAGGGCTCGATAAGGTGTATCCAGCAAGACATAAACCCTTAGTAGCCCAAATATTAGCATGTCAAGGAGCGATAGTCAGTGAGTTTGTGCCTGGTACTTCCCCAAAAGCAGGACATTTTCCAAAGCGAAATCGAATTATTAGTGGTCTCAGTAAAGGAGTGTTAGTGGTTGAGGCTGCGCTTCAAAGCGGTTCATTAATTACTGCCCGCTGTGCTTTAGAGCAAAATCGAGAGGTGTTTTCGGTGCCAAGTGGTATTCATAACCCACAAGCAAAGGGGTGCCATTGGTTAATTAAGCAAGGGGCTAAATTAGTTGAAGAAGCTGCCGATATTATAGAAGAGTTGAACATTGATAAACAAACTGAACTACACTTAACTCAAGAACTACAATTATTTACAAAGAGGAAGCAAATAATAACAAAAAAAAATTCACAGAATGACTTGTGTAAAGATGTTTTGTTGGCTAGTGTGGGACTTGAAGTGACGCCCATTGACCAAGTTGCTTCTCGAAGTAAGTTGCCAATAGATGAAGTGGTAACTCGGTTAACCTTATTGGAACTTAAGGGGTTAATTGCATCCGTACCTGGAGGTTATCTTAGGGTGCAATCGTGTAGTAAATAATTATCAGAGGTATAAGGGGTTAATTATGTTTGATATCTTAATGTATCTTTTTGAAAATTATATTCACAGTGAAGCTGAAGTTATGGTTGATCATGACATGTTAACAGATGAATTAACTCGTGCAGGCTTCCATCAAGATGAAATATATAAAGCGTTAAATTGGTTAGAAAAACTATCAGCTCTGCAAGACGTTAATGCTTACCCTTATTATGCTCGTGTCGGTAATCAATCGGTTCGCATTTATACGAAAGACGAAATGCAACTATTAGATACACCAAGTCGGGGCTTTATTCTCTTTTTAGAGCAAATAAATGTACTAGATTTCACCACTCGTGAAATGGTGATCGACAGAGTGATGGAGCTTGATACTACGCATTTTTCAATGGATGATTTAAAATGGGTTATTTTAATGGTACTTTTCAATGTGCCAGGTCAAGAAACCGCTTATTCTAAGATGGAAGATCTTGTGTTTGATGAGCATGATGGTCCATTACATTAGTCTTCATTTTTTTCGTAAGAAGCGGTTCAAGTAAGCGCTTTAAGTCTGCTATATATTTTTTATGCAATGTTGTGGCATAATATGTCATAACATTCTTTCAGCCTTTATATGTCAATGTCTGATAAAGAAAAGCCTTTATTTACTCGCCATGAACATGCGCTTGAAAAAGCATATGGTCTCTGCCCTGAGTGTCGCTCAGAGCTAACAATTAAGCACGGTAAAGCGGGGCCTTTTTTAAGTTGCACTCATTACCCTAATTGTCAATATACTCGCTCAGTTGTTGAGCATGAACGTGTGGAAGATACCGTTTTACTTGGTAGCGAGTGCCCAGAGTGTGGTTCTCTTTTAGCTGTTAAGCAAGGGCGCTATGGAATGTTCATTGGTTGTACTAATTATCCACAATGCCATCATATTGAAGAAGAGCAGCATCATGAAGCCGTTGGTGTTTCATGTCCTGTTTGTCAAGGTAAAGGAAAACTAGGACAGCTCCAAGAAAAAACTAACCGATTTGGAAAAACGTTTTACTCCTGCGAACAATACCCTAAATGTAAATATGTTATAAACCACCAACCTGTTTCACAAAGTTGCCCCCAATGCCAGTGGCCTATCTTAATTAAAAGAACAATGGCGGGTGGAGAGGTGATTATGTGTCCACAAAAAAAATGTAATTATAAGACCAAGTCGCTGTAAAATTAGATGTTTTACTAATGACTCGCTAGTTAGTTTTATCTCATCGAAAACAAGGTTATAATACCCTTATCACGCCTCTTAGAGGTACTTTAAATTAATATGAAAGGCTTTTGAACATGACTGTAGGTATTATCATGGGTTCAAAGTCGGATTGGCCGACAATGAAACACGCAACAGATATGCTTGATCTTCTCAATGTACCCTATGAAACAAAAGTAGTGTCTGCTCATAGAACACCACATTTACTTGCTGAATATGCAGAAGGTGCAAAACAAAGAGGTATTAAGGTGATTGTAGCTGGTGCGGGTGGTGCTGCACATTTACCTGGTATGACCGCCGCTTATACCAGCTTGCCCGTTTTAGGTGTACCTGTTCAGTCGAAAGCGCTGAACGGACAAGACTCACTATTATCCATTGTACAAATGCCTAAAGGTATAGCTGTGGGTACTTTAGCCATTGGTACGGCTGGTGCGGCAAATGCGGGTCTACTTGCCGCACAAATTATTGGTACTCACGATACAACAGTAATGGCAGCAATAGAAAAATTTAGAAACGAACAAACTCAAAGTATTCTTGATAATCCAAACCCAGCAGAATAGGTTATAAAATGAAGGTTTTAGTATTAGGAGCTGGCCAATTAGCCCGGATGATGGCATTGGCGAGTAAGCCTTTGAATATTGAACTTAGAGCTTATGATGTTGGTAGCGCTCAAGTAGTTGATCCTTTATCACCGGGTATATCATTCGGTGATTTAAGTGCAGGTATTGAGTTTGCAAATGTTATTACTGCAGAGTTTGAGCATATTAGTCATCAAGTGTTAGCACAGTGCGAGGCATCGGGGAAATTATTGCCAACTAGTCAATCTATCAAAACAGGCGGAGATAGAAGGTTAGAAAAGTCACTGCTTGAACAAGCAGGTGTTAACAATGCAACGCACAAGGTGGTTAGCACAAAAACTGATTTTGATGATGCGATTGCTACTTTAACTTTTCCCCTTATTGTAAAAAGTGCATTGGCTGGTTATGACGGTAAAGGACAATGGCGATTAAAAGCGTTAGCTCAAACTGAAGCTGTGTGGCGGGAAGTTGATACATTCATTAAAGAAGATACTAGTGGTCAGTCACAAGCTGTGGTCGTTGAGCAAATGGTTTCTTTTGATCGCGAATTGTCCATGGTAGGGGTTCGTAGTAAAACGGGCAAAACTCAATCCTATCCATTAACTGAAAATCATCATACCAATGGTGTATTAAGTGTTTCTTTAGCAACGAATGAATATCAATCTTTACAATCACAAGCTTCCGATGCCTTTAATAAAATAGCTAATGCGCTAGATTATGTTGGGGTATTGGCTATTGAATTTTTCCAAGTGGGTGATGCACTGCTGGTTAATGAAATTGCACCGCGCGTTCATAACTCAGGTCATTGGACTCAACAGGGTGCTGATACTTGTCAATTCGAAAATCATATACGTTCCGTATGTCATTTACCGCTAGGCTCTACAGACTTAATTAGGCCAACAGCTATGATTAATGTGGTAGGGACTGACAGTGTTCCCGATAGCATATTAAGTATACCTAGTGTCACAATGCACTGGTATGGGAAAACTAAACGGGCAGGACGTAAAATGGGGCATATTAATGTTTCAGGCAGCGATAAAAAAGAGTTACTTTATCGCTTACAGCAGGTCGCTAAGCAATTGCCTAAAATCGATTTTCCAGAAGTAAGCAACTACGTGAATCAGTTGTTATAATTTTGTGTTGTGTCTTTAAAATGGCTGATTTGCTATTAGCCATTTTGTTATTTTATTTCTAATTAATCTTTAGGTTGTTTTAAAAAGCTTATGTCTGCGCTGTTCGATGCTTATCAAAATGGTGGTGTTATAGCCTATCCAACCGAGGCTGTATTTGGCTTAGGCTGTGATCCTGAGAACGCGCAAGCAATTAAAAAGCTGCTTACTATAAAAAAGAGACCGGCAGAAAAAGGCCTTATCCTGCTCGCTGGTGATTTTAAGCAATTATTGCCCTATTTAAATATATCACAATTATCACAAGCTCAAATTAAGACTATACTTTGCCGCTGGCCTAATAGCATAACGCAGGTGTTACCGGCTAAGCCTGGTGTTTCTCCGCTTTTAACTGGTGCTTTTAATAGTATCGCCGTTCGTATAACAAATCATCCCGATGTGGTAGCACTATGTCAAGCCACTAAACGACCTATTGTATCTACTAGTGCAAATTTAACAGGGCAGCTTCCAGCAAAAACCTGGCAGCAAGTGCAAGTGCAATTAGCAGATAAAGTTGATTTTATTCTCAAATCAGTAACCTTAGGCTACTCAAAACCTTCCCAAATTATTAATGGCTTAACTGGCGATATATTACGTCAATAATATCTCCGTGATAAATATCAACGAGTCACAAACTAATTAAATTAAAATCAAACTTCATACTAAAAGTTCAATTTTTGCATGGAATTTACTTTTATTTCTTCGGGGTTGAACCGCCGGATATTTTACTTAGAATTTATCGTGTGATAAATATCATTTTTCAGCGGTGTTTTTCTTTGTTTTTCAAGTTCCCCATCAAAATAACTTGATCGAAATCAATAATAAAAAACATAACAAAAAATTGCTGAAAAACCTTGCGCTAGATCAAGTTTTAAAAGCACCGTGGTTTTATTATATCCACAATAATTTAAGGGGAATAAAAAATGAGAAAAACATTACTATCTTTAGCACTACTTTCTACTCTTTCTACAGCGGTTTTCGCTAACCAAGCCGGCGATATCTTAGTTCGTGGCGGTTTAACCTCAGTTAATCCTGATAGTGATAAAGCGGCTATCTTGCTAGGTGGTTCAGATGCAACAGGTGCTTCACTGAGTGTTGATGACAACACTCAGTTAGGTTTAAACTTTGTGTATTTCTATAACAGCAACTGGGCTTTTGAACTTTTAGCGGCAACGCCATTTACCCATGATGTTACATTAAATGATCCTACAGCAGCATTAGGTGGCGCATTAGGTGTTCCAGCAGGTCTTGATGGTGTAAAACTTGCTGAGGTAACTCACTTACCACCCACATTGAGCGCTCTATATTATTTTGATACAGATACAGCTTTTAAACCTTATGTTGGTATAGGTGTAAACTACACCGTGTTTTTCGAAGAAGAATTTGAAGCGGCACCAAAAAGTTTAGGGCTAAGTAACTTGAAACTAGATGGATCATTTGGTTTGGCAGCACAAATTGGTGCAGACTACCAAATTGACAAAAACTGGTCAGTAAACGTTTCTGCTCGTTATATTGATATTTCAAGTGATGCAACTTTTGATGTTGGCCAAAGTAGTATTGGAGCAGCAAAAGTCGAAGTTAACCCAATGGTTTACTCAATAATGCTTGGTTATAAGTTCTAATAAAACTTAAAAGCATAACCCATAAGAAAAAGCAGTAATTCGTTACTGCTTTTTTATTTTCTTAAAAACATAATTCGGTTAGGCTATTGTTAATATCAATACTAGGCATGTTTTATGGATCAATATCGCGTTTTTGGTAATCCAATAGCACAATCGCGCTCACCCTTTATTCACCTCGCTTTTGCTAAAGCGACAGGGCAACAGCTTCATTATAAAAGCCAATTTGTGGAGCATGGTGAATTTGCTAATGCTGTCAATGACCTTATTGCCCTAAAAGGTAAAGGGGCTAATGTTACTGCACCCTTTAAAGAAGAGGCACTAGCTATAGCAGATGTTTTATCTGAGCGTGCTCGATTAGCGGGTGCTGTTAACACTTTAACGTTGAAAGATGGCAAAATTTATGGTGACAATACTGACGGTGAGGGCTTAGTTCAAGATTTACTTCGTCATAATATTGAATTACGAGATAGTAATATACTACTGCTAGGTGCTGGTGGCGCAGTAAAAGGAGTGCTGTTACCTTTGCTTGCTCAAAATCCAACAAGTATTACTATTGCTAACCGCACTGTTAGTAAAGCCGATGCTCTTATAAAGCAGTTTAATGATGGTAGACTTAATGCTTGTGGATTTGAGCAAACAGTGAATCAAGCGTTTGATTTGATCATTAATGCAACCTCGGCGAGTTTATCAGGTAACTTGCCTGCGATATCTAGCTCTATTATCAACTCTAAAGTTGTATGCTATGACATGGTCTACTCAAAACAACTAACACCATTTTTATCTTGGGCAAAAGAGCAGGGTGCAAGCACAGTTATTGATGGTTTGGGAATGCTAGTGGGTCAAGCTGCAGTAAGCTTTGCTATTTGGCGTGAGGTTAAACCTGAAGTAACCCCTGTAATAAATCAACTTAAAAAAGCATTATTAGAAAGCTAATATTATGAATCAACGTATTGTATTTAATGATGATTATACTTTTGATACGCAGCAAGAGCTTTGGCGCTCTACTGCATTAATATCAGGAGAAATCATTACTATTTACTTTCATTCTATACTGTTAAAGAAAATGAAAGGGATTAATACTTGTACTAAGTTTGACTTAGAAGAGCTTGTTGAGTTTTGGCTCGAAAAAAATGAGCTACAAGGCAATAAAATACACATACCCTAATCTAAAGCTCTGCTAAATAATCATTTTTCAAGTCAATATAGTTTAATGCCGACTGTTTAAGAAAAGCGTGCTCACTATCTTTTAATTTTCTCGCTTGTTTGACAGGGTTACCAAAATATAAATAACCACTCATTAGTGTTTTATTTGGTGGAACTAAAGAACCTGCACCTATAAATACATCGTCTTCTATAGTCGCACCATCCATAATAATAGCTCCCATGCCTACTAATATTCGGCTTCCTAAGTGGCAACCATGTAACATACATTTATGTCCTATGGTAACATCTTCACCAATAATTAATGGGTTACCTTTAGGGTTATTTTCACTTTTACGAGTGACATGCAAAACAGTGCCGTCTTGAACATTTGTACGGGCACCAATGGTTATTTTATTGACATCCCCTCGAGCGGCAACTAAAGGCCATATACTGACATCATTTGCTAAGGAGATATTACCAACAATTACAGAAGAGTTGTCAATATAGATACCATCACCAATTTTTGGTGCAACTCCCTTATAAGAACGGATTGAATTGTGGTTATTAGTGCTCATAACGACCTCTTTAGAGAAAACTAAAAAAAATAAAGATTACTAACCAATAAAATAGCATAAAACTCAACTTACAAGCCAAAGCTTATCGGATAATTAAACTTAATTATAAAATAGAAATTATATTTACAAAAAGAGTAAAAGATAAAAAAAAGGCAATTAGTATGCTTTTAAAGCAATAAATATAAGGGCTGTATGATTACCGAACACTTAACAGAAAAAACACGTTTTTTTATAAAATAAAGGTTGACCTAAAAAGAAAAGTGTCTAAAATGCGCATCCAGTTCCAAAGGGCAACCCAAAGAGCTGTTTTGATAAGTTTAGTATGATTAATGATTTATTAAACACCTTAGAAAACATTAAATTAATTTTAAATATTTTCAACAAAAGGTTGACATCAAAACTCGGAAGCGTATGATACGCATCCTGCTTAAGGCAAGGCCTAAAGCAAACGTTAAGCACGAATGAGATGCTTAGCCATCCGAAAGGATAGATTCTTTAACAATTAGTTATCATGCAATTTGTGTGGATACTCACATTAACGTACTTTTACCTAGCTACTTAGGTAGCAAAAAAACGCTTAATGATGATGTTCACATAAATAAATATTTATATACTTATATATGTAATGCTTCTTTTTATTAGTTTACTAATGAGAAGAAACGACAGAATTCATTGAGCAGAAGCGTAAGCTTCACAAACGATTTTTAATTGAAGAGTTTGATCATGGCTCAGATTGAACGCTGGCGGCAGGCTTAACACATGCAAGTCGAGCGGAAACGAGAATAGCTTGCTATTCGGCGTCGAGCGGCGGACGGGTGAGTAATGCTTGGGAATATGCCATATGGTGGGGGACAACAGTTGGAAACGACTGCTAATACCGCATAACGTCTACGGACCAAAGGGGGGGATCTTCGGACCTCTCGCCATTTGATTAGCCCAAGTGAGATTAGCTAGTTGGTGAGGTAATGGCTCACCAAGGCGACGATCTCTAGCTGGTTTGAGAGGATGATCAGCCACACTGGGACTGAGACACGGCCCAGACTCCTACGGGAGGCAGCAGTGGGGAATATTGCACAATGGGCGAAAGCCTGATGCAGCCATGCCGCGTGTGTGAAGAAGGCCTTCGGGTTGTAAAGCACTTTCAGTTGTGAGGAAAGGGATGTAGTTAATAGCTGCATTCTGTGACGTTAACAACAGAAGAAGCACCGGCTAACTTCGTGCCAGCAGCCGCGGTAATACGAGGGGTGCAAGCGTTAATCGGAATTACTGGGCGTAAAGCGTACGTAGGCGGTTTGATAAGCAAGATGTGAAAGCCCAGGGCTCAACCTTGGAACTGCATTTTGAACTGTCAGACTAGAGTACTGTAGAGGGTGGTGGAATTTCCAGTGTAGCGGTGAAATGCGTAGAGATTGGAAGGAACATCAGTGGCGAAGGCGGCCACCTGGACAGATACTGACGCTGAGGTACGAAAGCGTGGGGAGCGAACAGGATTAGATACCCTGGTAGTCCACGCCGTAAACGATGTCAACTAGCCGTTTGTTTCCTAGAGAAGTGAGTGGCGCAGCTAACGCACTAAGTTGACCGCCTGGGGAGTACGGCCGCAAGGTTAAAACTCAAATGAATTGACGGGGGCCCGCACAAGCGGTGGAGCATGTGGTTTAATTCGATGCAACGCGAAGAACCTTACCATCCCTTGACATCCAGAGAAGCGACTAGAGATAGACGTGTGCCTTCGGGAACTCTGTGACAGGTGCTGCATGGCTGTCGTCAGCTCGTGTTGTGAAATGTTGGGTTAAGTCCCGCAACGAGCGCAACCCCTATCCTTATTTGCCAGCGCGTAATGGCGGGAACTCTAAGGAGACTGCCGGTGATAAACCGGAGGAAGGTGGGGACGACGTCAAGTCATCATGGCCCTTACGGGATGGGCTACACACGTGCTACAATGGCAGGTACAGAGGGCAGCAATACCGCGAGGTGGAGCGAATCCCACAAAGCTTGTCGTAGTCCGGATTGGAGTCTGCAACTCGACTCCATGAAGTCGGAATCGCTAGTAATCGTGGATCAGAATGCCACGGTGAATACGTTCCCGGGCCTTGTACACACCGCCCGTCACACCATGGGAGTGGGATGCAAAAGAAGTGGCTAGTTTAACCTTCGGGAGGACGGTCACCACTTTGTGTTTCATGACTGGGGTGAAGTCGTAACAAGGTAACCCTAGGGGAACCTGGGGTTGGATCACCTCCTTATCTTGAAGTAAAAATACCTAGTGTTGAGTATTCACACAAATTGTATGATGACGAAATTGAAGAGAAACCCAAATGGGGCTATAGCTCAGCTGGGAGAGCGCCTGCCTTGCACGCAGGAGGTCAGCAGTTCGATCCTGCTTAGCTCCACCATTTATTCTCTTTAAAAAGAATAGAAGCCAAATTTAAAGTATTTGTTAGATACGTTAAATTTGGTTTTTAACCAAATTGCTTAGCGAATGTGACTAAGTAATAGTTCTTTAACAATCTGGAAAGCTGATATAAATACCGGTATTTATAGGTAAATGAAAAGTGTCGCGCTTAACGTTTACAAGACTGTAAATACCAACCCGGTTAATAGTCCTCCTCGGATTATTAACCAAAGAAAAAACTCAATTAATCATTACTCATGATTAATTGTTTTATCAAGTAACTCATCACGTTAAGACTTAGGTCGAGACGTTGAGTACGTGAAAATGTCAGACTTTACAATTAGTTCGGGTTAGTCTTCGAACTTAACTAAGCTAGTTAAGACTACTTAGGGTTGTATGGTTAAGTGACTAAGCGTATGTGGTGGATGCCTTGGCAGTTAGAGGCGATGAAGGACGTGTTAATCTGCGAAAAGCGAAGATAAGGTGATAAAAACCGTTATAGTCTTCGATGTCCGAATGGGGAAACCCACTTGTCATAAGACAGGTATCGTTAAGTGAATACATAGCTTAACGAGGCGAACCGGGAGAACTGAAACATCTAAGTACCCCGAGGAAAAGAAATCAACCGAGATTTCCTTAGTAGCGGCGAGCGAACGGGAACTAGCCCTTAAGCTAGAAAGAAGTTAGTGGAATGTTCTGGAAAGGACAGCGATACAGGGTGATAGCCCCGTACACAAAAATGACTTTTTAGTGAAATCGAGTAGGACGGAGCACGTGAAACTTTGTCTGAACATGGGGGGACCATCCTCCAAGGCTAAATACTCCTAACTGACCGATAGTGAACCAGTACCGTGAGGGAAAGGCGAAAAGAACCCCTGTGAGGGGAGTGAAATAGAACCTGAAACCGCATACGTACAAGCAGTGGGAGCCCTTAGGGGTGACTGCGTACCTTTTGTATAATGGGTCAGCGACTTATATTTTGTAGCAAGGTTAACCGATTAGGGGAGCCGTAGCGAAAGCGAGTGTTAACTGCGCGTTTAGTTGCAAGGTATAGACCCGAAACCCGGCGATCTACCCATGGGCAGGTTGAAGGTTGAGTAACATCAACTGGAGGACCGAACACACGTATGTTGAAAAATGCGGTGATGACTTGTGGGTCGGAGTGAAAGGCTAATCAAGCCGGGAGATAGCTGGTTCTCCCCGAAATCTATTTAGGTAGAGCCTCGGACGAACACCATTGGGGGTAGAGCACTGTTAAGGCTAGGGGGTCATCCCGACTTACCAACCCTTTGCAAACTCCGAATACCAATGAGTGATATCCGGGAGACACACTGTGGGTGCTAACGTCCATTGTGAAGAGGGAAACAACCCAGACCGCCAGCTAAGGTCCCAAAGTACTAGTTAAGTGGGAAACGATGTGGAAAGGCATAGACAGCTAGGAGGTTGGCTTAGAAGCAGCCATCCTTTAAAGAAAGCGTAATAGCTCACTAGTCGAGTCGGTCTGCGCGGAAGATGTAACGGGGCTAAACTAGTCACCGAAGCTGCGGATTTAATCTTAGGATTAAGTGGTAGGGGAGCGTTGTGTAAGCCGTTGAAGGTGAATTGAGAAGTTTGCTGGAGGTATCACAAGTGCGAATGCTGACATGAGTAACGATAAGGGGAGTGAAAAACTCCCCCGCCGAAAGACCAAGGTTTCCTGTCCCATGTTAATCAGGGCAGGGTAAGTCGGCCCCTAAGGCGAGGCGGAAACGCGTAGTCGATGGGAAACAGATTAATATTTCTGTACTTCTACTTATTGCGAAGGAGGGACGGAGCAGGCTAGGTGAGCATGGTGTTGGTTATCCATGTGAAAGTGCGTAGGTTGATGGTTTAGGTAAATCCGGACCATCTTAAGACTGAGACACGAGACGATTACCTATGGGTAAGAAGTCATTGATGCCATACTTCCAGGAAAAGCTTCTAAGCATCAGATAATTAGGAACCGTACCCCAAACCGACACAGGTGGTTAGGTAGAGAATACTAAGGCGCTTGAGAGAACTCGGGTGAAGGAACTAGGCAAAATAGTACCGTAACTTCGGGAGAAGGTACGCTGCTCACGGTGAAACCCTTGCGGTGTAAGCTAAGAGTAGTCGAAGTAACCAGGTGGCTGGAACTGTTTATTAAAAACACAGCACTGTGCAAAATCGAAAGATGACGTATACGGTGTGACGCCTGCCCGGTGCCGGAAGGTTAATTGATTGGGTTAGACTTAGGTCGAAGCTCATGATCGAAGCCCCGGTAAACGGCGGCCGTAACTATAACGGTCCTAAGGTAGCGAAATTCCTTGTCGGGTAAGTTCCGACCTGCACGAATGGCGTAATCATGGCCACACTGTCTCCACCCGAGACTCAGTGAAATTGAATTTGCGGTTAAGATGCCGTATACCCGCGGCTAGACGGAAAGACCCCGTGAACCTTTACTATAGCTTGACAGTGAACATTGCTCCTACATGTGTAGGATAGGTGGGAGACTATGAAAGTGCGTCGCCAGATGTACTGGAGTCAACCTTGAAATACCACCCTTGTATGCGTGATGTTCTAACCTAGGGCCCTTATCGGGCTTGGGGACACTGTCTGGTGGGTAGTTTGACTGGGGCGGTCTCCTCCCAAAGAGTAACGGAGGAGCACGAAGGTTGGCTAAGTATGGTCGGACATCATACGGTTAGTGCAATGGCATAAGCCAGCTTAACTGCGAGACAGACACGTCGAGCAGGTACGAAAGTAGGTCATAGTGATCCGGTGGTTCTGTATGGAAGGGCCATCGCTCAACGGATAAAAGGTACTCCGGGGATAACAGGCTGATACCGCCCAAGAGTTCATATCGACGGCGGTGTTTGGCACCTCGATGTCGGCTCATCACATCCTGGGGCTGAAGTCGGTCCCAAGGGTATGGCTGTTCGCCATTTAAAGTGGTACGCGAGCTGGGTTTAGAACGTCGTGAGACAGTTCGGTCCCTATCTGCCGTGGGCGTTTGAGAATTGAAGAGGGCTGCTCCTAGTACGAGAGGACCGGAGTGGACGAACCACTGGTGTTCGGGTTGTCATGCCAATGGCATTGCCCGGTAGCTACGTTCGGAACTGATAACCGCTGAAAGCATCTAAGCGGGAAGCAGGCTTTGAGATGAGTTCTCACTGGAGCTTTAAGCTCCCTAAAGGGTCGTTGGAGACTACAACGTTGATAGGTCAGGTGTGTAAGGGTTGTGAGGCCTTGAGCTAACTGATACTAATTGCCCGTGAGGCTTAACCATACAACACCCAAGTGGTTTTATACTATAAAGTGTGTATGAAGACTGACAAACTAGAAATAGAAAACATCACGTACTTACGTGTTACTTGAAACGAATAAGAAAACCATTTATATCAAATTTCCAAGATTGTACTTTTTTTGTTTAGCGACAATAGCGCTGTGGTCCCACCTGACTCCATTCCGAACTCAGAAGTGAAACGCAGTAGCGCCGATGGTAGTGTGGGAGTTCCCATGTGAGAGTAGGACATTGCTAAACACCTATTAGAAAAGCCCGTTACTGTTGTAACGGGCTTTTTGCTTTGTGGATAAAGTTTAATTGTTGATTTAAAAGACCTAATGCTATGCAGAGTAGGTCTTATTTTGTAATAACAGTTGTTCTAATTTTTAAATAAATAATGATGGTGTTGGTGGTTATAGCAAGTACAAATGATCACATATTTAGTGATATTAATCCTATAAACTACAGCACTCTTACGGTATTGATATTTTTCCTTCACTCATTAATACCCCGTGACCACCGACTCGAATTGTTAAATCTTTACTTTGTTTATTATCCATTTCAATGTATAGCAAACTCTGACGAGCATCATTTGCTCCCCGCTGTATCGCAAAGACATGTGTACCTTCTTGTATTTGAGGATGGTCACAAATGCAATTCGCAAAAGCGGCTATCGCACCACCGATAGGTGGATCTTCATGATGTGCAATGTCAGGCCCTAGTAAACGAGCATGAAAATCAGCAGGATTGTCGTCAGTATTATTGGCAAATAACAATATTTCTTGCGCTAAAGACGATGGAGCGGATGAGTTACTCCATGCTGCTTCGTTGAATTTAGCTTCCTGAATTGCAGTGTAAGACATAATAGGGACTATTAAATAAGGTACACCACAGGAAACAATTAATGGACGATAGTGATCAAAACCGATATCTGCAGGAGTTAGTGATAGCATTGCAGCCAGTTCTTCTGTTGTTGGTGTGTAGTAGTCGATGGCAGCATGTGTGTTATAATTTTGCTGAACTAAATTATTTTCACCCTCACTGTTTTTACTGACATAAGTATGTATAGTTTGTAATTTTTTGCTCCAGTTCGACTCTAGTGAAACCAGCGTGTGCTTCTCTTCTAGTTCAACATTATCTGTGTTTGCTAACACAAAACTAGCTGCCAAAATGGAGTGTGTGTTACTTGGGATTTCTTCAAGTTTAGAATAAACCTTGATTTCAAAGGTGTTGGTTGTTTCACTTGGAAAAAGAAATACAGTATTGCTTGCATTAAGCTCCCCGGTGATTTTTTGCATTTTATCACACTGTAATCCTCTTGCGTCCGGGAAAACAGGTATCGGTGTACCGTGAAAAGGGGTTTGTGTAAATACGTCAGCGATATAATACTTATAATTCATGCTGGTTCCTTAGGCTGCAAGTTGAACTGTGCTGCCTTTAAGACGCACAGGGTAAGTACTTATTTTTACATTTTGATCTTCAATACAAATGCCTGTTTCTAAGTCGAAGTGCTGTTTATAAAGCGGTGAAGCGATCACTATTTTATTGTTGATATTACCTGCTATGCCTCTTGATATTGTGTTTGATCTACTGAACGGGCAGTAATTGTTGATAGCAAATAATTGTTCAGCCCCTTCTTGATCAATGACCTTGAATATCGCGACTTGCTGGTTTTTAAATAAAGCACAAACTCCGATATTGGGTAATATCTCACTTGTTTCACAAATATTCGCCCATTGTGTTTGGTTAGTCATTACATTATTCCTCTTTATTTTACTTCAAAAGCAAGTTCTAGTTCGGTGGTAGCGATAGGACGAATTTGCTCACGTTCAGTAGTAAAAATAATATTGTCATCTTGTTTGTCGCTATTAATGAAATGTGTGAAGCGTTTCATCTTTATTGGATCGTCAATAGTGGTTTTCCACTCACACTGGTAAGTATCAACTACAGCAGACATTTCTTGTTCTAATTCATCCGCTAGGCCTAATTTATCGTCAATTATGACAGATTTAAGGTACTCTAGACCGCCCTCCATATTATCCATCCATACAGAGGTGCGTTGTAAACGATCAGCGGTTCGTATATAGAACATAAAAAATCGATCAATATACTGTATTAAGTCAGAATCGCTTAAGTCAGAAGCAAAGAGATCAGCATGTCTTGGTTTCATGCCACCATTACCACAAACATACATATTCCAGCCACTTTCTGTTGCGATAACTCCAACATCTTTACTTTGGGCTTCGGCACATTCTCTGGTACAGCCTGAAACCGCCATTTTAAGTTTATGTGGTGAACGCAAACCTTTATATCGATTTTCTAAACGAATGGACATACCCATGGAGTCTTGAACCCCGTATCGGCACCAATTTGAACCGACACACGATTTGACTGTGCGTAACGATTTGCCATAAGCATGGCCTGTTTCAAAACCAGCATCGACTAATTCACGCCAAATCATAGGTAATTGCTCTGAACGAGCACCAAATAAGTCAACACGTTGGCCACCGGTAATTTTGGTATATAGGTTATATTTATTTGCTACTTCGCCTAAAACAATGAGTTTATTCGGTGTAATTTCACCTCCGGCAATACGAGGAACTACAGAGTAAGTGCCATCTTTTTGCATGTTACCCATATAGTAGTCATTGGTGTCTTGAAGGCCTTGGAGGTTATGATTAAACACATGTTCATTCCAACAAGAAGCAAGTATGTTTGCCGCGGTAGGTTTACAAATATCGCACCCTAAACCTGTCCCATATTTATCCAACAATTCTTCAAAGGTTTTGATATTATCTACGCGAATAATGTTATATAAGTCTTGTCGAGTGTAGGCAAAGTGCTCACATAGATCGGTATTAACTTCTACACCTTGTTTTTCTAGCTCATTGTTGAGTACTTGAGTGACTAGCGCAGTGCAACCTCCGCAGCCTGTAGCAGCCTTGGTGCATGATTTAATAGCCCCCATATCGCAAGCCCCTGCTTGAACTGCATCCACAACATCAGCCTTGCTGACATTCATACAAGAACACAGAACAGCAGAGTCAGGTAGAGCATCAACACCAATACCACTAGAGGAGCCATCAACACTGGGTAATATTAAACCTTCTGGTTCACTGGGTAGTTCCATTTTATTGAGCATAAATTGAAGTAAAGATCCGTACTCAGCAGCATCACCAATGAGCACTGCACCGAGTAAGTGTTTATCGTCTTCACTGACAACAATTTTTTTATAGACTTCTTCTCTATCATTTACATAGGTATAGCTTCGAGAGTTTGGAGTATTACCGTGAGCATCGCCAATAGAAGCAACATCAACACCCATTAATTTTAATTTGGTGCTCATATCTGCACCAGCAAACTCAATTGTGCCCGTACCTGTTAAATGATCAACAGCTGCTTTTGCCATAGCATTACCAGGCGCAATTAACCCAAAAATTTGGTTATTCCATAGAGCGACTTCACCAATGGCATAGATGTTATCATCTGAGGTGACACAGTTATTGTTAATAACTACACCACCACGTGCTCCCATACCTAGGCCCGCATTGCGTGCCAGTTCATCCCTTGGCCTAATGCCTGCAGAAAAAACAATAATATCTGTATTAAGCTCGGTTCCATCAGCAAAACTCATTTTATGAAAATTAGATTCACCAGCAGCGATGTTTTGAGTATTTTTTTGAGTATGTACACTTACACCTAGATCTTGGATCTTTTTACTAAGCATAGCCCCACCACCATCGTCAACTTGCACTGCCATTAAACGTGGTGCAAATTCAACAACGTGGGTTTCTAGACCTAAATCCATTAATGCTTTAGCTGCTTCTAAGCCTAATAAGCCTCCGCCAATAACGGCACCCACTTTACTATTTTTTGCGGCAGCGGTCATTTTTTCTAAATCATCAATAGTGCGATAAACAAAAACATTATCACGTTGATGACCTGGCACCGGGGGAACAAATGGAAAAGAACCCGTAGCTAAAATAATTTTGTCGTAAGCGATTTCTTGTCCAGATTCAGAAGTAACTATTTGCTTAAATCGATCGATGTTAGTTACTTTTTCGCCAGTAAATAAAGTAAAGTTGTTTTGAGGGTAAAACCCCTCTTTAACCATATTGATATCAGCAACATCTTGATTTTTGAACCAAGAAGTTAAGTGAACCCTATCGTAAGCTGGTAATGGCTCCTCACCAAAAACAGTTACTTGGTAATGCTCACTTTGGCCACTTTCAACTAAGGCCTCTAAAAAGTTATGCCCAACAGGGCCGTTACCAATAACGACTAACTTTATTTTATCACTCATCTTTTCTTTTCCGCAGGTTGCGTCATATTTCAGTTGGTATCGCAAGTACTGTACCAAAGAAAAGTGTTTCCAATAAGGTTATGAAAAATAAGGGATAATGTAATTACTGTATCGTTTTAGTTGTATCTTTATGCTAAG
>Ga0187827_10004494_pt1 | contig 17156 bp, 12 predicted proteins | sample ETNtaG_39_FD_167969 | JGI IMG/M metagenome (GOLD analysis project Ga0187827, IMG submission 167969) | Marine microbial and viral communities from oxygen minimum zone, Eastern Pacific Ocean - ETNP2014_SV_150_PacBio MetaG (Illumina Assembly) | ecosystem: Environmental > Aquatic > Marine > Hypoxic...
CTCTTTGCGCAAGTCTTACCGGCTCTTCAACCACACGGTTGGCCCCGAGCCGGATGGCAAGATGCTGGGCGGATTCAATTTTAATCACCGGGTGGGCGAGGGATTTTATTTCGAGCAGTGGGGCGGCGCGAAAGGCATCCTGGATGACGTGCTGCCCGAGATTGGTGTATGGGTGAAGGTGATGTCTGCAGAAGAAAAAGCTGAAGCGGAAGAGAAAGCGAGGGAGCAGATCACGAACTTCCTTGAGTCCCCGAGGCATCCACGTTACCCGGGCATCACGACCTGGCGATACCGCCACTATTCCGAGCCGGATCGCAGCGGCATTTTTCCCTGCAATGAAAGAGAGTCCTTTATCCGGATTTTTGAAGACGAACTGGTCGCCATCAAACGTCCCGGTTACTACACCTACTGCTACATCGGCAAGCCCGCCGGTCTCTGGTACATCCGCCTTCGTGAGAATTTCCGGCTGCCCTATCCAGGCGACCTCGAGAACACCGGCGGCCCTATTCCAGACATGCGGAAGTGCACCCCCTTCCTTGGCGGCGGGCTCTCCGGATTCTGGACGCCGGCCTACGGACACTTCCTCCTCGCGGCCAACTGGTCACCGACCACCCACCACGGCCTCATTGCCACCCAGAAGGACGGCAAGCGCTACTGGGAGGAATATCACGCACAGACGCACACTCTGGACATCAAGAACGGCAAGCTCAGTTTTCAGGGCAACGTCGAAGGCCAACCTCTGAAGTATCAACGCACCTATACCTTCAACGATCACGAGCTGGCAGTAACCTTGACTCTGGAAGCCGAAGCCGATGTCGATCTTGCAGGCCTCGTGGAGAACATCCCCATCGCCCGGGGAGGCTGGAAAGCCAGAGGCGCCACGCTTGACGCCGGAGGCAAAGCCAAAGGAACGGTTTCCGCTGATCGATTCAAAGCGACGGACAACAAAGGTGCCGGGGTCGAGGTCGTACTTTCCACGAGCCACGAGCTTCGGCTCGTACCAGATGGACTCCGAACCGGCAATTGGCGCAAATTACAGGTAGGCCGTGTGGAAATTGTGTTGCCCGGTAATCTACGAGAGGGTGACAGAGTCGAGCTGGCCTATCGCATGAAACCCGTTCAGTAATTGGAGGAGTCATGACTCGCTACACCATCCTGGTTGCCATTGCCTCTCTGCCTCTGCTGCAGGCAGAGGTGCGGACATCAAGCCAGCAGATTCGGGTTTTGTCCCCAACCCAGGCGATGCTTGATGAACTGAATCACGTCGACCGAATTTTCTCCCGCGAGCCCACCAACGCATTACCCAATGCAAAGCAGCTACGAAATGCTGGGGCATCTCTGCGTCCCAGGCTTGTTCAGATGATGCAGCGAGCCGCGGCCTTTAAAGACAAGCTCAAAGGCGGGGGGCAGATCCAGGTAATCGCGGATCACAATGAGCGCGTGACGAAACTGAAAAAGGAATGGCAGGCGATACGCATCAAGGCAGTGGTCGGCTTACGCAAATTCAGGCTGCAACTGCCCACACTGGCGATGGAAAAGGCGGTCAGCATGCTGGATTCGGGGAAGTTTGAAAAGACCAAAGTCGATGGGGTGATCGTGACCAGGTGCAATCTCTTTGTGCAGTCCTACGTAAGGATGCTCTACGGCTACCGCGGCCTGGATGGTCTGTTGGCGAACCAGATGGTTGCCGCATTCCGTGGAAACAAGAATGAGTGGGTAAAGCTCTACGACAGCAAGAAGCCTAAAGACGTGGCAAAGGCAATGTCGGCGGCAGTCAATGCGGCTAAGCGAGGGGAACTCGTCCTCGTTGCGTGGGAAAACAAAAGTGAGATCGGCAAAGACGGCAAATACCATGGCCACATCGCGATCGTCCTCCCTGAATCTCCGATTCACAGCGATGTCTGGGGAATGGATTTGCCGAGAATTGCGCAGGCGGGCAAACAGTCATTTCCCAAAAGCGGGAGCAAGCCCAACGACTACAAGCTCTCTCAGGGATTCGAAAAGAAACACCAGTCGGAAATGGTTATCTACTCACTGAAGGTTGTGAGATAGACGGCCTCGCAATGCATGCTCACTCAGGAGCAAAAGATGGGGCAATATCGCTCTTGGCAGGGTTCTCCTTGCCAGCCTCAAGCTTCGGTCTTCCCGAGTCGGATGGCGCATCCGTTTTGCTGACATTTACACGAGGCTCCTCGGGATCCGTCGGACGCGACTCTTCACTGAGTTCGTATGGCATGCCTCTGAGTTGTCTCCGCAATGCCGCGAGCTGCTTCTCGGACCGCGGCTTGGATTTGGGGCGCTCTCCAATGAACATCCAACTCGTGGGCGATGTTGCCTTCTTAAACCATGATGCTGCCTGACCTCCTAACTCTGAATGCCTGGCCACCTCAAGCTTTGAGTGCGGGCCGTCGACGTTGAGCAACACATCGCCGGCGCATGTAATCGTGTCTTTTGCTGATGGCAGATTGATATCCAATACTCCCAGTAACCTTACGGTGCCCCTGACCAGAGTTGCGCGAGGGTTCTCCTCTGTTGGAAGCCGAAACTCGCTTTCCGGCCCTAATTCGACCAGCTTGTTGTATGGAATGTAGAGCCAGCAGTATTCGCCCTTCCCTGTCGTGATCTGTGAGCCCGGCGCACAAGTCGCACCTGCGACGAGGGTAGTATCCCCCATCTCATTCTTAATGGAGACCTTACCTCGGGCTGCACCCACAATGACCTGCGGAGAGCCGAGCTTTATGCAGTATTGCCACAAGAGGAGATCCGTCTGCTGGGCGCCAAGGAGACGAACGGTACGCATCCCTCGTTTTACTGTCTGTCTGACGCTCTCGATACCTTTGTATCCTCGAGCCATTCTTGAAGCTGTACGGACGAGGGAGGATTTTGCCCTGCGCAGATCTCGCAGAGAGTCTTTCGCTTCTTCGATCAGATCCTGCACGGCCTGGTGCTTCAGCTTACCGATGGCCGTTCCAGGAACAGGTACGGCTGCATACCGCTTCCGCAGTTGGGAGAGTCGCCTCGTCGCGTCCGCCTCTGCGTCCGTAAGTTGACGAGCCGACTCGATGAGTTGATGCCTGTCCAGAAGGTGCCGGCCGTACTGCTGGTCCACCTGCTGATTCAGGGCGTGGTATTCAGCCACCAGCCTATCGATCTTCTTAGCGGGTTCGGATTCGCGCGCAGCATTAAGCCGCTGGAGGCGTGTCCGGACGAGTTGGGCTCTGTTCAACATACCGTCCGCAGTCTCGCCGACCTTTCGTTCAAGCTGGCGTATGTCTTCGGTCAGCTTCTCCCTCACTGTCGCAGACGGACCGTGGCAGAACTGACCGAATGCCTCTTCGCCCTTCTGATGAAGTTTTTCGGCGCGAGCCTGGATCTCCTGAAGTCGCTCTATGAGTTGAACATCATCCAGGGCTTCCTGCCCGGAAAGCAGAATGGGCAGGATGGCAAAGATGAATGTGGCACTACTCTTCATTGCTCGCCTTTCTCAATTCGATGACCAAATCCCTGGTATTCCTATAGAGCGTTTCGTACTGCTTTCTATGACGGTCTACGTCTTCCGACAGAGCGGCGAGCCGTTCCTTCGCTCTTCGCCATTCTCCTTCCGCTTTCGTCAGTCGTGCAGCGGTGGCTTTCAGTTCTGTTTCGAGCCTGCGTATCTGTGAAGATTTGTTGGTGATGTCATATCCGCATGAGCCAGCGTTACGTTGAGACTGCTCACCTTTGTTGTGATTTTTCAGGTAGAGATTCCACTGAGCCGAAATCTCCGCGCGCCACTGCGCATCGCTCTTTCCCTTGATGTTCCCGATGCTCCAAGTAATTTTCTTCGGCGTCTCGGATTTACTTACGGATGCACCGTGCCTTCGCACAAAGCTGTCAATTTGCCCTTGTGTGCAATTGTCTCTGGGCAAAGCGTTCCAATCTTTGTACAGGCGATCCAGCATGTTGCTCACATCTTTCGATTGCTGCTGATGGCGTTTGGAGAGCTTCCGGTGGTAGTCCCTCTGACTCTCGGCTTGTTTCTTCTTACTCAAGAGAACCGGCAACTCGTTCTTTGCCTTATTGAGTTGGTTCCTGATGTCCGCCACCTTTCTGGTTCTCGATCCTGGCAGATAGATAGAACGCATCCTGTATCGCTGGTTCTCGAGATTGCGCTTCAGAGTTTTGAATTGTTTCTGGTAAAGGCCTCGCTGATCCGAGGCCCACTCAAAATAGTTCAACGCATCTTCGAATTTCATTTTCCTGGTGGAACTGGGGCGAACACCGGGAAGATAGCCTTTGAGGATTTCGTCTTCATGAGCGTCACTCCTCCTCAGCGCTCGATTGCGGTAAGACGTCGTATCGAAGCCCTGCCGGGCAGTTTCTGAAATGTACTCCGGGGTGCCCTTTATCTGAATACTTGCCCCCGCAAGATCTTGAAGCTGCTGCCAGGCTTTTCCCTTGAGCTTGGGCTGGAAAGATCTCCTGAGCCTGGGATGAAGCGGTTGCGCCACTGGTTGAGCCACGGCTCCGCCGCCAACAGGCGGAGTATCGTTGCCACCCGGGGCAGGTTCCGAAGGTAGAGGCACTGGTCTTCCGACGGGCACTGGCACGGCTGATACGCCTTCCAGTTGCATCAGGTGCGTAGCGCCCTCGCGGTCCCAATAGCTGTCAGTTTCTTTTTCGATCTTTTCAGCGACATACTCCTCTGCCTCTTCGCGTTGCGTCTGGATCTCCTGTGTATGAACGACATCCTCGTCTGTAACCACGGTTGTTTCCGTTTCCACCTCGACGACCCGCTCGCTCAACTTCGGCCCCTCCCCGAGCAGCTCCCGCATATCCGCGTCGAGAGCCTCGGTCTTTGCGAATGAGTCACTCACTTCCTTCAGTGCTGACTTGGCCCCGCTGGCCTGTATCTGAACACTCGACTCCGATCCAGCGTTCACCGGAGACAGCATCATCAGAATTATGAACGCAGAGAAATACTCCATTTCATTCAGACTCCACTTTAGTGATATGAATGAGTTCTTCCGCCCAGTGATAATGAACTTTAACCCAACCGTCTCTTGTCCGTATTGGCAGCATTTTCGTCTTCCGAAGTTCACGTTTCTGGCCATCGGACAGCAGGGCTTCGAGGCGTATGGGATGAACGAATGTCTGCGGCCGGATCATCCCGGTCACCTGGGCTGAGATGAATGCGGTACCATCACCAACGAGATCCAAAGGTGACATGGATGGTGGGCGGGCCTCGAGCTCACGGATGGACTGCTCGACATCCCGCAGCTTTTCGTCTAACTCGTCGATGACCGAGTTGAATTCAGAAGGAGCGTATTTCTTTGTCGTGGCCGTCAGGTGTTGGAGGATTTCATCTCTGATCTGATAGCCTGGCTGGGATTGGCCAAAGGCCTTCACTACCTTCTCCTGTCCACTCGTCCTTGAATAGAAAAACCAGTTACGTACACCTTCCCTGGTGGGGACAGAGACCAATGCGAAAATGCGCCCCAGCCCGGAATCGGGAAGGACTTCAATCCAAGTCTCCTCCTCCCATGCCTGGCGGCTGTCAATCTCGCCCTCCAGCCTGAACTGCCGGAAAGTGACATCTGCAATTGTGGTCGTTTCGAGAGCCCTTATGCGGTGAAACCCTCTGGTTGTCATAAGAGTTTTCAGCGAACGCTCGATTCTCTCTTCGAGCAGATGTTCACGTTTTTCTGGCTCTTGATCCGACTGCGCTTCAACTCTCGAGAAGACTTCATGCGCCAGCGGATAGGCTTTCGAAAGGTAAAGCGCAAGAGCAGTGGTCAGCCCGAGGGAACGGCGCAAAGCCGGATTCTGAATGTCCAGCCTCTTTACCCTTTGACAGAACTTAAGGGCGTCTTCGTAAACCATCGGACGGAGCTCAGGTGGCGTTGATTTACTCCAGGCTTTGTCGAGATAAAAATTCAGAATACGGCGGATGAGGTCCGTGTCCGTGGTTTTGGGAGATGAGAATTCTGAATCCAGTTGGCTCGGCAACAGTTCCAACGCGTCTCGGACAAGCAGGACGCGCTCAGTTTCGAGGTGAAGATGCTCAGTCATGGCCTCTTGCTGAGAGACGCGCCGGACCTCGGCTTCTTCTTCCCCATCAGAACCATTTGGGTGGTCCGCAAGGCCAGCCCTGATGAGCGCGCGGCCATACGTGCTCTGAAACTCTTCTCTGCTCTGACGCCACGAGAGCAACTGCGGACGAAGTTTGCGGAGCTTTCTCCCTATCTGATAGAAGTCATCGTCCCGACGGTCTGACTCCTCGAGATACTTCGTAAGGGCCAATGTCGTTTTTTCGACAGGACTGCCATTCGCCTCGTAGAGATTGCCGAGGGCACGCCACGATTCAGCGTGTCTGGGATACTTCTCTACGCTCTGCTCAAGAGAACGAATCGCTTTGCTGGTCTCTCCTTTCGCCTGCCAGGCCAGGCCAGAAAAGAAGCCTGGCAGATGTGAGTCTGGGAGTTGACGCCACATCTGTTCACTGAGCTGAAGAACGCCGTCAACGGCTTTTCTCTCAAGCAGGAGTTCGGCGAGTAACTGATATCCACGCGGATCTTTGGGCCCCAGAAAAACAGCGTCCTGGAACAGCGCCTCTGCGTCGGCTCTCTTTCCCGATTTCAGTGCCTTCTTGCCGGCAGTGATCTTGGATTCGATCTCCTCACCTCCTCCGGCGTAGGCAAGGACAACTGCAAGCATAAACACAGCCGAGAGGTAAACGCGCTTCATGCTGATGGAATACCACATGTTGCATGAATGTCCAGATGGCAGTTCAAATCCCTCGCGGAGCGGCACCCCCTGCGCCCTCTCCTCCATCCCGATTCCCCCTTTTCCCTTGTCTCTACTGTGCTCGTTGTGGTAGCCTGAACATTCACGATCAGTAGTTCCTTAAAGCCCATTAATCTTGGCGTATGACGAAGATTGGCTCCGCTCATAAGATTATCCTGCTGTCGGGATTCATCTTTATCGCGTGGATTGCATACGAGCAGTTCCTCGTGCCTGAAGAAGCCAAGATCATGGAGATGTTTTCCGAGCTCGAAGAAGGGCTGGAGGCGCGGAGGTCACGGCAGGTGATGCCGCACCTCTCACGGCAGTTTAGAGACAATCTGGGCAACGATTGGAAAGCTGCCTCGGAACTGCTGCTGGTCTTCAATCGGATCACCAAATCGGTCATGGTCAGCATCTCGAGGAAGAATATTGACATTGATGGTGATACCGCAGAATGTGAAATGAACTTTGCGGCGAAAGTCTTGACGCAGGCGCAACAGGTGGTGGCTGGCGAACATAATGATGAAGGAACGGGGATGATGATTTTCAATCTCAAGAAGGAAGAAGGTGACTGGAAAATTGTCGGAGTGACTTATCCGGAGGATGTTGAGATCTGGGTGAAAAAAATGAAAAGAATGATGAGCCCTTAACCTGATAGGAGGACCTTGTGGAAACAGCCATTGGAATACCGTTCGTGTTCGCCCTTTTGCTTGGTGGTGGCCTTACCCCGCCGCTCTCTTTGCCGCCGCTCCCGGAGGACACTCGTCTGATTTCCGTCGCGGATGAGAATTGCCTGATGTTCCTCAGCTTGTCCGGCTGCGCGGAGCCAGACGGGCAGAGCACAAATCAGACGGAACAGCTCATCGCCGAGCCGGAGATCCGAGCCCTGGTACAACGACTGATCGAGGAGATATCAAGTTCAGCAAAGCGCGACGCCGGCCGGAATCCCGCCATGCTGCCCGTGGCCGAAGCGCTGACGTGGCTGGTACGGGGGATGTTCACCAGGCCGACGGTCCTGTTCGTCGATCAGATCAGCATGGGGCCTCCGATGCCAACCATCCGGGGCGGCCTGGTGGTGAATGCCGGCGATGGAGCGGAGGAGGCTGAGAAGATGATGCATCAGATTTTCTTCACTCTCACCAGGCAGGAGCATCCGGTCAGGCGAGAAGTGGAGGGCTCGACGGGGTTTCGCTTCCTTCCGCTGCCGCCGCAGGCGCCGCCGGTATCCTGGAGTCGCGTGGGCAAATACATGGTGATGGCTTTCGGTGCGGAGATGCCGGACCTCATCACCAGGAGGCTCACTCGCGCGGAGGTGCCCGTTAATCGCAAAGTCGCCGGCTTGAAACAACGAATGCCGGTCGAGCGGCCATCAATGATGTTTCATCTCGACGTGGAAAACCTGCTCGAAACCGTCGGCGGCGCGGCCGGGCAGCGGGGCAACCAGATCTTTGCTTTCAGCGGTTTGAACACCATACGCAGCGTGGATTCGATTGTGGGGCTCGATAAGCGCGGCATCAAAAGCAAAGTGCTCGTCAGGCCCGTCCGTGAGTTCGGTGGACTCCTGGGGGAGATAGGGCGAAGTTCACTCCAGCCTGATGCTCTCGCCCACATCCCCGCCGATTCCGATGTTTGTGTCGCGGCCAGCTTCAGCCTTTATCAGTTGTGGGAATGGGTGACTCAGAACGTCGGTAATCTTGATCCTCGAGCCCTGGCGGGAATGCAGAAAGGCATAGCGGAAGCGGAGAAAGATCTCGGTTTCCACCTGGTGAATGATCTTATGAAGCACGTAGGCACCACTTGGACCCTCCACAACGCCCCCTCCGATGGCGGACTGATCGTAAGCGGCCTGACCGCGACTGTGGGGATCAAGGACCAACAAGCGCTCATCAGAGTGGCCGAATCGGTCGCCCGGCAGCTCGATACCGAATTCATGGATCATGGAAAGGTAGCTCTGAATCGTCAGACCTATCGCGGGCACACAATTTACTTCATCAGCCCGATTCGTGAAGAGATGCCAGTCAGCCCCTCGTGGGCTCTCACACAGAAAACACTTGTGCTGGCCGCTTACCCCCAGATGGTGAAGGCTCACATTGATCGTGTGCTGGATGGCAGTGCTGACCATCTGCTCAATGCCGCGGAGATGACCGGCCTGTTCAATCGTGAAAGAAACATTTCCTATTTGTCGAGGATCGAAATGAAACCGCTCCTCGAAAAGCTCTACCCGCTGCTCTATCCCATCTGGACCCTTGCCTGCCGCGATGCTCAGCGCAAAGGGCTCAAACTCGATCCTTCGCTGCTTCCCCGGGCCTCATCGGTGGTTCCGCACATGGAACGCACTCTCACTTATTCAAAACACGACGAAGATGGTTTCTACATTGAGGAAAACGGCACCTTCCCTGTCGGCGGCATTCTGAGTCCCGCGAATATTGGACTTGCAGCGGGGCTCATCGTGCGATTTATGCACAAAACTCGAGCCAGGGCACACCGCACGGCCACCATGAATAAACTCCGTCAGATCGGCGTGGCACTGCACATGTACCGCGACGCGCATCGAAAACTTCCGGACACTCTTGACGGTCTGAAAGAGCTTATCCATGGCAAACAGATCCTGCGCGATGAACGAGGCCAACCGTTCGTGTATTACGGAAAAGGACTGGATCTCCACAAGATCAATCAGTCGCAGACACCGGTATGCGCGACTGCCCATCCCGTTCGAGGGAGGCGAGTCGTATTATTTGCGGACGCGCATGTGGAGTATCTGCGAGAGCCTCAACTTCAGAAACGGCTTCGCAAACTCAAGGAAGCAGGAGGTAACAACGGTGATGCTCCACAGGTGAAGCCGGAAGATGTGGATCTGATCCCGCCCAACACGAAGCTGCCGGAGCTGTGAGCCGAATTTACGTAGCTTTGAAAACTCTGTTCGTGCTCCTGATTGGTTTACAGACTTCGAGGCGCGCGCTCGCGGACGATTGGCCCATGTATCTCGGGCCGGAGATGAATTCCATTTCGAAAGAGACCGGGCTTGCGGATTCCTGGCCTGCAGAGGGGCCACGAGAGATCTGGCGCATCCGTCTGGGTGATTCGTTCTCGCCACCGGCAGCAAAGGGGACAGACCTGATCGTTCCCCATCGGATTGGATCTGAAGAGATCGTTGATTGCCTCGATACCAAAACCGGCAAGCTCAGATGGCGATTCAAATATCCAACCCGGTATCGAGATATGTACGGATACAACAGCGGACCGCGCTGCAGCCCGATCATCACCGAAAAAGAGGTCTACACCCTCGGCGCCGGGGGAGAGTTGCACTGCCTCGACAGGCAGACCGGGAAGCAGATCTGGAAGCGTTCGATCAACAGGGAATACAAAGTCAAGCAGAACTTCTTCGGCGTCGGCGCGTCGCCCGTGCTGGAAGGCAACCTGCTCCTGGTGAACGTCGGCGGACCTGATGGGGCCGGGGTCGCGGCCTTCGACAGACTGACCGGAAAAACCGTCTGGGCCACAACAGACGATGGCGCCAGCTATTGCACTCCCGCTGTGGCTACGGTCAAAGGAAAGCGATACGGATTCTTCCTGACACGCAAAGGTCTTGTCATCACTGAAGTCGCCACCGGCAAGGTGCACTCCACGTATTTCTTCCGCTCCCGTAAATACGAATCCGTTAACGGCGCCACACCCATCATCGTGGATGACCTGGTCTTTCTCTCCGCCGCCTACCAGACCGGTTGCGCATTACTGCGAATGAAGGATGACGGAGTGGAAGAGATTTACCGCGGCTTACAGATGTCCAACCACTGGGGCACCAGCATCTATATTGACGGCCATCTTTACGGGGTCGATGGCCGCCACGAATCGGAGGCAAACTTCCGCTGCATCGATTTCAAAAGCGGCAAGCTCAAGTGGCAGGTCGATGAAGAGCTCGGACGCGCCACCATGATCGTCGCCGATGGCAAATTCTTCATCCTGACCGAGCGCGGCAAGCTGGTCCTCGCAAAGGCTTCGCCCGAGGCATACAGGGAGATTTCACGAACGCCGACGATACTGAGTTATCCTTGCTACACCCCGCCAATCCTGGCCAACGGGTTCCTCTACACTCGAGACGAAAAAAAGCTGATCTGTTTCGACGTGAGGAAGTAGTAATTGGTCTCGTCAGGGAAGGGCTGGTAACCGCACACGAGTTCCCTCACTTCCATCCTCGTGCGCCTTTCATTCAGGCTTTTTCTCAACTTTCTTCTTCACCGGCGGAAAGACCTCCGCGTGCTCCGCAGGCATCTTGGCATCCTTGACTGACGCCTTGCCTTTGAATTTCACGTTGATGGGGCGGTCGCCGTTTTTTGGCTTCGGCGCGTCCATGTTATAGATAATCTTGTCTGCCCGGATCACTTTGCCGTCTCGATAGGTTTTGGGCTGTTCGTCCTTGCCGGTGAGGTAGACCAGCTTCTCCTTGTCATCGTAATCGAGGCGGTCACCGATCAGCAGCGCGTCCGGCAGAAAGATGCGGACGTTTCCCGTGGCAAAGCCCATCTTGAATTCGCCCTTCTGGTTCTGTTCAGCCTCTGCATACGCGCAGCGCATCCGGAATTCCGTGCCGATGATCTGCACCTTGCCGCGCAGTTCCAGCAAGGTCACATTCTCTTTGGATTTGACCTCTATCTCATCAGCCTGAACATCCTCGATGCGGTTCTGCTTCGTTGCCGGAGCTTCCAGTTTCGGCTTTTCGGCGGGTACCTCCTCCTGCGCCACGCTCACATGGGTGAGAAGGCTGAGGGCAATCGTCAGCATCACGTAACGCACATGTTTCTCCTGTTCACAAGTCTCAGAATTAAACTCGCTTGGATCGTAGGGAAAGAAGGTTGAGCTTCAACGAGGCACCCCTCTGCGCCATTCATTGAATTCGCTGCAACTCCACCTAAGATTTCGCACCTTTCATGGGCTGAATCTGCGGCAAATGACAAACACCAATCGAACATGAACAACCCTTTCCACTCATCCATTCTCAGCCAGCTTTCTCAACTGACCGAGATGGATTCCGACGAAATCAACAAGATCCTCCAGGGACCCGCGGATGCCCGCGTGGGGGATTATTCACTTCCCTGTTTCATTCTGGCTAAAAAACTCAAGAAGAATCCGGCCGAGATCGCGTCGGAGCTTGCCGGGAGATTCGTCCCGGATGGGCATGTTGAGCGGGCCGAGGCCACGGGCCCTTATCTGAATATCTTCCTCAATCGCCGGGCATTCATGGAACACGTGCTGCGCAAGATCCACCAGCAGGGCGAAGACTACGGCAGCAGCGACGCCGGCAATGGAAAGACGATCACTATCGATTTTTCTTCACCTAATATCGCCAAGCCCCTCGGTGTGCATCACCTGTGCTCGACCATGATCGGCAACAGCATCTATCGGTCGTTCAAGGCACTCGGTTACAACGTCGTCGGCGTCAATCATCTCGGCGACTGGGGCACGCAGTTTGGCGTGATGCTCTCCGCCTACATGCGTTGGGGCGATTCCATACCAGAAGATTTCACGGTGAATGACCTGGTCGAGCTGTACCAACGCTACAGCCGTGAAATGGCCGAAGACGAGACCATGGCCGCCGAAGCCCGTGAGTGGTTTCTCAAGCTGGAGCAGGGCGATGAAGTGGCCAGCAAGTACTGGAATCGTTTCCGGGAGGTCAGCCTCAGGGAATTCGAACGCGTCTATGAACGCCTGGATGTGCATTTCGATTCATTCGCGGGCGAGAGCTTTTACAACGACAAGATGGATTCAGTCCTCGAGCGTATTGAAGGCGCCGGTCTCTCAAAGATCAGTCGCGACGCGCTGGTCGTCGATCTCGAAGATTACAACATGCCTCCATGCATTCTGAAGAAGAGCGACGAGGCAACGCTGTACGCCACGCGCGATCTTGCGGCGATCGAATTCAGAAAAACTGAATACAACTTTGACAAGAATCTCTACGTGGTCGGCGCAGACCAGCGGCTGCACTTTCAACAGTTGTTCAAGGTGCTGGAGCTCCTCGGCGACGACGTGTGGCAAAAATGCCGCCACATCGATTTCGGTTTGGTGCTCTTCAAGGCCGGAGACAGCTACGAAAAGAGCAGCACCCGCACAGGAAATCTCGAACTGCTCGATGACGTCCTTGACCGCGCTGCTGAGGTCGCGCTTGAAAAAATAGAACAGAGCAAAAAGAAAATGGTCTTTGAAACCAGTAAGGAAGAAGTAGCTGAATCCATCGGCATCGCGGGGGTCGTCTTTGGCATCCTGAGCACCACCCGGCAAAAGGATCTGAAGTTTGACTGGGATGTAGTCCTCGATCTTGAGGGCGGCCTGAACGGCCCTTACCTGCAGTACGCGCACGCGCGGCAGGCCAGCATCATCAGGAAGTTTGGCGCGGAAGTCACCGACAGCGTCAACTTCGACCGTCTCGATGATGAAGAAGAGTTTGGCCTTGCCAAGATGCTCGACCAACTGCCTGATATAATCGCCCGCGCCGCGAACGATTATGAGCCACACATCATTGCCACCTACCTCCTTGAGCTCGCCAAGGCATACAGCGTCTATTCACAGGATTCCAAGCGACACAAAGTACTAAGCGAAGACGAAGAACTGACCGCCGCCCGAGTACTATTGGTATCCTGCATCAGAACCATCCTGCAGCGAGGACTATGGCTGCTTGGAATAAAGGCCCCGCAGCAGATGTAAATCATCTGGCAACCAGGAGGCTTCAACTTTCGTAGCTCGGACCTGGCCATCGACACGGAGTGCCGATCCGCATTTCTCATCAAGAAAGTTTCAGTCATGCATCGCGGCAGCGGGCCGTCTTCCTGCCCAGACTGCTCAACACTCTGTCCGTCTGGCCGCAATCTGACCGATCACATCATGGCCAAAAACGACGCTCCTGAGGATCACGCCAGTTTGCCGGAGCACCCCTACGATCCCTTCTTGCGAATCGTGGGAGTTTCGCTGGGCAGGCCCGGCACGGCGGGAGAGCCTTGCCCCTGGGGACTGGCCTTTCACGTGGTGTTCCCGTACTCGCCGCGGCAAAGGCGAGTGGTCAGAGCTGAGATCCAATCCAAAGACACGGGGCAGATCGTGGTGCGGCTACCTGATGAGGTCTACCCGCAGGGGCCGTGCGTATCACACATCGATCTCTACGACAGCCGGGTCATGGTGGACAACGAGTATTCGAGTGTGTTCGACGTCCACACGCTGCCGCACGGTATCTACACGGCAAAGGCGGAACTGATTGACGAGAACGACGAGGTCTGCCAGCGCGATGAGCTGGATTTCGAAGTGGCGAACATGCCAATCCTCGCGCATCGCATCGAGCTCGACTGGGATGCCTGGAAGCTCCCGCCGGAGAAGGCACGTCACCTTTCCGGAGAGGCGCATGTCGGTGATGTCGATGGCGACGGCGTGGCCGAATACATCCACACCATCGGTGGGCGTCACCTGAGTGTATACCGCGGGGATGGCGAGCAATTGTGGCGATATGACGATCCCGACGGCATCCGATGCAATGAATCGGGCATCTGCGCCTGGGATTTCAACGGCGACGGCAGAGCGGAAATCCTGACGGTCCGCGGCTCGCACCCTCATTTGCGACTGTGCATTCTCGAAGGTGCAACCGGGCGGACGTTGCACGAAATCGAGTATCCCGTAGCCAACGGCCTCGAGCCGATCGTTACCGACGAAAAGGGACGACGACCGGGTATGAGGGAGACAGGCACGACTCTTCTGGTGGTCGAGGGAGAGCCCGTGCTCTATGGCGGCAATGCCTGGCCAGCCGATTTCCGGGGGCTGGGTGTGCCGAAAGACATTCTCCTCCAGGTGGGGGCGGCAAATAACGTCACCCATGTTGCTTTTACCGACGAGCTTGAAGTCCTCTGGTCAAATCGCTGGGATGATTTCACGGCCGGTCACGAGCCGGCCATCTGCGATGTGGACGGCGATGGCCGCGACGAAGTGGCCGTGGGTACGAGCCTCCTCGACCACGATGGAACGCTGTTGTGGCGTCACCCAATGGCGACTTTCGCGGGTCCCTGGGAAGACGATCACGTCGATGTCTCTTCCGCTGCGGATATCAACGAAGACGGTCGGGTGGAGATAGCTTACTGCTTTCGCATGGTCGTCGATGGCCTGACCGGCGAGCGGCTCTGGCATGACCCGACCTGGCACGGGCAGGACGTGCACATCGGCAAATTCCGTGAGGATGTTCCTGGTTTGCAGCTTCTGTTTGGGGACCGGGAATACCGGGCCACCAAGCATTTCATACACGGTGAATTGGCCGACCTGCGGGACGCCGAAGGCAACAAGCTCTGGGAACGCCGGTTCATGTCGATGCACGGCCCGCAGACAATCAACTGGCTGCCCAACGACCTGAGCCAGATCACCGTCTCCCCCGATCTCCAGAGAAACGCGCCGAATCCGAACCTCCAGATATTTGACGGGCACGGAATGCTGGTCGATGTGCTGCCGTCGCTCTCTCCCTTCGATGAAATGCGGACCCGAAAAACCGTTCCTCGCGGCTTTCAGGTTCTGCACCCTTACCTCGTCGTGCCCCACGGTGAAATTCTGGTATTCCAGTGCGGAAGGTAGATGACAGACACGTTCGAGTGCACGAACTGATCGTTCTGAGCAAGCCCTCTCTGACGAGAACGATTGGTTTTAATCCACGTCCGTCCAGCCTTTCCAGTCCTTCGTTCGGAATGGCGAGGCCGGCAGCCCCTTGCCGTTCATCAGGTTTGGATTGGCAACGTTCCGCCAACCGAACCGAACCTGGGTAGGGGCCGCGACTTCTTTCGACTGCACGACTACTGTATCGCCATCGATCGTCGCATCTGCCGCGACGAACTTTGCGTCTTCTCCCGCAATCTCAAATTCGGTCAGGGGCTTTTCGTCTCTCGATTTCAAACCGCCACCGGTGTGCGAGAAAGTAACGATGGCTTTTGTGCCTTCGACTTTGAGGGACTTGTAGTGCGGCCCGGAATAGATCACATCCTCTCTGCCATAATCTTTGGCAAGGGCCCAGGACGCGAGCCGATTTCCGACCGGTTCTTTTTTGCGCGGGTGGATGTCACGAATGTTGTCGACCAGGTCGGTGATGACTGACATGCCGGTCTTTGGCAGTTTCATGGTCGCGGCCTGGGCTTCCCACAAGGCCGGAAGTTCGCCCGCGGCATAGCGGCCCTGCCATGGAGCGATCTGGACAAAGTAGAATGAAAACCCGAGTCCCCATGCCTCGCGCCAGCTTTCGATGAGCGCCTTCTTCTTGTCGAAATATTTCATACCGTCTTTCTTATAGAGAACATTTGATTCGCCCTGATACCAGATCATCCCCCTCAGCGGGAACGGATGGATCGGTGCAATCATGGCGTTGTACATGCCAGCCGTGCCGCCTTTCGATTTTGGCATCCACGGTTCGATGAGAGAGCCGCCCCAGGAGCTGTGGATAAGCCCAACCGGGATATCAAGATCCTTGTGAAGACGATGGCCGAAATGAAACAGGACCGCGGAGAACCCACCTGCCGGGCCGGGCTTGCAGACCTTCCAGGTTGCTTTGACGTCTTTTGCGGGCGCATTGGCCTTTACCCTCGGCACATAAAAGAGGCGAACCTTCGGCAGATCCGCCGCGGCCGCGGATTCTTTGCCACCGTAGGTATTGTTCAGCCCCCACTGCATGTTGGATTGCCCCGATCCAAGCCAGACTTCGCCGATCAGTATGTCCTCCAGCACGATTTTGTTCTTGCCACTGACGGTCAGTTGGTGGGCCTTGCCGTCCGCTTTGATCGCGGGAAGTGTGACCTTCCAATTGCCTGCCTCATCAGCCTTGGCGGTCGCCTTGTTTACTCCGAGCTCGACGGTGACCTCTTCGCCGGCTTCGGCCCACCCCCAAATCTGGAGGGGCACATCTCTTTGCAGAACCATGTGGCTGCCAATGATTTTGGGAAGAGAGACATCGGCTGTAAGTGGATGGAGCAGGAGGGTGCAGGCGATGGCTGGGATGAGGGGAAGCAGGTGATTCATGTTTTATCCTTTCATTGGGGGGTGCGGGTGGGAAGGCTGCAGACGCCATCTGCGCAATCTGCTAATTCGCCTTCTTCCACGGTTCTGGCTTGATCGCGGGCGAGGGACCGTCATTCCGCTGGAAAAACATCAGATGCTGCCAGGGGAGGCCGTTGAATTCGCGAACGAGCTTGTATCCGTTCTGAGGGATCTCTTTCATGATCTGATCCTTGGTCATTTTGTGGAGTCGTAAGATGGGCACTTTAGGGTCTTCCATTCGGAATTCGGCGAGTACCAGGACGCCTTCCTTCTTGAGGGCGCTGCGCATGCTCTTGAGCATGAGGACCGGGTGCGAGAATTCGTGGTACACGTCTACAAGAATGATCATGTCC
>Ga0187827_10004495_pt1 | contig 17156 bp, 17 predicted proteins | sample ETNtaG_39_FD_167969 | JGI IMG/M metagenome (GOLD analysis project Ga0187827, IMG submission 167969) | Marine microbial and viral communities from oxygen minimum zone, Eastern Pacific Ocean - ETNP2014_SV_150_PacBio MetaG (Illumina Assembly) | ecosystem: Environmental > Aquatic > Marine > Hypoxic...
GGACGACTGGGGCTCTGGCAGGTGAGTGGGCGGAGCGACCTACGGTTCGAAGAGATGGTAATGCTCGATGCCTACTACGTGGCTAATTGGTCGCTTGGCCTCGATCTTCGAATACTCCTCCAAACGATTCCGACAGTTCTGAGCGGTCGGGGTGCCTATTGATCATGGACGCAGATCCTAATACCAAGCTGGACGTCGCGCTTGTTCATGATTGGTTAAACCAGCAGGGTGGTGCAGAAAACGTGCTCCTTGAGCTTCACAAGATGTACCCCGGTGCTCCGACATACACCTCCTTTTACGACCCGAAACTCGTTGATGAGGCCTTCGACCAGTTGGACATCCGAACCACATGGATGCAGCGTCTGCCTCTTTGGAGGAACAATCATCAGGCGTTGATGCCTCTGTACCCTTTCGCGTTCGGGACAACCAAAATCAAATCCAGTGAAGTCGTTGTAAGCAACTGCAGCGCATTCTGCAAAGGCATCCGTATCCCTAAAGGGGCTCTCCACATTTGCTATTGCCTAACTCCCACCAGGTTCTTGTGGACACCCGACAACTATTTAGCCGGAGAGCGGGCCCCAGCAGGCGCTCGCGTTATTCTTCCCTCATTGTTGAGATTGGCTCGCCGATGGGACTACAGAGCAGCTCAGCGAGTATCTCAATTCGTTGCGATCTCAAATGCAGTCGCTGAACGGATTCAGAAGTTCTACGGTCGATCTTCGATAGTTGTACATCCGCCAGTCGATACTGACCGCTTTGCACCAACAAGCAGTGTTGGGGAACACTTCCTGATCGTTTCACGTCTCGTTCCCTATAAACGTATTGACCTTGCGGTACGCACGTGCACGGAACTCGGACTTCCGTTAAGGATTGTTGGAACAGGCAGGGCTGAGGGGAATCTTCGGTCTTTAGCAGGACCCACAGTCACGTTTGTTGGTAGGCTTCCCGACCACGAAGTTAGCGATGAAATGTCGAGATGTCGTGCGTTGCTCCTCCCAGGAGAAGAAGATTTCGGCATTACACCGGTAGAAGCTCAGGCAGCAGGTCGACCGGTCGTTGCCTTTGCTGCCGGTGGCGCATTAGACACGGTGATTGAAGGAGAAACAGGTATTTTGTTCGGCGAGCAAACGGTAGCCTCGATGGGCACCGCACTTACACGTATGCAGTCAGCCAGGTTTTCACCTGAAAGGCTGCTGGCGAATGCCCACCGGTTTAGCATCGAAAAGTTTCGCCACTCCTTTGGGGTAGCTGTAGAAAAATCAATCGAAGCGCATCGTGATAGAGCACGGTCACTAGCCTAATGGCATCGGCACGTGTCGGAAGAGTCCTGGGTCGCTGGTGGTGGTTTGTAGCCGGAGTAACTATCGTAACCATCGCTGCAACCCTTGTGTGGCAAGCACTGGGACCCGTCCCACACCGAGCAGAAGCGGAACTCCTCCTAGTTTTAGAGATCCCTCCGGACAGCGAAGATAGGCAGTTTGGAATAGAAAACAGTCGCGCCCAAGCATCGTCAGTCGTCATTCAAGACCTCGTCCGTCTCGCTCGTGGCCGAAACCTGCTCCGGGAAGTTGTTGACACACTTGCCGAAGAAAATGTGCTGATTGACCTTGAAACCCTAGCCCAAACTGTTGATGTATTCCCCTTGGCTCGGGGCCTTCGCCTTGAATTAACTTGGCAAAACCCCCTGCATGCACAAGCCATCATTGACACCACTGTTCGACTGCTCGTCGACGACCAAACAAGGCTCTATCCAAGCCTAAAAGAGCTCGGAACTCTTCAAGTAATCGATAAAACCGATTCAGCGCTCCAACCAACGTTTGCCACACGATTTTTGGATATCTTTCTTAAGGCGTTGGTCGGGTTGCTTACATCCATGATGGTCGTGCTTGTTTTCGACTGGCGCGGTAACCGCTTGTTTGCCGACGACGTTCCGGACCTGCTTGAGACCCCTGTCATTGGAACCATCCAATGAGCTCCCTCAACAGACGAGCGCAGCCTTCGCTGCGACTCTATGTGTTTGGCGGCCTTTTGTCGGCCACGCTCGCGGTCATCGTAGCCTTGATTGTCGTGCTTGCGGCAACACCCATTTATCGAGCGCAAACTAACGTTTCCATCCGACCACGTGTGGCTGACCTTGGAGCCGCAGAAGCAGCAGCTCGACTAGTAAAAAATTATGCTGCTTGGGTGGATTCCGAAGCATACGCAGCTCGACTCACTAGCGAACAACGTGCCGGTCTCTCGCTCGCCGGAGTCGTCCGTAATATTCGTACAAATGGCGATTCCGAACGCTTACTTGTCACCATTCAAGCAGAAGATTCCGACGCGACTCGGGCAGCTGGAACGGTAAATGCGCTTGCAGCGCTCCTGGTAGCCGAAATAGCAACACCAGAACGCACCTCTGGCTCGCAACGCGGCCTTGAAATTGGGGTTATTGACACCGCACATATCCCAGCCTCACCCATCTGGCCGCACGCTATAGTCGCCCTTCCAATGGCCGGGGCCCTCGGAGGGCTCCTCGGCGCTGCATCGATTTGGATAATCTCGCCTCTATCGAGAACTTCTCGTGGCTGAACCAAGAATCGTCGGTGATCTTCCAAAAAATGAGAGCCTACCGAAGGCTTTCTCCGAGTTGCGAGCCAACACACTCATAGCTCTGGGCGATCAGCAACACGCCCTGGTTGTGGTTACGAGCCCAAACCAGCCCGAACCACGACGCCATGTCGCGGCTAATCTAGCAACAGCCATTTCTCAAACTGGGCGACGAGTTTTGCTTGTAGATGGAGACACCGATGGCGAACATCAACCTGGCCAGCATCACGATTGGATCGAACCCACGGCTCATGTTGTATCAGACTCACTTTCCGTTGTCACAAGCCAAGCTGTGACGGTCAATGACTCAACGCTCCTATCTTCACAAGCTTCAGTGGCGAAACTCCGCACCCAAGCCGCTCAATACGACATCTTGATATTGGCCGCTCCGCCCGTGCTCAATGTTGCTGATACACGCGCCCTCACATCGGTAGCCGATGGAACACTGCTGGTAGTCGCACATGGAAAATCAAATCGCGAAGATTCGGTACGGGCCAGCGAGATCCTGCACCGAACCACTGCCAATCTACTTGGTGCGGTTGTCGTAAAAACCTAGTTTGTCCTTCGACGTGGTCCGATCGAATCTTGTGGCTGTTCCGCCGCGTGCAATCGTCGATACGCATCGAGGGTCGCTGCATTCGCCCCGTCCATCACTCCAGCTGGAAGTGAAACTTCGACTGCGGATACCGCTAGATCAACTTCATCTGAATTCCTGAATCCCACCAGGGCCGTCGAAATGGCTGGTTCGTTTAACACCCAGCGGAGAGCCAACTGCGCCGTTGTCAGGTCAGCCGTATGGGCCGCCGAAGTAACTTCATCGACTGCTTCAAGAGTGTTTGCGAGGAAATCCGAATGGAATAGTGGGAGCCCAAAGGCATAACCAGGCTTTCGCCAGTCGTCGTCTTCGAACTTCGGATCAACATCAAAGGTTCCGGTTAGTACCCCGTGTGCCAGTGACCCATAGGCCATCACACCAATCCCGTGGTCAGCGCAGTACGGGATGATCTTGTCCGCATGACGACGATCCAGCATGTGGTAGCCAACCTGGTTTGCAACAATCGGTAACACTTCCCGAGCTTGATCCATCTGGACCGTCGAGAAGTTTGACACTCCGACATAGCCGATCTTGCCCTCAGCCCGCAGCCGCTCCATCTCGCGCATTGTTTCATCAATCGGCGTGTCAGGATCAGGCCAATGAATGAGGTAGACATCAATACGATCCGCCCCTAGCACCCGGAGACTCTCCTCGCACTGAACGCGTATCGAAGCGGGTCGAGAATCTCGAACGAATACTCCGCGCTCATCCTCCCAGACAATGCCAGTCTTGGTGACAACAACGACATCGTTCCATTTGTCCTTTAAAGCACGGCCCAGGACTGATTCAGAATGTCCGATCCCATACCCCGCAGCTGTATCAAAAAGCGTGACACCCGCATCCAGCGCACGTTGAACTGCACTGATTTCCTCACCATCATCTGTCGAACCGTAACGGCTTCCACCCATAGGCCAGCACCCAAACCCAAGCGCCGACACCTGCGGGCCGTGATCGCCAAGTGTTCGATATTGCATGATTCACCCGGATTCATTGAAGCCAACCGAAGATTGGATGTCGGAGGTCACGCTGTCAACCATTCAACTATCAGCACTCCGAGTAACTAGTGTCGTAGCCTTCCCGACCCAGCGTTGGTAGGATACGTGATAGGCGGACCGTGATCTGACTCGAGTTCGCCCTGTACTAACATCTGAAGCACCTACTAACGGAATTGTCATGGCTTTCGCGATTTTGTCTTCCGGCGGTAAGCAGTATCGGGTCAAACCCGGTGACGTTATTGAAGTCGAGCGTATGAACGACGCCGAACCTGGTCCATTAACGCTCCGCGATGTGCTTATGGTCAATACCGACGACGGCGTCAAGATTGGAAATCCGATGCTCGCTGATGTCTTCGTGGAAAGCACCGTTCTCGGCCACACACGAGGCAAAAAGATCAATGTCGTTACCTACCACGCAAAAAAGCGGAACCGGACAAGACGTGGACATCGACAAGAACTAACCAGGATTCGTATTGATTCCATCGGCCCGAGACCTGCGCTTGATTCTTCAAGCGCAGCCAAGCCAAAGGCCGCAGCCAAGCCAAAGGCCAAAGCCAAGCCAAAGGCCAAAGCCAAGCCAAAGGCCAAAGCCAAGCCAAAGGCCGCAGCCAAGCCAAAGGCCGCAGCCAAGCCAAAGGCCAAAGCAAAGGCCAAGGCCAAAGCAAAGGCCAAGGCCAAAGCAAAGGCCAAGGCAAAAGGTTCAAGCAAGGCAAAAAGCAACGACGCGTAAATGCTAGATACGCGCTCTGGGGAAGGATAGAAGAGATATGGCACATAAAAAGGGTCTGGGGAGTAGTCGGAACGGCCGCGATAGCAATCCCAAAATGCTCGGTGTCAAGATGTTCGCTGGAGAACACATTCGCACCGGTCAAATCATCGTGCGCCAGCGGGGAACACGCCTTGTACCCGGAGCAAATGTCGGCACAGGACGCGACCACACGCTGTTCGCACTTACTGACGGACAACTAGTATTTGAGAAATTCCGCGGACGAAAACGGGTCCGAATCGATCCTGCAGCCTAGGTCCTCTAGAAAGGGCCGATAGCTCAGCCGGAAGAGCGCCGCACTCGCATTGCGGAGGTCGTGGGTTCGAATCCCATTCGGTCCACCAATCATACGGTTAGGTTGCGTGGACAACAGCCAACGCACAGACACCTCGGGGCCGACCAATCAAGTAGCCTCTCACCCCGGTCGAAATATCGCCATGCTAGCCGTATATCCGTGAATGAAATTTGAATTCCCAATCGGGCCTATCTCACCGCCACAGAAAAACCCAGCAACAGGAACGTCGTCGCCTAACGCCCTTCCCACAGTCGTGACGTCAACATTGGGATGACCAAAAAAACGTTCGCCCCGACCGTTGCAGGTAAAAAGCACCACACCTGAAGGCTTATCTTCAAAAGCCTGCGGAATTAACAGCATCTCCAAATCATCTTTTGCCGTCATGGCGTCACGTACATGAAACTGAACAATCTCGCCTTGATTCATATGATCAGCCACGCTAATCGATCCGGAATCCCTGTCGGCGCCAATTACACCCCGAACAAGAAATGACCCTCGGCCAAGCGCTTCACGATCTAGTGAAACACCTCGACCAACCAAAATGCCTGAGCGCATGAGGTTCTGATCCTCTTGATCAGCGTCTGCAAACACTTGCTCAAGAATTTGAAGAGGTAATTCGTGATCGAGTTCACTGATTACGTTGCCCTGACATGCAGTAACCGTAAATGTTTCTCCAACCGGCCGACATCCTTGAGAGACCACCACATCTACCTCAAGCGAACCACGCAACACGACACCGACGAACCCCGAATCAGTCACACCATGATCAGAAACAAGACGATTTCTCCCTGGTGACATCGCCCAACTCGCAACCCCACCAATGACCGGAACACCAGATCGCGCACGATTAAATTTTTGCAACACACTCTCTGTCGACGTCGTGAACGGATCTGCCAGCAGAATGCACAGACGAGCATCATCCGGCAGCATTTCGTCGCCGCCTGAGTCGACGCCAGCTATTGGCTCGACAAGCACCCCCGGAAGTCTTGCCGCGATCACTGACGTTCCAACAACATCCTCGACCTCGTGACCACACCCAAGCACGCCGCCAGCCGTACACCCGATAATGTGCTTTGCGCCAAGACTCGATCTTAGTTCCTCTAATAGAAGTTCAGCGGAACTTTCATCTGACGGCCTGACAAAAACCATCGCCAGGTCAATATCATCGCTAGCATCTAATTGATCACAAATGTCTTTGGCGATCAGGTTAGGCTCGGTCCCAAGAGAAATAGCAGACCTGAATTCCACTGGGCTTCCCATTCCCCTTCAGAACACTCAGCATGGCTCACGCCAGCCTACATGCGACCCATCCCATTAGACGAGCGCCTCGTTGAGGGGGATTCTCGTGCCTCGTGCGTTGACCAAAGACGTCTAAACTGCATCGCGAAATCTATCGGAAGCTACGGCTTCATAGCAGCCTCGAAAGACGCCTGATGCACGAGACCGTCGAAGACGATGTGACAGTCGCCCGTCGATCGCCAACGGAGCGCTTGTTGAGCTGGCTAGACACCGCCGTCGACTGGGGATTCAACAATAATCGAGCCTGGCACGCATCTGCTTTTCTTGTCTTTGTCGCAGCAGCACTTGTATTCACCTTCCCGCTCGTACTCGTCGCCAACTCACATATCACGTATAAACCGAGTGGTGACCAACTCTTTTTACTCAGCATTCTCGAGTGGCAGCGCACCACAATATTTTCAAACCCCAACGAGTTGTTTGCAGGCAACTTCTACTACGGCGCAGGTGACGTGTTGTTTGGATCTGACCTTCTCTTAGGCTTTTTACCCATCTACGGACCATCCGCGTGGATATCTGGAAACCCAGTATTGGCCTATAGCATCACGCACATTGGGGCTTACGTGCTTAACGCCGTCGCCATGTATGTGACAGTGCTAACGCTGACAAAATCTAGACCAGGCGCCGTCACCGCTGGAGCCATCTACGCATTCGGCCCGCTCCAACTCGCATACGCAAGCCACCTTCAGCTGTTGGGAGCCTGGTGGCTACCCCTCGTACTGCTGTTTAGCCTCCACTTCCAACGAAAGAAAGGTTGGCTATCGTTTGGATTAGCCGCGTTGATGGTCTGGCTTCAATTCGTGACCGCCGTCCACCTCGGTGTGCTCGCCGGGATGATCTTCCTCGCATTCGGCGTAACTCCAGCCCTCATACACATCCTAACCACGCGCAATGGATGGCTCGCGGTAAAATTGATCGCCATCGGAGTAGTAGCCAGCGCGCCTTTCATCCCGATAGTCCAAGGCTACCTGGCCTTTAGCGACGCGTGGCAAGCAGACCGAGACCTGACTGAAGTCCAATTTTGGTCGGTTCAGCTCCGGGACTATCTATCACCAACCGACCGGCTACGCTGGTACGACATCCTGGCCGACCGCTTTTCAGTTCCACGAGGTGAACGGCGTGTATTCCCAGGGTTCATACCACCAGCGCTCGCGCTGTGCGGAGTGGTTGCAGGCCTACGAGCTAAGCCGTCCGCAAAACACGGACTTCGAGCACTGACCGCTGGCCTCGCGTTCCTCGTCCTCATCGCAGTGCTGTTCTCCCTAGGCACCCACTGGAAACGGCACGAGATTGTTAGTGACATTGCACTTCCCTACCTGTTCCTCTTTGATCACGTGCCTGTCTTCAAAGCCATCCGGGTCGTCGCTCGTTTCTCCCTGCTTGCCCATTTTTCGTTCGCAGTGCTGGGGGGCATAGGAATAGCCGCGATCGCCCAATACCGATGGCAACGATCGGCTGCACCGTCGATCGTCGGCGTCGTTGCCACACTACTTGTGCTGGCCGAGGCCGTCCCAGAACCACTGCCAGCATTTTCGATCCCTGCTCACGGAAAACTACGAGGAGCCCTCGAGCGAACAGATCCCGGACCGATATTGTTCGTACCCGTCACTGGAAATGAGGAGATTCAACGACTCTGGCTCACAACCCAAACCAGGGCCGGCCCCCTTGTGAACGGCTATTCCGGACACATTTGGCAACAGTACTGGTACTTCCGTGACGCGACTCAAGGCCTCATGGAAAGCGAAATGCCCGGGCTCGCGAAGGCCCTTCAGGCCTACGGGATACGCACCGTCATAATCGATCTGCAAAAGCTCGGGAATCGAGATGCCAGCATTTGGGAAACTTTCGCTGCGAGCTCATTCACACGTTCGGTCGACCGAACCGATCGGCACCTGTTGATCACCCTCCGAGACCTCGAAGCCCAACCGTCCAACGATTGGACTGACCTCAAATCTCAATTCCTGGTGGACCATATCCAGCCAAACACGGGATTCGTCGGCACCCTTGTTCTGCATAACACCAACAAACAGGCCTGGTTACCACCTCAAAATTCAAATGTTCGAAAAATATCGATTCGCTGGCAACACCAATCAGCGCAAACAGGTCTTACATTCCAAACAGATGTGCTGCCACCACCATTCTTGAGGCCCGGCCAGGCACATGCAGCCGAGATGCATGTGTTCACACCATCGGTGGCCGGTGACTATGTCCTAAGCGCAACCGTAGACGGTAGGCAGTTATTCGACCAATACGTCGCCGTCGCCAGCAGAACTCATACGAATTTCGACGGTTCGGCAAATGGTATGAGCGCCAACCTTTACCTTCGAACTCCGCAGACCTTTGCTGCAAAACCTGCATCGCTACTACCCCTGCATGTGGACGCCTTAAATTCCGGCCAGGTCGCATGGGTCGACCCTGCGAACATCAGGCTTGGCTGGCGCTGGTTCGCGATCGACGCCAGCGGCGACGAACAGGAACTCCCTGCCTATGAAGGCCGGTCACCGTTGCTAGGACATATTTGGGGCGACATACCACCAGGCCGTGGATACGCATTCACCGGACAATTACGAGCCCCGGACAAGCCCGGGGAATACGTTGTGCGCGTGTCGATGCTGATTGAACTCGTAGCATGGTTCACAATCGACCCGATAGAAATTCAAGTCACGGTAACGGAGTAGCCGCACGTCGCCTCGCATTAGGAGAACGCGAAGCGACGTCAACAAAGACCTGATCGTCCGTGACAGACACAGGAAATGACCGTAGCCGTTCACCACGCCCACGAATGCGCTCACCAGTTTCCAGATCAAATTCCATAGCATGCCAGCGACAAAGCAGTACACAGCCTTCTCGGACCCACTCCGACTTCCATCCACTCGACGCAGAAGCCACCCGGGTTCCAGTAATGGTTCCGTGACAGACCGGACCCTGTTGGTGCGGACAACGATTGCGATATGCCCTAAATTCGTCGCCAAGCCGAAATACAGCAATTTCCATCGCACCACTGTGAACAAACACCGGGGTCCCTTCCTGAATCTCATCGACAGAACCCACCAGGACCCGCGCCATCAGGCAGTCGGCACAGGAAGCGATATACCGAACAGTCGGAGCGCAGTTTCCCCCATGATCTTGCGCTTAACTTCCGCCTCGAACGGAACACGCATAACCGCTCGCGGATGATCGAAGTCATGGTGCGGCCAATCGGATGCAAACAGCACGTGATCACGCCCGTCAAAAAGATCGATCATCGTCGCTAGATCCGACGGACGATCTGGCTCTTCAATCGGTTGGGTGCAGAAGTACATTTCTTTGATATAGCTGCTCGGCGGACGTTCAAGCATCGGGGCTTCAGCTGGTGTCTCAGCAAATTCTTTGTCCAAGCGCCACATCACGTATGGCACCCAAGAAATGCCACCTTCGGTAAAGACGATATCCAGACCTGGGAACCTGACCGGAAGACCGGAACCGATCATTGAGAATAGATTCGCCATGAGCGCAAATTCATGCTGAATCGGATGGCGAGTCAGTCGGGATGTCATGTGATCCACGTTGAACGGAAAATTCGGATGAATGAGCCCCACACTATGAAGCATCACCGGCATCCCCATTTCGGCCGCCGCCTCGTAGATTGGATCGTACATCCGCTCTCCCCAAAGAGGTCGTACTCCAGCAACCGGCAGATACACCCCTACAAACTCCTCCATCACACCATATTTTCGAATCTGGTCAGCCGCATCCTCGGGGTCTTGTGGTACCGCAAGCACCGCGCCATACAATCCTCGTTCGCGACTCACCCACATGTCCGCTAACCATGCGTTGTACGCCCGCCCAAGCGCAGCCGCATAGTCAGTCTGTGGAAACACAGCCATTCGGAGCAGATGGTCAGGAAACAGCACCGCGATATCGATATCCATTGCATCGAGTTCGTCACGCATCTGGGTCGCAGTCATGACATGACGGGCGTTGGGGCCATCATTTGGAAACGGCGGGTCGATATTCAAAGATGTCGAATACCCTGGTATATCGAGATATCGCTGCTTGACCCCTCCGAGATGCTCCATGGAACGACGCCATGGCATATCAGCAAACGGCGCTAACGCCTCCGGTGGATCATGGACATGCACATCACAATCAACAATGACCAGATCCTCTGGACCAAGCACCTTTGTAGCCACTACCCACCCGCACCGGTATCTCGAGCACGCCGATTGTAAATCCCCAACCGATTACGTGCGCCACAAGAGCCCTACCAAGATGGGCATGCCGAAACTTCGACTCGATGGCAACATAACCATTGAAGAAATTTAAGCATTTAAAAATGACGATGGGAGATTTTTATGTTGGGAATTGGATTAGTTGGGCTCGGAGGCATCGCCAAGAGCCACCTCACGGCACTAAAGATCGCTGAAGATGAGGGCTTCGCCCGCTGTGTTGCCGCTGCTGATCTCTTTGAAGACGTCCGGGAATCTCACCGCAAGGAGTGGGGTATTCCCGCAGTCTACGAGAATCACCACAAGCTTCTTGAAGACCCAAATGTAGACGCTGTCGCGATCGTACTCGGCCACCACTTGCACGCAGATCTCACCATCGATGCGCTCAAGGCTGGACGGCACGTCCTAGTGGAAAAACCCATGGCGACAACGATTGAAGACTGTGATCGAATGATCGAAGCCGAAAAAGAATCCGGAAAAATCGTGCAGATCGGTATGACAGGGCGGTTTCATCCAGCAGTCCGAAAGGCCCGTGAAATCCTGGACTCCAATGAACTAGGTCCTGTCGTCACCGCCCTTTCCCAATTCAATAAGAACTGGGGCTACGCGGGCCGTCGCTACCAGTACCGTTCCCGATGGATGGGTGGGGGAATGTGGCTGGGCAACGGTGTCCACGCGGTCGATTGGCTGACTTATTGCGTCGGGTCCAAAGCAGTGTCCGTGAAAGCCCGCCAAAGCACCTCCATGCACTATCAGGGTGCCGACGACACAACCACCGCATTTGTTCAGTTCGCGAACGGCGTACCAGGCCTCTTACTGGTGGTCGGGAGCGCACATGGCTGCTCAAACGACGGCGTTGAAGCCCACTGTGCGCTCGGCCAGATCGAGTACGACGTACGCGGCAAAGTGAGGGTCGGTGTTGACAACGAATGGCGTGACGTCGAGCACGACGGAAGCGACGGCTTCATGGAACAGTACCGACATTTCGTTGAGTCGGTAACCGCTGGAGTCCGACCACAAACGAGTAGCCACTATGGCCGACACATTCTAGAAATCCTCGTGGCAGCCGAGGAATCAAGCATCACAGGGCGCGAGGTCCACCTAACCGACTACCACCGGCTTCCGTGGTAAACCACAGCCTCTAAGATCCACATATGATTCATGCAGACCGATGGAGCGTTGACCTCTTGATGCCCATCGGTCTGCCACGGATCTAGTGAAACCGTCGATAGTCGCCTGATCGAAGACAACAGGTTCGCGCGGCTCCCGCTACTGGAATCCCCACCGGTTTAGCTATAACAATTCCCAGATCCAACACCGACGTATCTTGGCGCATGGAACTAAGGAGTCACCATCACCTTTATACACTTATCTTTCCGGGTACGCGCGAACTCTAAAGCCTCCCCGACTGATCCAAGTTGCATATGCGTCGAGATAAGCGGCGCAAGATCAATGATCCCCCGAGCCAGAAGATCAACCGCGAGCGGCCACGTGTTGGCATACCGAAACACCCCGGCGACATCTAACGCCTTATCAACCACCTCGTTGGTATCAATGGGTGTCGCATCTGTAGCACTGAGTCCGACCAACACGATTCGACCACCGCGACGAGCGAGCCGAGTCGTCTGGGCAATCGTCATTGAATTACCCGCCGTCTCGAAAACCAGGTCAAAGCCATCAGACCGATTGACCCCGATATCCTCAGCACGCGCGTCAACCGTATCGGTCGCTCCAAGCGCGAGCGCAGTCTCGAGCCGAAACGGCTCAACGTCGACCACAGTGACATCACGAACACCCTGGCTCTGGAGCGCCAACAACGTCATCAACCCAATAGGACCTCCGCCGAGTACCGCCACTCGATCCCCAAGACCAGCGTGGCCACGACGCGCCGCAAAAAGTCCTACGGATAGGGGTTCGATCAACGCCGCCTGATCGAGCGATACATGATCAGGAACACGGTACGTAAAGTCGGCCGGATGGCTAACGTATTCAGCGAATGCCCCGTGGACCGGAGGCGTAGCCATGAACACCACGTCATCACATAGGTTGTATCGCCCTGTCTTGCAAAACATGCATATACGACATGGGACCCCCGGTTCGATGGAAACCCGATCGCCCACAGCGAGAGTGGTGACACCCTCGCCTAGTTCGACAACCTCACCCGCTGGTTCGTGGCCAAGAATTAACGGCGCATCTACAACATAGCGTCCAATACGTCCGTGTTCGTAGTAATGAATATCCGAGGCGCAAACACCAACGGAACGAATTCTAATAAGCACCTCCCCGTGAGCAGGTTCGGGCCGTGGAATTTCATGCACAGCGACAACCCGTGCCGATTCCAGAAAGGCAGCTTTCATTACGTCACCCCTAACGCGTGGTGCGATCGCGCTGGTTTACGCAATGGCGAGTGGTCGAACAGGTGAGGCAGTAGCCCCAACAAATTTTAGCGGCGTCATCACATATAAGAATTCGTAAAGTCCAGCTGTGGCGATCGACTCAAGATCTGCGTTCTCAAGAATATAGATGCCCTGCTCGACCAAAAGGTACGGATGTACCGGAAGTGCATCCGTACCCTCCACGACTTGTTCAAATGCCATCGTATCGGCACCTGTCATAAACACATCGTTCGCGGTCAACCACTCGGCACAATCCACTGTAATCCCGGGCTGACCTCCGTCAAAATCCAGAAATGCATCGTGTTCCCACTGCCGGATAAGCCCAGTTCGAAACAGCACCGCGTCGCCAGAGCGAATCTCAACACCCTGCGCACGAGCTACGCCCTGTGCAATCTCGGCCGTCACTGCAAAGTCTTGTGGAAGCACATCAACCCCTTCGGCACCGGCCACATCAAGCAAAACACCACGACATACAACGGGATCCACGGTTTCAATCCCTAGTTCGCGAAGCCCTCGGCCTCCAGTCTGAACCTCGGCAGCTATTCGCCCACCACACATCACCCCGTGACTCGAGAAATGGCCCAGCGCATCAAGATGGGTCCCGCTATGTCCACACATGACGATTAATTCATTCGCACTGCTCATTCCACCCGTTCGAGAGGTGTCCCCGTGACGTCGCTGTAAAGCCAGAGAAAACGGCGGATGGGAGGGATGTACCGGCATACCAGCCTCGAGAGGCACACTAAGATCATGAATCGTTCGACCGGTAAGCGTGGCAAGTATGTCTGTAGGCATATTGTGTGTATGTCTTGGAAAGGTCTCGCAAATGCTGCCCATCTGTACATGACCTTGCAAACCCGCATAATCAGTCCATCGAAGACTTGGGGAAAAAAGCGTTCTAATGGCCATACACCTCCGTAGCGGTGAACTCATGGAGATTCGAACGGTTCGACCACCTCTAGCACCAGAAGACATCCCCCACATAGGAGCCTGGCAGAAATTCCGTGATGAGCTGTTCGCCGGCCAGTTGCAGCCAGTACTAGACACGCTGTTCTTCATCGGATCGATTGGAGAGGCTACGGTAGGCAGTCTGGGGTACTACACGCCAGCGGACACCCAAGATGTGGGGCTCGTGGAATTCGTCCAAACCGACGACCGGCACCGGCGTAAAGGTATCGCTCGTGCGCTCATGCAGGCTCTGATTGACGAATTCGAGTCGGGTGGTGGCCAGGCCTTATACCTGTGTACTCGCAACCCCCATGCCGGAACCTTGTATGAACAGCTTGGATTCGAATATTTAACCGGAGACGGCATGCGGCGAATCACACCTTCCGTCACTGCATTCGATGCCGGCTATCTGGGCGCCCACGGAACAGCCATCATCCGTGACACGAGTTGGGCAGATCTACCGCGCGCCGCTGTCCTGTACAACCATCCTGAACCACGATGGATGATTAAGGATCCAATCACACACTGTTATCAAGACACGAGATATGAACGTCACTTCGTGGACATGCGCGTAGAGCTTGCAGCGACAGGTGGCGCATCGCTCGCACTAGCTGCGCCCGAGGAGCGACTCGTCGGTCTCTCAGCATTTATGCCGGGGCATTCATTCTTTGATCAGCATGTCGCCACAATGGGTTTCAGAACTGCTCCCGCGTACGTCAAGCAGGCCGGCGAACTCTTGGCCGCTACTATTGCGCGAGCAGAAACCCACGGCGTGAGAGACTTGAGAATTCCGATCGCTGATGGAGATGATGACCAATACAATCTCCTTGCCCAGGCTGGATTCACCCTCCTGAGTCGTATAGCTGATGGCTTACGTGATGGTCAGGGCTGGCGGGACCTCCTCTGGATGACCTGTCGAACCACTCACCACGTGCCTCCAGCCCGTAAACAGGAAACGTTCTACGCCGAGCGAGAAACCTGGCAACACGACCGCCTCGCTGAATCACGGGAGATTGACCCACGTGCGAATTGATGCTCAAAGCCACGTATGGCCAGTGCCATATCTTGATTATTTACGGACCCGAACAGAACAACCACGAGCCTTTCTGGACAACAACGCGCTCTACATCGACACCGAAAAATGGCGTCGTCGTGCGATGCCCGGACACTCTGATATCGACGGTAAGCTCAAAATCATGGATCAGAACGGCATTGACGTTACCGTCCTTTCGCCAAATGACCCGGGGCCCGAACGTTTCGGTGCCGATGGCCCACTCGTGGCCCGCATGCTGAATGATTTCATCGCCGCACAAACGCGTGACCATCCGGACCGCTTCGTAGGACTTTGCGAGCTACCGCTCAATCACGAAACCGAAGCTAAAGCCGAGCTCGAACGAGCGATCCAGGAACTGGATTTGCGAGGCGTGCTGCTTTACTCGAATCTCGACGGTCATCATCCGGACGAACCAGCCTTCGAATGGCTATTCGCGCATGCCGAATCAATGCACATCCCCATCTACCTTCATCCGGCCTACCCGGTCACCTACGACCAAGTTGAAGGTCGAAACCTCGTTGGTGCACTCGGTTTGATGTTTGACACCACCATCGCATTGGCCCGCATTATTCTCAGCGGGCTTTTAGATCGATATCCAGCTCTCAACATCGTGTGTCCACACGTAGGCGGAGCTCTGCCGTATCTCGTTGGACGGCTTGACCACCAGACCATGGTGCTCAAGCGAGGTGCAGAACATCTCAGTCGCCCCCCCAGCGAATACCTTCAAGACATCTGGTTCGACACGGTTTCCCCATGGCCTGCGGCGGTTCGCTATGGGCTCGAAATGGTCGGACCCAATCAACTCATGTTCGCGAGCGACCACCCATGGGTTGACCCGGACATCATTACCAGCATCGTCGACAGCTTGCCGATCTCAGATAGTGATCGAGCCAACATCTATGGTGGCAACGCGGCCCGGTTGTTTCGGATCCCAACGAGCCACAGTCACTGATCAGCCTTAGCCTTTCAGGTATCCGTGTTCCCGTGCATCATCAATTACCGCACGGGCGAGTTCCCACAGTTCCTGCGAACCATCAGCAATATGTGCATTCACCGCTAAGACCTGGGCTCGGGTTACTTCACGATCCCGCCAGGTTGCCCCTTGAGTGTGATGATTCAAGAGTAGCGGCTGAAGACGATCGATAGACGCAGCAAACCGAGCCTCTGGAGACTCACGCGCCTCAAAGTCCTCCCAGAGCTTTCGAAACTCCAAGCCCTGCTCGGATGGCAGCAAGCCATAAATCCGATCAGCAGCTCGACGCTCACGGGCAGGTTGACCAACTCGAGCTTCTGCGTCATAGACATTCACGTCGCCAGCGTCTATTTCAACAATATCGTGCAGCAACAACATGGCAATCACACGAAGTAGATCAGTCCCAGGAGGCGCATACTCCGCCAACACCAGCGCAATGAGAGCCACGTGCCACGCATGCTCGCCATCATTCTCACGACGATCCGCCGCTGAGACATGAGTGCTCCGCAGGATGCCCTTTGCCTTGTCAACCTCAAGAATAAATTTGATCTGGTGTTGCAGGCGGGGCGATCCCGCGGTCAATCTCGGAATCAAGGAATCAAGAGCACCTTGCCGCTAGTTTCCCGTCCCTCAAGCGCCCGATGCGCGTCAGCAGCCTGAGCGAGCGGAACTTCACGATCAATTTTCAACCGGAGCTGGCCGGACGAAATCGACGAAAAAATATCGCTGGACCGCCACTCAAGTTCGCTCCGCGTCACGATATACCCACCGAGAGACGGTCGGGTGACAAACAAAGATTTGGGAGTAAGTGCTTTCTGTAGATCAATGGGTGGCACCGAACCACTGGATGCGCCATACAGCACAAGCATGCCGCGTGCTTTCAGGGATCCAAGGCTGCGTTCAAACGTGTCCGCGCCAACGGCATCGTAAACAACGTCGACTCCAACACCATCGGTCAGCCGCCGAACTTCCTCCAGAAAATCAACATCTCGATACGCGATCACATCGTCAGCCCCAACATCCATCGCGATCTGGACTTTT
>Ga0187827_10004498_pt1 | contig 17152 bp, 19 predicted proteins | sample ETNtaG_39_FD_167969 | JGI IMG/M metagenome (GOLD analysis project Ga0187827, IMG submission 167969) | Marine microbial and viral communities from oxygen minimum zone, Eastern Pacific Ocean - ETNP2014_SV_150_PacBio MetaG (Illumina Assembly) | ecosystem: Environmental > Aquatic > Marine > Hypoxic...
TGCCGGAAAGTTAAGATTAGAAGGAAAAGATTATATTGTTAAAGATGGAGATATCTTATTATTTAGATTCAATACGTGACCAAAGCCTTTTCAAACTCAGATGAACTACAAAGGCCAATATAATTAAATATAAAATGACTTTAAATCCAATTTTGTGTCTTACTTCTAAACTTGGTTCTGAAGCCCAAGTTAGGAATGTGGTAATGTCTTTTGCCATCTGCTGTGTTGTAGCTTCAGTTCCATCAGCATAATCCAATAATCCATCAAAAAGAACATTTGGCATCTTTATATTATGTCCGGGCATATACTTGTTATAATAAACTCCCTCGTCTAATTCAAAACCTTCGGGAGGATCCTCGTATCCTAAAAGAATAGAATAAATATAATTTGCTCCGTCCTTTCTAGCTTTTACTAAAACAGACATGTCGGGAGGATATGCTCCTCCATTTGCTGTCTCAGCTGCTTGAACATTTGGATATGGTTTCACAAATTTGTCAGATAATCTTCCTGGACGAGCAAACATCTCCCCTTCACTGTTTGGTCCATCAATTACCTCAAAACTTGCAGCAATATTCTTTGAATCTTCTCGTGAAAATTCTGGTCCACCTTTTTGTGATAAATTTCTATAACTTAACAATTTTATAGAATGACAACCTGAACAAACCTCGTTGTAAACTTGATAACCTCTTCTTAAAGAAGCTCGGTTAAAGGTTCCGAATAAACCCTCAAAACTCCATTTATTATTAAGTAAATCTAAACCTTCTACTGCCATACTATTATTGGCAGAAATAATAATTATCGGATAAATAAATAAAATTTTTATAATAATTTTTAATTTTTTTAACACAAAATTATCACCTGTCATTAACTGTTTTTTTATCACCGCCCAGCACAGGATTAGAAATACTTATAGGGAGTGGTGGAGTTTTTTCTTTAAATCCCAATATTGGCATTACCAAAATAAAGTGTGCAAAATAGTAAATAGTTGCAACTCTACCAATCAGTAAATATAGACCCTCCGGAGGTTTGGCCCCCATATAACCAAGAACTATAACGTCAATAACCAATACCCAAAAAAATATTTTATACAGTGGTCTAAAAACGGCCGATCTAACTTTAGAAGTATCTAGCCAAGGTAAAAACATTAATATAAACAAAGAAGCAAACATTACGACCACGCCACCTAGTTTATCGGGAACAGCCCTTAAAATTGCATAAAAAGGAAGTAAGTACCATTCGGGGACTATATGTGTAGGCGTAACCATTTGATTTGCTTTAATATAATTATCTGGATGACTCAAAATATTTGGAGCAAAGAAAACAAAACCTGCAGTAATAATTAAAAAAATTATCAAAGCATATAAATCTTTAACAGCAACGTAGGGACTAAATGGAACGGTGTCTTTTGATGGCTGTTTAATGTCGATACCAACAGGATTGGTATTTCCGGGAATATGAAGTGCCCAAATATGTAAAACTACTAATGCAAAAATTAAAAAAGGCAACAAATAATGTAAGCTATAAAATCTTGTCAATGTTGGACTGCCAACCGCATATCCTCCCCAAAGCCATCCTACAATACTATCTCCAACTATAGGTATGGCGCTAAATAAACTTGTTATAACAGTGGCTGCCCAAAAACTCATTTGTCCCCATGGTAAAACATAACCCATAAATGCTGTTGCCATCATTAATATGTAAATAAGCATTCCAATAATCCAGATTATTTCTCTGGGTGATTTATACGAGCCGTAATACAGTCCTCTAAAAATATGCACATAAACTGCTAAAAAAAACATTGAGGAACCGTTTGCATGAAAATACCTTATCAACCATCCATAATTTACATCTCTCATAATATGTTCAACACTTTCAAAAGCTAGATCTGCATGAGCTACATAATGCATTGCTAAAACTATGCCTGTAATTATCTGGGCAACTAAACAAAAAGTTAGAATAGCTCCAAAAGTCCACCAATAATTTAAATTTTTGGGAGTTGGATAATCTCTTAAATGATGTGCTAAAGATAATAATGGTAATCTGCTATCAAACCACTGCCCAAGTTTTGATTTAGGTACATACTTTTCTTCATTCATTAAAATCAACCTATTATAATTGTATTGCTGTTAATAAATTCATATTTAGGTATTTCAAGGTTCGTGGGTGCGGGACCCTTCCTTATTCTTCCTGAGGTATCATAGTGCGACCCATGACATGGGCAAAACCAACCTCCAAAATCTCCCTTGTCACCTAAAGGGACACATCCAAGATGTGTGCAAACCCCCGTCATTACAAGCCACTCTGATTTTTTCACTCTGTCCTCATCCTTTTGAGGATCTTTCAATTCATTTAGATCTACATTTTGAGCTTCACTTATTTCATTCTGAGTTCTTCTTCTTATAAAAATTGGTTTACCCCTCCAAAGTACTGTGATTGTTTTACCTAAGCTAATATTGCTTATATCAACCTCTGTAGTAGCCAAAGCTTTAACAGATGCATCAGGATTCATTTGATCAATTAATGGCCATGCAGCTGCTCCAACAGCAACCGCGCCCAAAGCATAAGAGGCGGTAAATAAAAAATATCTTCTTTCGGTAGTTTCTTCCTTCTGTTCTTTATCTACAAATCTAATAGAAACAAATATCCATGAAAGGAATAAAAATAAAATAAAGAGGGCAACAATCGTTGCCAAAACTGCATACGATGAACCCATTTTTAGAGTTTAGACATATTTTTTTATAATTAATAATTAAAACATCTAATATATATTCTTTTAAAATAAAATATATTTTTTTCTACTAAAGATAATGATTTGGATCAAGCAAGAATGACGCGGTTTCACTTTAAAAGCTCTACTCTAATAAAAGTTGCACTTTATGAACCAGATATACCTCAAAATACTGCTGCAATAGTACGGTTGTGCGCGTGTTTTGGAGCTAGATTAGACATTATCGAACCTTGTGGATTTTTTTTAAGTGACAAAAGATTTAAAAGAGTAGTGATGGATTATATAAACAAATGCAAAATAAAATCATTCGAAGATTTTACTGAGTTTAAAAAAGATAAAAAAAATGAAAGAATAATCTTGATGACCATAAAAGCAAAAAAGAAATATTTCGATTTTAGATTTAATCAAAATGATACAATATTATTTGGTCGCGAAAGTGCAGGAGTCCCGCGATTAGTGCATGAAAGTGTAGATTATAAGTTGACTATTCCAATACGAAAAGAAACCAGATCCCTTAACATAGTTTCAAGTGTGGCGATTACTTTGGCTGAAATTATAAAGCAAAATCATCATCTACAAAAATGAATATTGAAATCAAAAAAAATTTAGCAAAAAACTGGTTTATTTTATTACGAAATATAATTTGTTATGAAATTGAAGAATTGGAAAAAGAGTTTGGAACTAAGAAAAATAAGAATCCAAAAAAATTTAGATCTCAAACATGGAGAAAATCCATCAATAATGATGAAGGTGGAGGAGAATTTAAAATTTTAAATGATGGACTGGTGTTCGAAAAAGTTGGGGTAAATTTCTCAGAAGTATATGGTAAATTTAGCACAAATTTTAAAAATAAAATTTTAGGATCAAAAAATAATCCTAAGTTTTGGGCCTCAGGTATTTCAGTAGTGATGCATATGAAAAATCCAAAAATTCCCGCAATACATTTTAATACCAGATTTATTTCAACACAAAAAAATTGGTTTGGTGGTGGAATAGATATAACACCATGTATAAAAGATTTGAAGGAAACAAAATGGTTTCATAAAGAGTTGAAAATTACTTGTGATCGGCATAACAAAAAGTATTATAAAAAATATAAAAATTGGTGTGACAAATATTTTTATTTAAATCACAGAAAAGAAATGAGAGGCGTTGGAGGTATATTTTTTGATTATAAAAAATACGACTGGAATAAAGATTTCTTTTTTGTAAAAGATGTGGGAAATACTTTTACTTACATATTTAAAAAAATTATTAAAAGAAGAATGTTCAATAAATGGACAAAAAAAGAAAAAGAAATTCAACTTTTAAAAAGAGGTAGATATGTTGAGTTTAATTTATTGTATGATCGTGGTACTCAATTTGGCATCAACACAGGCGGAAACACTAAAGCTATATTAATGTCTTTGCCACCAGTAGCTAAGTGGAATTAGGCTATGGATAAAGAACCAATAACAGTTAATGGATTAGAAAAATTAAAAAAAGAGTTAAATCATCTAATAAATATTGAACGTCCAAATATCATAAATGCAATCGCTGAAGCAAGATCGCACGGAGATTTGAAAGAAAATGCCGAGTATCATGCTGCTAAAGAACAACAATCTATTTTAGAAGGAAGAATATTAGAAATTAACGATACCATCGCAAGAGCTAACGTTATTGATGTAACAAAAATTGAATATACTGGTAAAGTAATTTTTGGATCTACTGTTGAATTATTGAATATTAAAACAAATGAAACGAAAATCTATAGAATTGTTGGAAAGGACGAGGCAGACATTAAAAAAAACTTAATATATTTTAGATCGCCTCTTGGAAAAGGATTAATTGGAAAAAATAAAAATGAAACGGCCCTTGTGAAGACTCCTGTTGGAGAAAAGAAGTTTAAAATCAAAGAAGTAAAATATAGTCTCAGTCTAATTTCAGAATAGTTTTAATATCTTTTTTGTCAATAATAAAATTATTATCCATCCAAGATTGTTCTAGCTTCTTCAAGGCTAAACCAAGCTCTTTGCTTTCAGAAAAATTATGTTTTAATTTCAGATAATCTGCGGTGATTGGAAAAACTGGCAATTTTAATTTGTCCAAAAAGGAAACGCATTTTTCAACTATATTAAAATCTATTCCTTCAGATATAAAAGTTGAAAAAACCAACAAGTCAATAATTTTCTCTGTGTTTTCTAAATAAGCTAATTTAACTAATTTTTTTTCATCTAATAATTCTTTGATGTTAATTTTTTTATATCTGTTAAGTAAAAATAATATTCTGTTTTTGTCTCGATTTGAAAATTTAAATTTATATAAAAAAAATTCACAATTATCTGAATTATCAATTAATAATATTGAGAGAATCAAAGGAACATTTAATTTATTAATGATCTTATTGGGTATATTTTTTATAGTTTTAAAGCGATCATAATGCTTTAACTGCGGAAAAATGACCAAGATTACTGAACAGGAAAACTCATCGTTAAATAACTCATAAAAATTTTTTAAATTTAAAATTTTAGAAAATTCATCAAGAATTCTTTCTTTTGAAATTTTTCTTATTCCATTCAGTCCTCTTTTGATGGCTTGAACAGTTTCAATGTTATGTCGTTGATTGCTGTACTGGGTATAAAATCTAAAATATCTTAGAATTCTTAAATAATCTTCTCTAATTCTTTCATTGGGATCTCCAATAAATTTAACAATTTTATTTTCTAAATCTTTTTGACCACCTAGGGGATCGTATATTTCACCTTTTAAATTAGAATAAATTGCATTAATTGTAAAATCTCTTCTCTTGGCATCAATTTCCCAATCAGAAATAAATTCAACATCTGCATGTCTTCCGTCTGTGCTTGTGTCTTTTCTCAAAGTAGTTAATTCAAATTTTAATTTGTCAATTATGACCGTGATTGTTCCATGAGAAATTCCTGTTTCTAAGAATTTTATTTTATTTTCAATTAGAATATTCTTTATTTCTTTTGGATTAAGATTGATTGCAATATCAATATCGTCAATTTCTTCTCCTCTTAATAGTTTTCTTACGCATCCTCCGACTAGCATAAGCTTGGTTTTTTTATTGTGATTTTTTAAGGTTGAAAAAATATTTTTTGCACCGTTAAAGTATTTTAAGCATCCTAGTGATTTTATACTTATCTCAGGTTTTCTGTTATTTTTTATTGCAGAAATTAATGTTTTAATTTTATTAAACATAGATGGCTGGGGCGCTAGGATTCGAACCTAGGATCGCGGTACCAAAAACCGCTGCCTTACCGCTTGGCTACGCCCCAAAATACGTTTCGATATAGCACAAAAACATCATATTATATAGTCTTTGCTGTCTTACACCAATAATTTGGAAATTTTTTTATTATATTTTTTTTAGCATTTTGAGCACTTTTAAAATTTTTAAAATACCCTACACACGTTGAACCAGAACCGGTCAATCTTGAAAAGATACAATTTTGCTGTTTTCTTATAAAAATATTAAGAATTTTTATCTTTGGATACAGTTTAAAAACAGTCTGTTCAAGATCATTTTTGTCTAATTTAATATTATTTAAACCAAAAAGTTTTTGAAAATTTGAACTAATTTTTTTCTGATAAGAATTAGAGAATTGTTTATTCTTTGAATAAATATCCCTAGATAAACATTTTATTCCAGGATTAACAAGCACAACATATAATTTTAATTTATTTTTGAATCTCTTTAGGTATTTTTTTCCACCCATAAAAAAAGTATTTCTAATTTTAAATCCCAATAAAACATCTGATCCTATTTTATTTGCAATTTTATATAATTTTCTTTGATTTATATTAAGTTTATAAGTCGACAAAAAAAATTTTATTAATACAGCTGAATTCATTGCACCTCCACCAAGCCCGGCACTATGTGGTATATTTTTCTTAATATAAATTTTAAACTTTTTTTTTTTTAGGTAATTGTTTTTTCTTAATAGATCCAATGTGTTTGAGATAGTATTGACTTTCAAATTAATATTATGTTTAAACTTACCATGAAATTTTATTTGATCTTGTTCTGAGTTAATTTCTTTAATTTTAATAATATCAAATAAATTGACAAAAGTTACTTTAGATTGAATTTTGTGTAGCCCGGTGCGTAATTTTCTAATTACCCTTAATGATAAGTTAATTTTGCAAAATGAATAAATAAGAAACGTTTTCATCTCTTACTTTAAGAATGACTTTGAATGCCCAATATTAATTTTTTTTTAATTTTATCTTTCATTTCATTTTCTGTAGTTTTAAGATTTAAAACGTAGTTCCAAAAATAATTTGCCTGTAAATTCTTATTTAATTTCCATAGTATATCTGCATAATGGTCATTAACTATAGGGTCTGAGGGCATAAGTGTAGCCGCCTTTTGTAAAAGCTTCTCTGCTTCTTCATATTTTCCGGTCAAATACATGCCCCACCCTAGTGAGTCCATAATATATGGATCTTCCTTTTTTTTGTTAAATGCTACTTTTAACATTTTGATGGATTTTTCTAAATTAATATTTCTTTCAAGCCATGAGTAAGCTAAATAATTTAATACATAGGGTTCTTCTGGAACTATACTTAATGAATGAACTAAATCATCTTCAGATTTTTCCCATAATTTCAATCTTTCATAACTCATTCCTCTTTTATGTAAAATTTTAGAATATAATGGGTGATCATTGTTAATGTTATGTAAAACCTTGGTATAATATTTAATTGATTCTTTATATTTTTCAAAATTTTTATAATAATTTGCTAAATCGTAATAATTTTCAACAGTAGGGTTTTCTAATTCATTAAAACTTTTATTTAAAAAAATGATCGCAGAATCATTATCTTCTGTCTCACTTTTTATCCATACAAGTCTTTTTTTAGCATGCCAAGCATATATTGAATCTTTAGAATCAAATTTTAAATAAACTTTTTTTGCATCTTGATAATTTTCCAAGTGAAAATAATTTTCTGCTAATAGAGTGTTATTAAATAAAAAATCAGAATTGAGATGAAGTGATAAATTTAAATAATAGTTTGAAAGTACATAATTTTTTTCGCTGGTATATAAATTAGCTATTAAATATAAAAACTCACTGATTAAATGATTGGGATTTCTACAATCAAATATTTTCTTTATCTTATTTATTTTTCCTTTTTTTAACCATGATTTGGTTTGATTTAAAAGTAAGTTAGTATTGAATATGTCATTATTTTTTTCTGCAATTTTCAAAGCTTCATTACTACGATTTTTCGATACAAGAAAATTAATATAAAAAAAATTATATCTAGTAAAATTTAATGTATTAGGATTAATTATTCTTAAAAAGCCTTGTTCAGCTTTTTTATTATCAAGATAACAATTTATAAAAGCATCATTAATCAGATCAATATTATTATAATTTTCGGGAATAATATTAGGTTCAATTTTGTAATCATCTAATCGATTTTCAAACACTTTAATATAACTCAAAAGTGACCGTGCAATTAATTTTTCAAAATTAGAAAATTTTTTAGTTTGAATAATTGAATTAAAGAAGTTTATAGATTTTATATAATTTCTTTCCAAGAAATAATTAATGCCCAATAATAAATTTGCATCAAAAAAATTCAAATTTTTTTTTTTTAGTTTTTTTAAATATAAGAAAGACTCTGGAATTTTGTTTGTTTGTACTAGAACAAAAACCATTTTGCGATTAAACTGATCATGATTATTTTTTAAGTGATTTAAGTTATTGAAATATTTTAGAGCTAATTTATTATTATTATTATTAGATGAAATTATTCCTGAAAAATAATTAGAAACACTTTTTCTAGAATATAATATCTTTTGATTCGATGAATATGCATTTAAATTTGAAAGAAAACTAAAAAAAATCAGGATATAAATAAAAATTTTTGATAAACTTGAATACATAAAATAGTATAATTTACGATGAATAAAAAAATAAATCAAAAAATACTTTCGCTCATTGAATACCATAATTTATTAAATATGGATTTGTTAATAAATGATGCTCCTATAAATCGATTTAGTAACAGTAAGAAATTATCAAATGGTCTAGGAAAATCACAACAACTTATAAAACTAAAAAAAGTGATTGGATCAATAAAAAACTGTGAACTAAAGAATTCAGCAAATAAAATGGTATTTTCTGATGGAAATATAAATTCCAAGATTATGCTTATAGGTGAGGGACCTGGGGCACAAGAAGATAAAGAGGGTTTGCCTTTTGTTGGACGCGCGGGAAAATTATTAGATAAGATGCTAGAATCAATAAATTTAAACAGAAAAAAAGTGTACATATCAAATGTAGTAAACTATCGACCACCTCAAAATAGAAGACCTACTGACCAGGAAATTGAGAGATATTATCCTTTCCTAAAATTGCATATAGAAATAATTAATCCAAAAATACTTGTGCTTTTAGGCAGTACTGCACTTATCGCAATTATGGGAAATGAGAAAGTAATTTCAAAAGTGAGGGGGAAATGGATGAAGAAAAAAATTGGAAATTGTGATCCACATATAATAGCATCTTTTCATCCTGCCTTTTTAATGAGACAACCTGAGCAAAAAAAATTAGCTTGGATCGATTTAAAGTTAATAAGAGAAAAAATGAAGCAACTAAATTTTTAACCTTATAGGAAAAATATGTTGAATAAGAATAAATTGATTGCTGGTGTTGATGAGGTTGGTAGAGGTAGTTGGATTGGACCTGTTTTTTCAGCAGTAGTAATACTAAAAAAAAATATCAATAATAATTTACTTAAAGACTCAAAAAAAATCTCTGCCAAACAAAGAAAACGGTTAGCAAGTTACATAAAGAAAAATTCTATTTATTCCATAAGCAAAGCTTCAATAAAAGAAATAGATAAATTGAATATTTTGCAAGCAACCTTGCTCTCTATGAAAAGAGCTATAAATAAATTAAAACACAAGCCAAATATAATTTTAGTTGATGGAGTCCATGCACCAAAAAATATGAGCTACCATTTCAGAACTATAATTCGAGGAGATGAAAAAATTCCCGCTATTTCTGCTGCTTCAATTATTGCTAAAGTAGCAAGAGACAAATACGTAACAAGATTAGCAAAAAATTATATACCCTACGGCTGGCATACTAATTTTGGATACGGAACAAAAAAACATTTAGACGCGATTAATAAATTTGGTGTCACTATCCATCATAGAAAATCTTTTAGACCAATGCACAATATCTTGTTGGGCAAAAAAAAATATACACAATTTAACTAAGATATTTTCAATCTCAAGTTGACCCAGACTCTTGTTTGGAGTCTAATAGTTCGCATAAAATCATCATGGAGATAGAGCAAATAAAAAATAAAATTATTAACGGTGATTGTATTGAGGAATTAAAAAAAATTCCTGATAAGAGTTTTGATCTAATTTTTGCAGATCCACCCTATAATTTGCAAATAGGAAAAAAATTATGTCGACCAGATAATAGTAAAGTTAATGGAGTTAAGGATAAGTGGGACCGATTTAAGAACTTTGAGCACTACGATATTTTTTGTAAAGAATGGTTAGGCGAATGCAAAAGAGTTCTGAAAGATAATGGTGCTATTTGGATAATTGGTTCTTATCATAATATTTTTCGGATGGGATATCACATTCAGAATATGGGATATTGGATACTTAATGATGTTATTTGGAAAAAAAACAATCCTATGCCGAATTTTAGAGGTACTAGATTTACTAATGCTCACGAAACATTAATTTGGGCTTCAAAAAACAAAAATTCAAAATACACTTTTAATTATCAATCTCTCAAATGTTTAAATGATGACTTACAGATGCGATCCGATTGGACTTTGCCAATTTGTAACGGTAGTGAAAGAATAAAGAAAGATGGAAAAAAGGTCCATTCTACACAAAAACCCGAGTGTCTATTACACAGAATTTTATTGGCTTCGACGAATAAGGACGATTTTGTTTTTGATCCGTTCCTTGGATCAGGAACGACTGCTGCTGTAGCAAAAAAAATGGGTAGAAATTATTTTGGAATTGAGAAAGAAAAAAAATACTTTAAAGTTGCGAAACAAAGATTAGAAAAAACAATAAAAATAAAAGATCATTATCTTGATACTATCAAGAACAATAAATCTAAACCTAGAATACCGTTCGGATCCTTGGTTGAGCTCGGAATAATTAAGCCAGGCATGAATCTTTTTGATCAAAAGAAAAAGATAAATGCTAAAATTATGGCAGATGGTAGTATTAAATATCACAGTTCAGAAGGTTCTATTCACAAAGTGGCGGCAAAAATAATTGGTACAGAAAGTTGTAATGGCTGGACATATTGGCACTGCATTATGAATGGAGCAATGGTTCCAATAGACAATCTTAGACAAAGACTAATTTTAAAGACAGGTTAATTTATAAATATAATTTTTCTATTTTTGTAATAATTTTTTTCGTAAAAGACGGTATAAATTCATGGATTGATCTATCTACAGAATACCAGCCAAATTTTTTTGGTTTGTTTTTTATAAATTTATAAAACAAATTTATATTCATTTTAATATTTGAAATATTGTTTTTATAATTACACAAATAATTCCATCCCTTTTTTTTTAAACTATTATTTGCAATTTCCATTTGAATTTCTGGTATTTTATAGTTATTTAAAAAACTTAAATTCTTATTTTCGGTTAGAGCTATTTCTTTTTTATACCTATTTAAATAGCAATAAATATTAAATTTTTTTTCTTTAATAAAAAATTTTTTCTTCCGCAAAATATAATTTCCACTTTTAAAAGATTTACAATATTTTTTTAAATTGCAAACTTTACATAATGGATTTTGAGGTTTGCAAACTACAGCGCCAAATTCCATTAAAGCTTCTGCTAAATCTGCATTTCTATCTATATTAGGAAATTTACTCGTAATTTTTTTAATTTTACTATCAAAATTTAGGTTATTTGCATTGGTCAAAAATAATCGTAAAAAAACCCTCTTAACGTTTCCATCAACTGGAATACATGGTTTATTACAAACCAATGCAGATAATGAATTAGCTGTATATTCTCCTACGCCTGGTAATTTTATAATTTCTTCAAATTTATCTGGGAGCTTACCATTATAATTATTGATCAAAATCTTCGCAGTTTTGTGTAAATTTTTTGCTCTTCTATAATATCCAAGGCCTTCCCAAAGTTTTAAAACCTTTTTTTCATTACATTTAGACAAAGCTTTTAAATTTGGAATTTTTGTAACAAATTTTGAAAAATATGGAATCGCAGTTTTAACTTGTGTTTGCTGCAACATAAATTCACTTACAAGTACATAGTATTCCTTTTTGCTTTTTGAAGCATTGATTCTCCAAGGTAATATTCTTTTGTTATTATCATACCAATAAAGTATTTTTTTTGGTAAAATTGATATAAGTGCATGCATAATAAAAATAATATAGGGCAAAAGACATTTTACATTCAAGGTTTAAGGTCTTTTAAGAATTCTTTACCAAAAAACGTAAAAAAAATCTTGAACAAAAAAGGCTTTGTTTACTCCGAAATATTAAACAGATGGAATTATCTGGTAGGTAATGAAATATCGAAAGTATCTTTTCCAAAGGCATTTAGCCCTAGTGGAAAAAATGCTCCAGGAACCTTAATTATAAGCGTGCAAAGAGGAAATGAAATTAATATAGAATTTAGTAAAAATACCATTATAGAAAAGATTAATAGTTTTTTTGGCTATAAAATTTTAAATAATGTCCGTTTAGAAACATTTAATAATTTAAAAGAAAATATTAATAAAAAAAAAATGAATATTTCCACGAATACTACAGAAAAATTTAAAAATTCTCTAAAATCTTTAAATAATGAAAAAATTAAAAAATCTCTAATAGAATTAATAAACGTAATTCAAAAATGAAAAAAATAATTTATATTTTATTAATTTTTTTTTTTAACTTTAATTCTTCTGCTATTGAAAATAACAAATTAAGCGAAATCATAGAAGGAAGCGAAAATGCAAAAATAAAAATTTATGTTTATCAATCCTTAACTTGCCCTCATTGTGCGTTTTTCCATACCAAGATTTATCCTCTTCTTAAAAAAGATTATATAGATACCGGAGTTCTAAAAATATATTTTAGACATTTTCCTCTAGATTTGGCAGCACTTAATGCAGCAAAAATTATTCAATGTATTGATGAAAAAAATAGAATTACTTTTTTAGATCATTTGTACGAAACTCAAGAAAATTGGATAAAAGGCACCACAATAGAAGATATAAATCAAAATCTCAAAAAAACTGTTAAAAAATTTGGTCTTAGTGAAAAAAGTTTTGATAAATGCTTGGCATTTGAAGACGTAGAAAATTATATTTTAAATAGCAGAATTGAAGCTGTAAAAAATTTTAAGATTGATTCAACGCCTAAAGTTATTATTAACGATAAAGTATTTGAAGATAAACTCGAATACAAAAACTTAAAAAGAGCAATTGAAAAATTAATATAATAAATTATATGGAATTTAAAAAAGTTCAATTAACAGGTTTTAAATCATTTGTCGAAAAGATAACTTTTTTAATTGAAAACGGATTAACGGGAATTGTGGGTCCCAACGGCTGTGGAAAATCAAATATTGTGGAATCTGTACGATGGTGTATGGGAGAAACCTCTGCAAAGAGCATGCGAGGTTCAGGAATGGAAGATGTTATTTTTTCTGGTACCGCTAACAAACCTTCAAAAAACATTGCCGAGGTAATGATTACTTTAGAAAACTCCGAGAAAGATGGACCAATACAATTTAGGAATATTGAAGAAATTAATGTAATGAGGAGGATTGAAAGAGACAAAGGTTCTAAATATTTTATTAATGAAAAAGAAGTTCGAGCAAGAGACGCTCAAACATTTTTTGCAGATCTATCCACTGGAGCACACTCGCCTTCGATTATTGGTCAAGGTAGAATTGGGGCACTTGTAACTGCAAAACCATCTGATCGAAGGGCTATTTTAGAGGAGGCTGCTGGAATATTGGGAATTCATGCAAGAAGACATGAGTCTGAATTAAGACTCAATTCAGCTGAAAATAATTTAAAAAGAGCAGATGATTTAAGAAGACAGCAAGAAAAACAATTGGAAAATTTAAAAAAACAAGCGGAAGAAGCAACAAAATATAAAACGATTTCAGAAGAAATTAAAAAATTCGAAGCAGGTCTTTACTATTTAAAATTACATAACATTAAAAATGATATCAAATTAGAAAATGAAAACATTGATGAATCTGATGATGAAATAAGTGGGTTAACGATTGAACTAAACCATTGTACTGAACTGTTGAACAAAGAAAACTTAAAATTGAAACCTTTAAGAGACAAAAATATTGAAATACTATCCAAATTACAGAGACTAAATCTAGAAATAGAAAATCTAGAAGAACAAGAAAATAGATTAAAAGGTGAGAAAGAAGGTTTAATTGATTCCGAAAAAACACTAGAAATAGATATAGATAGAGAAAAGAGAATAATAATTGATGCTTCATCGAATGAAAAGAGATTAAAAGAAGAAAAAAAAGATTTAATTGATAGTGAAACAAAATATTATGAGATTGAGAAGCAAACTAACCAGGACTTAAGCATAGCAATCGAAAATCTCAGAAATGAACAAGAAAAACTTGAAAAAACCTCTCGAGAATTAGTTATAAATTCTGTTTCAAAGAAAAATTTAGAAATTATAAAAAGCTCTTTATCAGATTTAGAAAAGTGCCACAAATACATGAAAGATGGCAACATTGTTGAATCATCTAACTTAATAAATAAGTCAATGACTAACTTGAAAATATTGGTTTCAAAATTTGAAAACATGACAAATAATCAGATGTTAGAGGAGCTGAATAAATTAAATCGCAAATTAAAAATTTCACAGGAAAATTATGCTGCTGCTTATAGTAAAAACCAAACAATAAAATCTGATTCAATAAAAAAACAAGAAAGAATAAAAAATATCGATGAAGAAATTAAGAATTGGAGAAATCTGAATTCTAATTCAGAAAAAATGATGAATGAATTAATAACAAGAAAAAAAAAGATTAATAAAAAATTAATTAATTTAGAAAAACTTCCTGAAAATATTTCCGTTGAAAAAGGTCAAACTTTACAAATTATAAAAATAACAGAACAGGAAAAATTAAAAATTGAAGAAGAAATAAATAGAGCTGAAGTAATTAATGAAGATCACAATAAAAATCTAAAAGATGTGCAAGAAAAGATTATGCTTGCAAGAGAGAAAAGGGCTAGTGCTTCAGCTACAAAAGAAGGTTTACAAAATAGAAAAAGAGATTTGCTAGAACATATTGAAAGTGATCTTAAACTTAATGAAGCCAACTTGTTAGATTCATCTAATTTACTTGGAAAAGATACTCTTCCAGAGGCTTTGGAGCAAGAGGAAGCTTTGGATAAAAAAAAAAGAGAAAGAAACAAACTTGGTTCGGTAAATTTAAGAGCAGATGAAGAGACGAAGCAGTCTAAAATAGAAATCGACAAAATACGAAAAGACCGGGAAGATTTGGTTTCAGCAATAATTAAATTAAAAGCAAGTATTAATGAGCTAAATCAAAAAGGAAGGGAAAGGTTAATTGAAGCTTTTGAAAAGGTAAATAGAAAATTTAACGAGGTATACACAAAATTATTTAATGGAGGAAACGCAAAATTGGAGTTGGTAGATTCTGAAGACCCTCTAGAGGCTGGTTTAGAAATGCTAGTAAGTCCTCCGGGCAAAAGATTGCAATCAATAACTCTTCTTTCAGGAGGAGAACAGGCACTAACTGCTTTATCACTAATTTTTGCAGTTTTTTTAACCAACCCAGCGCCAATATGCTTTTTGGATGAGGTTGATGCACCCCTCGATGATGCCAACGTAACAAGGTTTTGTAATTTGCTCGAGGAATTAGTAAAAATAACTAACACAAAATTCATTATTATCACGCATCATGCCCTAACCATGTCAAAAATGAATAGACTGTATGGTATAACGATGCCCGAAAAGGGAGTTAGCCAATTGGTTGCAGTTAATCTTGAAAAAGCAGAGGAGCTGGTTGCATAAATTTTATTTAAATGAAAAAATTTAGCGAATTAGATGCTCGCCTTAAAATTGCGAAGGAAAAGGCTAATAAAAATTCCCTTACTAGCGATAAAAAGAATGCTTCGTCTTTGGGTAGAGCCCTAAAGTTAAGCACTGAAATGGTTGCCGCTGTTTTTGTGGGCTCAATAATAGGGTTTATTTTAGACAATGGGTTTGATAGTAAACCATGGTTAACAATAATATTTTTTTTTGTTGGCGCTATAGCTGGCATTTTAAATGTAATTAGGTCAGCAAAGCTAATGCAGAAAAATAACGATTAGGAAAAATTGAGAAAGTAAAATGTCAACAAATCCAATGCATCAATTCAATGTTCATAGAATTGGCCCTGAGATAACTCTTGGAAATGTTGATATATCATTTACGAACGCAAGTTTATTTATGATGATAAGTGCACTTACAATAATTACTGTTTTTTTTGTAGGAACTAAGAGAAAGACCATAGTGCCTACAAAAATTCAATTGGTCACTGAACTTTGTTATACTTTTGTATCCAAAATGATAAGTGATACTGCTGGATCAAAAGCAAAACCCTATTTTCCATTTATTTTTTGCTTATTTATGTTTGTATTATTCTGCAATATGCTTGGAATGTTGCCCTACACTTTCACAGTCACAAGTCATATAATTGTAACTTTTGCTTTAGCATCTGTTATTTTCATAGGCGTAACAATTATAGGATTTGTTAATCATGGAGTAGGATATCTTAAATTATTTATTCCAAGCGGAGTCCCTTTATTTTTGTTGCCTTTAATAGTTATAATTGAAATTGTTTCATATTTGAGTAGACCTGTAAGTCTGTCTGTGCGGTTATTTGCAAATATGATGGCAGGTCATACAATGTTAAAAGTTTTTGGAGGTTTTGTAATTAGCCTTGGAATAATAGGTGGTTGGTTGCCACTTAGTTTTACAGTTGCACTAACTGGTCTGGAAATATTAATAGCTTTCCTTCAGGCCTATGTTTTTGCAATATTAACCTGTATCTATTTAAATGATGCACTTAATTTAAATCATTAAACAAAAAAGAAAGGAGAAAATATGGAGTTAGAAGCAGCAAAAATGATTGGAGCTGGTCTTGCAGCAATTGCTTTGGCAGGAGCTGGGGTTGGTATAGGAATTATTTTTGGTAACTATTTGTCGGGAGCTATGCGTAATCCCTCTGCAGCACAAAAACAATTTCCAAACTTACTTTTAGGTTTTGCCTTGGCAGAAGCAACTGGATTGTTTGGCTTGGTTGTTGCGCTGATAATATTGTTTGCATTTTAAGTTTTAATTAATGGTTCAAAATTATTTAAAATTTACTGTATTTTTTTTCGTTTTATCGAGCATTGTT
>Ga0187827_10004499_pt1 | contig 17151 bp, 11 predicted proteins | sample ETNtaG_39_FD_167969 | JGI IMG/M metagenome (GOLD analysis project Ga0187827, IMG submission 167969) | Marine microbial and viral communities from oxygen minimum zone, Eastern Pacific Ocean - ETNP2014_SV_150_PacBio MetaG (Illumina Assembly) | ecosystem: Environmental > Aquatic > Marine > Hypoxic...
TCCGAATTACAGCGTCATCTGCACGGCAACCTCCACCAACATGCGGACCCTTTCCAGCATTGTGGACTTTTTCCATGGCATGGAGATACCCACCTGTATGCTCAACCCGGTCCGATGCACCCTCCCCGGTGCCCGCGAAGTGAAGCCCTCGGACCATCAGTTCGCCCGGCACTTCCTGAAGGCGCTCGACCGCACCTTCGAGCTCTACGAGAAAACCGGCCGCAAACTCATCGTCGCCAACTTCGCCAACATCCTGATCAGCATCCTGGCCCCGGCCGCGCGCCGGCTTATGTGTGACATTTCGCCCTGCGGCGGGGGGCGCTGCTTCTTCGCCGTTTCCGCACAGGGAGACCTTTACCCGTGCAGCGAGTTCATTGGCCTGCCGGCCTTCAAAGGCGGGAGCCTCTTTAATGGCGGCATCGAGAAGGCTCTGGCCTCTCCGGCCTTCAGGGCGGTAACCGGCCGAAAAGTCGAAGATATCGAGCCCTGCCGCCGTTGTGCAGTTCGGCATTTCTGCGGCTCCCCCTGTCCGGCCGAGGCCCACGAAATGAACGGAGGAATGGACCAACCGGGAGCTTTCTGTGAGTTGTACGAAGAACAGGTCCGATACGCGCTTCGGGCCATCGCGGACGGCAGGCAGGATGCCTACCTGTGGGACAACTGGGATACAGACACCGAGACGAGCCTGGAAATTACGTCCCTGTGACACGATAACGATGATGGTTCAAGACCTGTACCTCGTAAGACACGCCAGCACCAGGGAGACCCCCTTGCAGTGTGTGCTTCGGCGCTGCATCTTTGGACGTCCTTCGATCATTCAGCGGAAAAGGTGTCCTTCCCGAGTTGAACAATCAGTCACATTTGGAGCCCCAGTAAATTGGCGAAAGTCATTCTCATAACCGGCGGGAGTCGGAGTGGAAAGAGCGCGTATGCCCAGAAGCTTGCCGAGAGGCTGCCTGGCCCTCGCGCTTATGTCGCGACCTGCCCGATCGTCGACGCGGAAATGCAGGAGCGGGTGAAGAAGCACCAGCAGGAGCGCGGCGGGCAGCAGTGGGACACGATCGAGGAAACAACAGCTCTCCGCGGGGTGCTGAACGATGCCGACAAGTATCAGGTTATGTTGGTGGATTGCCTGACCCTGTGGGTAAGCAACCTTATGTATGAAGCAGAGCAGCAGGGCTGTCGTCTTGCCGAAGAAGAAATTGAATGCCTGTGCAGGGACATACTTGCCGCCTGCCGGGACAGATCCGGAACTGTCATTCTCGTGACGAACGAAGTCGGGATGGGGATCGTGCCGGAGAACGAGGTGGCGCGGCGATTCAGAGACCTCGCCGGCCGCTGCAATCAAGACATGGCCGCCGGCGCGGATGAAGTGATTCTCATAGCTTGCGGCTTACCGCTACACCTGAAGGGAGTAGAATGATGAATCTTCTTGAACAGACCATTGAGCGTATCCAACCGCAGGATCCTGAAAGTCGCGCCCAGGCCAGGGCGAGGCTCGAACAACTCACTATGCCTCATTGGGCTCTCGGGCGCCTGATGGACCTGGCCGAAGATCTGGCGGGGATGACCGGAACCCCGCGCCCAGCAGCGGCCAGGAAAACCGTGGTAACCATGGCGGCCGACCACGGGGTAACGGCCGAAGGCGTCAGCAAGTATCCTGCGGAAGTCACCCCGCAGATGGTCCTTAATTTCGTGAACGGCGGCGCCGGAATCAATGCCATGGCTCGTACGGTCGGGGCTACGGTCGTCGTGGTGGACATGGGCGTGGCCGCGGACCTGGGAGAACCAGCATCGGCAGGGAGAATTATCGCCAAAAAAATCGGGCCGGGTACGCAGAACATCGCCCAGGGCCCGGCCATGACGCATGAACAGGCATTGCTCTGTATCGAAGCGGGCATCGAAATCGCCCATGACCTGGCCGGCTCGACGGATGTTTACGGCACCGGCGACATGGGCATCGGCAACACGACACCCAGCGCCGCTATTGCCGCTGTTTTCACCGGACTCACTCCCGCCCAGGTTACCGGCCGCGGGACCGGGATCGATGACGACATGTTCGATCACAAGATTCAGGTCATCAAGAAAGCGCTCGAAGTGAACCGACCGGACCCTGCTGATGGAATGGATGTTCTGGCAAAAATAGGTGGCTTCGAGATTGGCGGGATCGCTGGACTCATCCTGGGCGCCGCGTCGCTGCGGAAACCGGTTCTGGTCGATGGTTTCATCTCGACGGCCGGGGCCCTCATTGCCCATGCACTCGCGCCGGATTCGGCCTGCAACATGATTGCCGCGCACCGCAGCGTCGAGCGAGGCCACGCTGCCATGCATCAGCGCCTCTGCAAAGAGCCTTTGCTCGACCTGAATTTTCGGCTCGGCGAGGGGACGGGCGCGGCTTTGGCCATGCCTCTCGTGGAAGCTGCAGCGCGCCTCCTTACGGACGTAAGCACTTTTGAAGATGCATCTGTTTCAAAGGCTGAATGATGAAACGCTTTCTTGCCGCTCTCCGGTTTCTGACCATCCTGCCTGTGCCATCGGACTGGGGCACACGAGAGGAAGATCTGGCGCGAAGCGTGCCGTTCTTCGTTCTCATCGGGCTCCTCGCCGGTGCGGCAGCGGGAGCTATTGCATGGGGTCTTGCCCAATTCCTCCCTCAACTCCTGGCCGCTGTGCTGGTTGCCCTGTTCCTGGTTTCCGTATCCGGCGGGCTCCATCTGGACGGACTGTCGGATACGGCGGATGCATTCTTCAGCTCGAAAAGTCGGGAGCGAATGCTCGAAATCATGAAAGACAGCCGGGCCGGGCCGATGGGAGTGGCTGCGATTGTCTTCGTCCTGGCTCTGAAAATCGCCGCGCTCGCTTCGATACCGACAAGTTCATTCTGGCGAGCCGCCTTTCTCATGCCGGTGGCCGGCCGGTGCGCACTGCCCCTCGTTATGGCGCTGCTGCCGTACGTTCGTTCGGAGGGCGGGCTGGGCAGCGTCTTTACAGAAGGGCACCCCCGGATCAACGGCGCGTTCGCAGTGGCAGTTCTGTTTCTGACCGGGTGGCTCCTCGCGGGGATGCCGGGCCTTTACGCCGGAGCCACCTCTGTACTCGTCACCGTGCTCTTTGCGTTCCATTGCCACCGGAAAATCTGCGGGGCCACGGGGGACACCTATGGCGCCGCGTGCGAAATTGCGGAAATTGTCCCCGCTCTCGTTCTCTCGGCATGTCACGGAGTATGACGCCGAATTGAGAGGTGAAAAATTGACCCCCAAACACGGTGGAAATCTGAATCAGTTGGCGGCCGAAGCTGGCCTGCCGGTCGAAGACGTCATCGATTTCAGCGCCAGCATAAATCCGCTTGGCCCTCCGGAGTGGTTTCGAGCCGTCATCAGTCGCGGGCTGACGGATATCGTGCACTATCCGGACCCTGTATCTGCGGATCTCGTTCAGACCATCGCGGAGACGTTCCATGTCCGCCCGGAAGAAGTCATCGTCGGTAACGGTTCGAGCGAGATTTTCAGCTTCATTCCCCGGGCCGTCTCTGCCGCCCGCGCGGTGATTCCTGTTCCGGCCTATTCCGAGTACGAGTCTTCCGCGCGGCTTTGTGGTCTCCCGGTCGAAACGCTGTCGCTTTCTGAGGCCAACGGTTTCGCGCTGGACTTGGACGCCCTGGGGTGCATTCTGCGCAAGGATGACCTGGTTTACCTGGGCCAACCGAACAACCCGACGGGTCTACCGTTCGATGCAGGATCGTTCGAACAACTGGCGGCGAACCATCCTGAGACCACTTTCGTCGTAGACGAAGCATTTGCCGGTTTTGTGAAAGGCAGCCGTTCACTCGTCCAGGGACGGTTAGCTAATGTCATCGTGGTCCGATCGCTGACGAAGTTCTACGCGGTCCCAGGACTGCGCCTGGGATTCGCGGTGGCCGAGCCCGGCTTGGCGGCGCGGCTGCGGGAACTGCTCCCGCCGTGGTCGGTCAACAGCCTCGCCCAAGCCTTCGGTAAAGCGGCTCTTCGCGACGAAGCTTACAGGAAGAGAACCCTTGAAGTCGTTGCACGCGAGAGCGAGTGGCTGAGCAACGAGTTGAGCTCACTCCCGGGTCTTCATGTTTCTCCCGGCGCCGCCAATTTTCTCCTGGCTCGAATCGACCGGCCCGGTCTGGACGCTCCGGCGCTCGCAGCGAAACTTCTGGAGAAAGGAGTGGCGATTCGGGTCTGCGATAACTTCTCCGGACTCGACCGCCGGTTTTTTCGAGTCGCGGTAAAGACTCGGAAGGAGAACGAGAGGTTGTGCCGGGCCTTGGCGGCCGTCTGTGGTTTAAGCCGGAAACCGCGACGGCCTCAGACCCCCGCCATCATGTTCCAGGGCACCAGCTCCAACGCGGGCAAGAGCGTACTGGCCGCCGCCTTTTGCCGCATCCTGCTTCAGGATGGTTATCGCGTAGCGCCGTTCAAGGCGCAGAATATGTCGCTCAATTCGTTCGTCACCCGCGACGGCGGCGAGATGGGACGTGCTCAAGTCATGCAGGCTCAGGCATGCCGGCACGAGCCGGAAGTCCGGATGAACCCCATCCTGCTGAAACCGAATTCGGATACCGGCGCGCAGGTGATTCTTCAGGGCCAGCCCGTCGGTAATATGAATGTGGACACCTACACCAGCTACAAGAGCGAAACCTTCAAGACCGTGCAGGATGCCTATGACTCTCTCTCGTCCGAACACGATGCCATGGTGCTGGAGGGCGCGGGCAGCCCGGCCGAAGTCAACCTCAAGCACCATGACATCGTAAACATGCGGATGGCTGAGCACGCGAGCGCCCCAGTGCTCCTGGTGGGCGACATCGACCGCGGCGGCGTATTCGCTTCCTTTGTCGGCACGATGGAGGTGCTCGCTGAATGGGAACGCGCCCTTATTGCCGGGTTTGTGGTGAACCGGTTTCGCGGCGACGAATCTCTTCTCGGATCTGCTTTCGAGACTGTCTATCGTCATACCGGGCGATCCGTTTTCGGTGTCGTGCCCTTCCTGCGCGACCTCAATCTGCCGGAAGAGGATTCGGTGGAATTCAAAAGCGGCGCTCTCGACCACACCTGCCCCGCGGAGGATGCCGTCGAGATTGCCGTCATTGACCTGCCCCACATCTCAAACTTCACGGACTTTGATGCCTTCCGAGCAGAACCGGACGTGCAGTTGAACATCGTCCGCTCCCCTGCGGATCTGAAGCAGCCGGACGTTGTGATTCTTCCCGGCAGCAAGAACGTCATCGGCGATCTGGAGTACCTCAGGCGTGGCGGCCTGGCAGACCGAATTGCCCTCCTGGCCGAGCAAGGACGGACGGAAGTGGTGGGCATTTGCGCGGGGCTGCAGATGCTCGGCCAGGAGATTTCCGATCCCCATCACATCGAGTGTTCCGATGGCAAAGCGCCGGGGTTGGGGCTGCTGCCCGCATCGACAGTCCTCGCCCGGGAAAAAACTCTCACCCGCGCGGATGGCACACACATCGCCTCTCGGCTGCCGGTCCACGGCTACGAGATCCATCACGGGCAGACGGCCATGGACGGCGCCGTTCCGCTGATCGAAACCAGCGACAGCCGGGTCGTCGGCGTCTCATCCCGTCAGGGCAGCACGTGGGGCACGTATCTTCACGGGGTGTTCGATGCCGATGATTTCCGCCGCTGGTTCATTGACCGAATCCGTGAGCGTTCAGGCAAGCAGCGGTTGGGCCGCAACGCCGCGGTATACGACCTCGAGCCTGCTTTCGACCGGCTGGCCGATACGGTCCGTGCGAGCCTGGACATCAACAGAATCTACGAACTGATGAGGCTGCCATGAGGCTCGAGTACCAAATCCTGGCTGCCCTGGGTCTGGACCTGCTGGCTGGCGATCCCCGCTGGCTGCCCCACCCGGTGCGCGCCATCGGGTGGTTCGCCCAGTGGTTGGAGCCGATGGCGCGCAGAGTCCATCGAAGCCCGCGGAGCGCTGGAATCACAACAGCGGCAGCGGTTCTTGGAGTTACCGGTCTCATCAGCTTCGGGATGTGGAAGCTTGCCGGCGAGCTCCATCCTTTTGCGGGCGATGCGGTTTCCATTTATCTCATTTATGCCGCGGTGGCCGCTCGTGACCTGGTTCGTCACAGCCGCCATGTTTACGACGCGCTCGCGAAAAAGGACCTTCCCGAAGCTCGCCGCCGAATCGCGTTCCTTGTCGGTCGCGATACGGATTGCCTTGAAGAATCCGGAGTGGTCCGCGCCGCGGTCGAAAGCGTTGCCGAGAACACGGTCGATGGAGTTACGGCCCCGGTCTTTTTCGCTTTCCTTTTCGGCCCGGTGGGGGCCATGGTTTATCGTGCCGTGAATACGCTTGACTCGACCTTCGGCTACAGGAACGAACGTTACGAGCAGTTTGGCTGGGCCTCGGCCCGGCTGGACGACGCGATCAACTTTGTCCCTGCGAGGCTGACCGGCGCGACCGTCTGCCTTGCCGCGGCGCTGCTGCACCGGCGAGGCCGCGAAGCTCTGCGGATTCTCACCCGCGACGCGCGCAACCATACCAGCCCCAACGCGGGCCGGCCGGAAGCCGCCATGGCCGGCGCGCTCGGCGTGCAGCTCGGCGGGTTGAACACCTACTTCGGCCAGCCCTCTGAAAAGCCGACCATCGGCGATCCGACAGAAGCCCTGGCAAAGGAGCACATTCTCCAGGCAAACCGGACCATGTGGGCCACGCTGTTCCTCTTCTGCGGCATCTGTTCTGGCCTGCGATTCGGGATCGTCCTCGCCTGGGAAATGTGGAGGGCCACCGTATGAGCGGGAAGCCAGGAATTCTGGTCTTTACCGGCGTTGGGAAGACCAGGGCAGCGCGTCCCAAAACAAGCGCGATTCTTCGCATACTGTTCGTGGACAAGAGCTTCGACATAAGTCGAGAGGCAATTCAAGTGAAACAGCTCTTTACGCCGAAGGCGTTAAACAGCGTAGCCCAGGGCAAAGTGAGCGAAGCGAACGACGCCCTGGGAACAGGCACACGCAGATATGAATGCCAACAGCGCAAACTCGGGCCAACCTGGAATCGCCTCAAACACGCATGAATGCGTGTTTGAGGCGATTCCAGGTTGGCCCGAGTTTGCGCTGTTGGCATAGGTCGGGTTGTGGCATTTATACCCAGGGCGGCGCTACGCTTGCCCTGGGCTACGTTGTTTAACGCCTTCGGCGTAAAGCTTCAGAAAGTGCACTTGTTCTGGACCTGGTAGTTCAAGATGAAAGTGTCTTTACGGATATCAGGGGCAAAGCCTGATCTGCTTGGTCCGGTAAGACCGGAAAAGCCTCTCACGAACCAACCACCCGGTCCTTCAACTCCGCAACCCTTCGCTGGCATTCCACTCGCGCCTCGGTAAACGCTTCCAGATTCGCGCCCTTCGTCCTCAGACATCCGAGAATCACTTCCTCTGCCGCGACAAATTCTTCCAACAGGCTCGCGACGTCTTTGGCGATTTCATTTGGGATGGTGGTGACGCCGTTGCAGTCCCCGTGCAGGAGGTCACCCGGATACACCGTGATTCCGCCGACGTGCGCCGGCAGTCCAATTTGCAGAATGTGACAGTAACCATGTGCACAGATCGACGAACCGGTAAAGACCGGAAAGTCTATGGCCTCCACCTGATCGAGATCCCTCCCGGCGCCGCTGGTGATCAGACCAACACAGCCGAAGGTCTTGTAGGTCGTGCACATCACTTCGCCGAAGGTCGCGGCTGCGGGTGGATCATCGAGGTCCTGAAAGACGATGACCTGCGGGGCAGGCACTTCCTTCAGTCGTTCCAATTGCTCGGTCATGCCTCCATAAACGTCTTCCCCTCTCGGTGGCGCGGCAGAACGAAAAGTTGCCGTAGATGCATAGCCGACCATGGGCGGCATCTTGGGGAAATTCGATCGGATGCGTCCGTCCATGTATCCGGTGTTTCGCGGTCGAATATCAAAAAGCTCGATGACATTGCAGACAGTTGGCGTATCGAACTTACGCAGCAGATCCAGTTCTTCGGTTGTCAGTGGCTCACTCATTGGGTTCTTCCTTGTTGTCGCTGGTTAAGGAGGATGCTGGATTCCGTCTCGGTTCATTTACCAGGAACAGCAGGATAAGAAAAGCCGCCAATTCAAAAAGCAGGGCGGCAGAAAAAGTGACCTTGAATTTCCAGGCCAGATGATCAGCAAGGAAGCCCCCGAGAAGGGGCGCCGCGAACATGAGGGGGCCGGTCACGGTTCCCTTCACCGCGATGAATGTTGTCTTATCCGCTTCGGGGCAGTACTCGATCGGCAGGTTCAGAGACGAAACAGTGTCCGCCGAGGTGGAGAGGCCCCCAAGAAAGAAGATCAGGTAAAAGGTAGGAACTTCCTCGGCGAGTATTGCCAGGCTTGTGCACATGACATTGATGCCTGGAGGAAAGAAGGCGATTGCGCGAAAGCCTGTCCGGTCGCCAATCCAACCGAACAATGGCGCACCGACCATTCTGCCCAGAATCAACAAGAGGGTAAATTCCGCTCCGGCCTCGGGCCCCAGGTCAAACTTTCCAACGGCTGCCGCGGCATAGAACGGAAAGGCCATCGTGCCCAGCGAGGAGAGACTTTTGGACAGAAGGTAGTGCCGGTAATCCCGATGGCACAGCAAGTCTCTCTTCATATCCCTGAAAAACTCACCGATCCCTTTTTTAATGGGTGGCTCAGGATGCGGAGGCTCTTTCAGGAAGAAGAAGAATGAAACCGCTCCGACCAGCAGCGCAGACGCAACGACAAACCCCCATCCAAACCCGGCAAATCCAAAGTGGCGAATGATGTACTTGGCAGCGGTGGCCCCGGCCAGCCCTGTTACCCCACCGACGAAAAAAATCAGCCCGAACGAAAAGCCTCTCGTTTCTGAAGGAACGAGCTTGGCCACCAGATTCGACCACATGGGGATGGCAAAGCTCAGTGAAAGACCCATCACCGTCATGCAACAGATTGTCACTGGAATCAACGCTTCTGATTTACCCCATGCCAGGGCGGAAGCCCCCATCACACCGACCGCGATCAGACCCGGATAATGCACAAAGGGGAACAGAGTCTTCTTCACCGCAAGATGCGACGTCTTCTGCGCGGCAATCATCTGGGGAGAGAACATCGCCAGACTGGTCAGCCCCTGCATCAACCCGATGTGGAAATTGTTTGCCCCGAGCTCCTTCAGGAACACCGGCATCATCGTGCCCCAGTTGTAGAACGCTGCGCCTAACGACCACATCGCGTGCACACCGATCACGATGGCAAAATTATGTCGCAGCCCGGCTCGAATCTCGTCTTCGTAAGACTGGCTCATCCATCCTCTTCCTCATCCTCCTTCACCAGCTCCACATAAAGCCGGCGCATCCCGAGCAGTTCGCCGTCCGCCAGCACCTCCACCGCGTACGAACCTTCTTTTTTTAACGGCAGATTACGGAACTCGAGCACCACGTCGCTGACATCCATCGGGCTGGCGAAGCTCGCTTCGGCCCGGAGCTCGACCACGTGTTCCTGTGTGGCCAGGTGAACGATCCGAAACACGAGCGGCACCGTGCCGTGACCGTCCGTAAGCGAGGCCATCACGAACATCCGCGGATGCACACAGGGGATCGACTTCGTCCCGATGCGGCTGAACAGGCTGACGAGCGTTTTGTTATTCGAGCGCTTGTCTTCGATGACCTCGTTGCAGATGATGATCGCCAGACAGAGCGGCCGATGTCCTTGCGGCATTGATGTATCCCTCTCCTCTGAAACGTGGTCTTGGCTCTCCGCGACAAGTAAAGAGCTGCCGCGGACCGTCAGCGCCGGAGTGCTGGACATTAGCCGTTAAGGCCGGAATGGCAAATAGTGACAAAGTCGTTACTTGTTTAAGCGGTGCTTATGCGTTTAAACACGGCTTGAAACATTCCTCCCACTGTGCCGTCTTCGAACGAATGAAGAACGACAACGACGAATTCAGAAACCAGGACACCGAGGCGCTGCCGGCCATCGAGCCACCAAAGCCGGTGCGCGCCAGGGCCTCCGGCCTGCTGAAGGCGGTAATCCTGATGGCAGTGGGCTCATTGCTTACCTTGCTGTTCGTCCGGCCTGCCGGTCCGTCCGGTCATTCTAATCACAGAGGCGGCTACCCCGGCGACAGGCCGGCCGGACCGCAGCCCTCGACATCGATCGAGCCATTGGTCGCCCGGCCTCTTGCCCCGCCACCCGTCCATCCTGCGCTCAACATTGAGCCACAAGAGCCCGGTCTCGTCATGCGTTTCGTCCCGGGCAAAGGCGCGACCGAGGACGAGAAAGGCAGGCTCATCTTTTTGTCCGATCTGTCCGGAATGCAAAATCACGCGGTCCAGGACCAGAAGAAATCGAGGCCGGAGCTTGTGAAGGATGAGTTGCTGCACAGGAACGTGATCTCATTTCGGGGCAGCAAGAAAGAGCATCTCATCGTTCAGGAATCCGATTCCCTTCAGAACATAGCCAAAGAGATCACCCTCTTTGCTCGCATTCGTCCCGAAAGGATGAAGAACAATGTCCTGATCCTGGGACGCAACGCGGGCATGGACGAACGCCGTGGCTGGGCCCTCAAACTCAGTCAAGGGCGGTTTCCGCAGTTTGATATTTCGCGGCCGGGTGCCCGGAGTGGTGTCATCTCTGATGAAGCTGTTGAGCCCGGTCGCTGGCATCACATCGCTGCCACATTTAAGGAAGGCCGCTCCAGAATCTACGTTGAAGGTGAAGACGTGGGAACCCGCCCCGTCTGCTGGCCTTCTCGTCTGCGCAATGTGAAAAATGTCCCCGTCCGTATCGGAGGGCCTGATCCGGATAAACCATCTAAGGGTTTTGAGGGGCTCGTTGATGAGATTCGAGTTTATTCGCGTGTTCTCTCCCAAGATGAGATTCAAGGCCTGATAAATCCCAATAGGCCGGTCGACGAAGACAAGCCAAGACTACTGCTCTGGAATACCCTCGGATCGCCCGATGAAATTCGAAAGAGCAGAATCGGACCGGGCGGAGAAATTTATGGGCGCAGACAGGGCCGCGGACTGAATTTTCCGCAAGGTAAGGAGGGTAGAGGATTCAGCAGCTCCGCAGGAAAGTCGGGCCCGAATTTCGGGCCGTGGGAGAAGATTCATCCTGAGTATCACAAGCGCGGCACTATTGAATTCTGGTGGAAAGCGCCAAGAGCCTACGACGATTCCAATCGCCCACCGGACGAGGTGTTCGTCTCCGGTGTCTGGCAGCGCAATTGGATCCTGCCTTTCCAGATGCTCTATCGCTGGCGTGAACCGGACAAGGGCGGCGGCGGTTTTGCGTTCCGTATCTCCGGCCAAGACAGAATAGAGCAGCCGCTGCAGACCGGAAAGGTCGCCCACTTCAAAAAAAACCAGTGGGTGCGGGTCGCATTCGTGTGGGATATGGATGGATTACCCATCGACAAGGCTGCCTCTTACGGAGTCATCGTCGACGGGGTCTACCATCCTCTGCGTCACGTAAACGGAGGAGATCCCCGGCCTCTCATGGCACGGCCCGAGGGCGCTTATTTTGCCATGGGCTACTACACCGCTGATGGCCACATACAACAACGCGGTGTGATCGATGAAGTCAGGATTTGGGATCGGCCCATCACGGGGCAGGTGGAGGTACAGATTGCGGTTCCCGATGTCATCGCCGAATACAAAATGGACGGCAATCCACTGAAAGACGATTCCGGGCAGGGCAATGACCTGATGGTTTCAAGCCTTGCGAAAACCGAGAAAGGCATCAAAGGAACAGCCATTCAGCAAAACGCTATTGGTGGGCATCTCTACAAGACATACTCGCCGGACAGCAAGCTGTTTGTTACCGAGCCACCGTTGACCGTCACCGCATGGTTTAAGACGGAAGGCGAGAACGCGCCCGAGCCGACCATCCTCTCCACTCATTACGCGGGCCAGGGGAGCGATGGCTACAAGATGGCTCTGCATTCTGGTGATGATGGCGGACGGCATGTTCTGTGGTCTGCCGGGACGGGAAACAATCACATCATCTCCAGCAAAACTTACGACGATGGCATCTGGCATCTGGCCGTCGGCACATGGGATGGCGCGCAACTCCAACTGTTCGTCGACGGGATATTGCAGGGACGGAGCAAAGCCGAAGCAAAGTGCGTGTACGCCAACCGACCGAGATTTACGATCGGAGCACAGGACTGCAATAATGCCGCTTACGCAAAGAAGGAGAAGTATTACTTCAACGGCCGCATCGACGAGGTCCGCATTCTAAGGAAGGTGATGACGCAAAAGGAAGTCATCGAGCACTTCAACGAGACCGCGCCCGAGCGGATCGTTTATGATGGCCTGGTCTGGTATCGCTGGCGCACTGGGTTCGAAATCAAAGACGGCAAATTAATCACGCAGCCCAAAGCCAGGACGGGATTCCAATATGGTCACAGCCGTGCTGGTCGAGGTGGCGCCCTCGTTACCGCGATCAACGATAAGGACTGGACGGACTACACGGTGGACTTCGATTTCTGCATGCTGCCGCCTGATCCGGGGTTCAAGCCGCACCACATACCGACCACGGATATTCCAAGCATGTCCGTCTTTTTTCGCGTCAAGGATTACAAGGAGAGCTGGAATGAAAAGGGCCACACCAGCTATGTGCTTGGCGTCAGTTCAGAAGGCAAAATCACGCTTAGCCGATACTTCGAATTCTACATTCCCGGCCGCGGCTACAGCAGCAAAAAATCAGGTGCCACAGCACGCTTTGTCTCCGGCGGCACCCGCCCCCTCGGCACTCTTCCACACCACATGCAATTGTCTGTTGTCGGCAGACGGGTCAAGGTCGCCATTGACGGCCATCAACTCATGTCCGTTCTCGACAGCATCAGGCCGGGCGGGAGAAAGCCACCCATGCATGGCGGCATCGGCATCGCCTGGCGTTACGAATACATGGGCTGGATCGCCAACGTGAAGGTAAAGCATCTAAAAGAGAAGTGATGGCACAACGGAGTTGGAGTAACGCCTTCAGGCAGGATCTGACCAGGAGGATAGCTGCCGGGCTAATCCGTAGTCTCGCTCTACGGAGCCGTAGCCTGCCCGTCGTTGCATACACACGTGTTTTACGTGACACTCAGCCTGCCTTCCTGATTCCTGATTTCTGATTCCCGCTATCCTCATGAAAGCTCTCGCACCGGCGCTTGCACAACTGGAGAAACGTCCATTGCGGTTGCTCTGGTTCGCGTTGGCGGGGCTGATCTTTCTGCTCAATTCGGCACTTATCGGGTGGCTGTTTCCCGACCGTGAGGTTGAGAGCGCGATCCCGGCGATGATTGGCGCGGCCATTCTGGCGGCCCCCATTTTCATACAGGCAGCCATCAATGTTTCGCAAAGCGTTTTCATGATGAACGAGCAGGTAGCGATTGCGATCGCTGTCTCCGCTATGAACAACAATTACCGGCAGGCCGGTATGGTCGCGCTGTTCATGCTGCTCGCTGAGATCATTGAAAAGATGACCGCCAGAGGGGCGACTATTTCGCTCGAACAATTGATGAAGCTGACGCCCAAACTGGCCAGGAAACTCAATGAGGATGGTGAAGAGATAGAAGTAAGCGCAACCGAACTGAAGCCCGGGGATATCGTTCGAGTGCGCCCCGGCGAGAATTTTGTTATCGATGGCGAAATCGTTCGCGGCGAAAGCACAGTGAACCAGGCGCCCATTACCGGCGAATCCCTGCCAGTGGATAAAGCTCTGAAGGATGAAGTGTTCGCCGGCACTCAGAATCTCTCAGGCGTCCTCGACATTCGTGTGACCCGTGCCGTCGAGGATGCAACCCTGAAAGAGATTCAGAATCTCATCCAGAAAGCAGAAACAACTCGCGGCCCATCGCTGGGCATCATCGATCGATATGCCAAGTTTTACTCGTTCGTGGCCTTCTCTGTCGCAGTGGTCACTTGGGTGGGCACGCATGATATCGATCGCGTCATCAGCGTGTTGATCATCTGCTACCCGGACGCGGCCATCCTGGCAACACCGGTCGCGCTCCTAGCGTCGCTTGCCAGTACCGCAAGAGTCGGCGTGCTGATCCGCCACATGGTCGACCTGGAAAAACTGTCCACCTGCAGCGCGTTTGTCTTTGACAAGACCGGCACCCTGACCGTCGGCAAACTCACAGTCTCCAACATGAAGCCGCAGGAGGAAACCGAGCCTGCAGAGCTCCTCAGACTTGCCGCGTCCGCCGAGGCGAGCAGCTCTCATCCAATGGCGAAAGCCATTGTGGAGGTGGCGGAAGAAGCGCGTATCGAACTCTTGGAGTGCGATACCGCAAAAGAAGTTCACGGCAGAGGGATCGAGGCAAAGATCGAAGGACAAACGGTACTGGTAGGCCGCGAGAGCTGGCTGCGCGAGCAGGGCCTTCAACTGGGCCTCGATGAGCAGGATCTTGCCGAGGCAGAAGGCCAGAGCATGGTCGGTGTGGCCGCGGACGGAAAACTGCTCGGCTGGATTACTGCCGAAGACTCTCTCAAACAGGAAGCGCCAGAATCGGTGCGTTCGCTTGCATACATGGGCATTCGCCATCTTTCACTCGTGACGGGAGATCGCGCAAGCGTGGGACACCGCATGGCTGAATCGGCCGGCATCAAACATGTGACTGCCGATTGTCTGCCCAAAGACAAAGTGAAATGGATCGAAGATCTGCAGTCCCAGGGACACCAGGTTGCCTTCGTCGGAGACGGCATCAATGACGGCCCGGCCCTGGCCGCGTCGGATGTCGGGATCGCCATGGGAGAATCCGGCAGCGACCTCGCAGTTCACAGCGCAACGCTGGCACTGATGAACGATTCATTGGATCGCCTCCCCTACGTCTTGCATCTCTCACGCATGACGAAACGGGTCATCCTGCAGAACATCGTTTTTGGCGTCTCCTATGCCGTTTTCGGCGCCATCCTCTCCACCACCGGTCTGCTTTCTCCCGAGATGGCCGCAATGGCCCATCTTTTCGATCCATTGGTCATCGCCTTCAACAGCGCAAGACTGATCCGTATCGGGGAGGAACTCGGCGTCTGCGATGTGGTGGCCGACCGATTTGCCCAGGAAGAGGAGGAACGGATTGAGTTGCAGCAGGTAGCGGCAGCTTGAGGGGGTGGGGATGTGAATGGTGAATGGTGAATGGTGAATGGGGGATGTGGATGGTGAATGGTGGAATGATGGAGTGATGAGCAATGCTGCGAACTGAGATGTCTGGCTCTGTCCCCTAATCGTTCTCTTAATTGGGATTGCCGAGATAGCGCTTTACAGCACCAGAAAGGCCCAGATTCGCTTGCCTTCCACTCTTATTCCTCTTGCCTGTTGATTCGCTTCAGTCGTTTTTCGGCCATCCTCTTCTTCCAGCCATCTTTGCCCTCCGAATAGTACTGAAGGACAAATTCTCCTGCTGTTCCACACTTTACTAATGTATCGAACAGCGTTGCCACAAAATCGGACTGATCATCCTTTTCACGGTCGATACGTGATGCTATTGCTCTGGCTGCCTCGTTGCCGTGGGAAGCCAGTGTATCCCGAAGGATGATTCTTCGACCGGCATCTCTTTCCCTTGCCAGCGCGTTCAGAAGATAGTTTACGCCGGACTCATACACGCAGCCCATCGCCTTAATCGCCGGCAATGCCAGTTCCGAATCTTTGTGTGTCATTAACAGGTTCAACCACTCGAGGGCCTCGCCCGCGGATTTCTTGAGATTCTCTTCCTGCGATTTCAATGCTGCGGCGACAGACTGGCCGAAACGGCAGGGCTCAGCTTTCACTACTTTCATAGAAGCGTCAGGAGCAAACGGCACGATCCATTCCCGCTTGAGCTCGGCTACGGCAAATCCGTCTCGGACCCTGAAGACCTGCAGGCCCAGCTTCTTCAATGCTTCCACTGCAGCGAGACGATCGGTGTAAGTGCCCTCTTTCAGAACGCGCTTCAGAGATTTGAGTGAATCCGCCCCGCCATGGTTACCCAGAATCTGAATGGCTGTCCTCCGGACTTCAGAGTCAGGATCGGAAAGCGCATCATTGGCAGCACGCAAGGCACTGGATTCGCGTAATCCCACGAGCGATTTTGCCGCATACCTCCTGGCCTGGAGATGTTGATCCGGGTGGAGCATTCTCACTAATTTCGCAATCCGATCCCGGGCAAGGCTGACTTCTAATGTAGCAATGGAAAGCTCCAACTGATTCGTCAGTGCATTCAGTTGTTGGGCTTTCAGTATTGCGCCATTCGCAAGCAGCGCGGCGTCGGCCCGAAACTCTCTGAGCCACTTCAGAGCTTTCAAGCTCCGCGACTCCGCCAGGCCCCGGACCAGATTCAGCCGGATGAGCCAGTCCGTCTGCTGTTCAAAGAACGTCTTGACCGTTGCGATGCCATCGTCGCCGCTGATGCGAATCAAAGCCGATGCCGCCTGGCCCAGCAAGGGCTCATCTCCGCTCTGCCGACCGGCCAGCATCTTTTTCAGCACCGGCAGGGACTGCCTGCTCTTCATTTCACCAAGAATCAGGATGGCGAATGACTTTGCCGAGTTCTTTGCCTCCTTGCTTTCAAGGTACTGCACCAATGCTCCTGCCGCAGGTTCGCCCATCCTCAGCAGTTCACCTTTTACCCAGAGCGGTCGGCGGCCCAGATGAGTCACTAAAGCTGCCACCTTCTCCCGATCTGATTTTCCGTGAGTCAGGAATCGGCAATAGGCTTTCTTTATGAGACCAATTCGTTCGACGTCCTCCTTGTCGAGGTATAGTTCTTTTTCAAAGGCGCCGACTATTTCCGGGGCACGGGCGAAAACGTTCAGTGGGGCGGCTTCCCTTTGCGCGAGAGCGAGCAGCGCGGCAAATATCGTATAGCGATTCTTGCTTTCCAATGTCTGCCTCGCGAGAGTGACAAACTCATCGGTAATCCCTCTCTCTTCTCTCCCGAAGAGTTCTGCGGCCGCACGGATGGAGACGTAATAGCTGTTCGATTCCAGGAGGGTAAACAGATCCGCCGTGCTGCTCCTGTCAGAAATGCGATTCAGCATCGCCCTTTCTTCAGCGGTCGGGGGGGCCTTAAAGACGTGTGCTTCTAGATCGAGGCACGCCAGAACAGAAAAGCTCAGGCAGACAAGGTTCATGATTCCTCCGGCAGGCACTTTCATTTCAATCGAGA